>FPIC01017592.1_pt1 | contig 23903 bp, 26 predicted proteins | sample 1504481 | NCBI WGS metagenome assembly FPIC01 (sample SAMEA4475357, study PRJEB15587) | soil metagenome | biome: Soil; feature: Field | place: India | collected 2015-03-11 | depth 0 m
CCCTTTGACCTGGCTCGGGCACCCCCGCCTGTTTCATATAATCTGGAAGGAATTTAAGCTTAACTACTTGACCCCCCGCGGTTTTTGACGTTACCATCTCCGCACCTAACAGCCACGTACATAGTGTACATCTGCCTAAGCATGCGCCGTGCCACGCTTGTCATTGTAACGTCTTTTTCCGCCGGATCGCCGAGTGTCTGCCTTAGCGTTTTCACATTCATGTGCACCTTCTATCGGACGTCTTTTTCTCATTAACACCTTTTTGTTGGATAGGTGGATGTTGCCGCGGGGGCTCGGGGAGACGAAACTTTTTAAGCAAAGTTTTAGAAGGATTACAGCCGCCGTAGCTCAGCCTGGAAGAGCGCTCTGGGGCGAAGCCCCGCGTACGGCTCATAACCGGGTTGCCCCGGGTTCAAATCCCGGCGGCGGCATCTTTACTGCACCAAGGCCGCAGCTTTTGCTTAGGATGTGCGTCGCAGTGGGGTTTCTCACCGAGACTTGCTACTTTAACATATAAGATGTGGTTTTTTCGTGTGTGGTGATGAGGGCGTTGGGACACCGTGATTTGTGAAGAGCACCTGGAGGGCTGATTAGGCTATTCTCAATACGCCGTAGAGGAGGCCGGCCGTGTAGAAGAGTGGGGTTGTTGCGGCTAGTGGTATTCCCCTTGGTGTTATTGTTTTGCCTTTGCGTTTTCTTATGGCCATAAGTGCGGTGAGTATTCCGCTGAACAGCGAGGCGCCTAGGTCGCCGGCTGTGCTTAGGATTTCTTCAAAGGCGGCTATTTGGCCCAAGGCGATTATCAGCGGGGGGAGTGCTGTGAGTGCCCAGAAATTTGCTATTTTGCCTAGTTTCCAGCCGCCGAGTTCCTCGTTTATTCTGCCTAGCGTAAACGCGCCGGCTATGTAGGAGGTTATGGTTGTGAGGAAGCCGAAGACTAGGCTCCGATTACAAAACCCGTGACTATAACAAAGACATGCCTTACTTTCCACGACATCTTCTAGACGTGTCGCGGAGGAATCATATATTACATCTTGCATCTAGCAGAGGCGCTACTGGCGCCTCTGCTATTCCCTCGTCAATAGACCAAACTGCGGTGTGTAATACAGCCCGAGATGCCGGGCCCAGGGGGATGGGAGCCTCCAACGGCTGGGGGTTGTGGACGTAGTCGGCTTCGGGACACTCGCCTCCGTACTCCGACGCTATCAGAGTTAGGTCTGGGGCGTATTCCCTCGCTCTTTTTACAAGAGCTTTTGCAAGCGGTCGGTCGATGCACGGAATTATCAGCGAGTCGGCCGTGGTTGTGATGGCGATGATCCTGTCGGCGAGGTGGTTGTAGTAGGCCTCTTCGAGAAGAGATTCGATCTCTTCTCCATCTTGGGACCAGCGGCAAGCTCCTCCGCAGGCAATTTCGATTACCCTGGCGGCATGTGCGTCGGGGTGGCGGAAGGCGGAGATCCCCAGCTCTGTCAGCCGCTTGGCTACATACAAGGCGACGTGCTGTATGTAGTGTAGTGTGGGGGTTGTGTAGAGCGCCACTGTTGGGATTCTGCGGCCATTGTAATACACGGCGAGACTGTCTTGGTATAGGTGGAATGTCAACATTTATGTATTGTTGTTTTCGTAGAATTTATGGACTTCGGGCTTTCTAGAGAGGACAAACTTTTCCTAGACTCTGTAAGGTCTTTTGCCGAGAGGGTTATCGCCCCTCGTTGGGTTGAAATTGACGAGAGGAAGTGGCCTATTGAGGAGGTCGCCGCCAGGCTCGGGGAGGCTGGCCTCTTGGGGATTCCGCTGAGTTCTAAGTACGGGGGGCAAGACGGGACGTTTCTGCAAGCGGCTCTGGCGGCGGAGGAGCTTGCCTACGCCGACCCGTCTCTCGCGACGCCGGTCTACATGTTATTGGAGACGGCGTGGCCCTACGTGGTTCAGCTCTACGGCCGGGAGGAGGCCAAGAGCGAGGTTCTTCCCGAAATGACGAAGGGTAGGGCGTTTATTGGGATAGCCTCTACCGAGCCCCAGGGCGGAAGCGACGTGGCGTCTTTCCAGACTAAGGCGGTGAAGGAGGGCGACGTGTGGAGGCTCTACGGCGAGAAGAACATGGTGACTGGCGTTACTACAATACTCAATCTGCCTTACGGAGGCGGCGTCGTGGCGATTACGAGAACTGGGAGGCTGGAGGACAAGCACAGGGGGATAACAGTCTTCCTCGCCCTGCTGAAGAGGAGGGGGAGGGTGACGCCTGGGTTTTCCCACAGGGATTGGGACGAAATTGGCCGCCACGGCCTGCCCACGGGTTATTTAATGCTGGAGGGGCTCCCGGTGGAGGACGCCTTTATGCTTGGGGAGGTCAACAGCGGTTTCAAGATCGCGATGGAGGGCTTCAACCTTGCCAGGACTATAATAGGCGCGGCATCAATCGGCGCGGCGCGTTGGCTTCTCGACAAGGCACTTGAGTGGATAAGGCAGAGGGTGGTTTTCGGGAGGCCTATTGCGTCTTACCAGGGTGTGTCGTTTAAATTCGCCGAGCTTTACGCCAGGCTCGAGTCTGCGAGGCTAGCCGTGTACAAGGCTGCGTGGGTCGCCGATAGGCACTATGGCGGCGACGCGGCGTTTACTCTTCAAGACGTGGCGACGGCTGGCGCAGTCGCTAAATACCTCGCCGTTAGCCTTGCGGTGGAGACGGCGCTTGAGGTTATGAAGTGGTTCGGCGGCGCGTCGTACTACAAGGAGACAAATGTCGCCAGATCGCTGTTGGGGATTTTATCGTACTACGTGGGCGCCGAGGGTGCTGAGAACATATTGAAGCTGATAATAGCTAGGAACATAATTGGGAGGGAGTTTATTTAATTGCGTAGATTTTATACGTGAGGCGAGTTGAGGGTATAAGACTACAACTGGATGCAGTCAATTACTTGAAGTCTGTTAAGACACTCCTGGGGATTACGTATAGGGAGCTCTCGTCTATACTAGACATACCGGAGAGTGTGTTGTCGCGCTACGCCACCGGGGATATGTTGCCCTCTGTGGAGACGGCTGAGGAGATGTTGAAAAAGTTGGAGGAGAGGTACCCCATTTCCGAGGTTGTGAAGTCTCGGCTTAGGATGTACGACACGTACGTGGACATGTCTTTTGTGAACCTGCCCCAGTTCTGGCGCCTGTACGAGGTGTATCTCGGCCGTCGTTTCCCCGGCCTAAGGGTAGACGTGGTGCTCACGGCGGCGGCTGACGGCATACCTCTGGCAGTTGCGGCGGCCTCGAGGTTCGAGGCCACACTTGTCGTGGCGAAGCAGTACAGAGAGCCGGGTGTCGACAACTATGAGTATACCTATCTGAGAGAGGGCCGCCCCGTGACGCTCTACGTACCGGCAGGGCATATAAAACGCGGCTACTCTGTGTTTATCGTAGACGACATTGCACGGACGGGAAAAACTCTGAGGGCGCTGGTTGGGCTGGCCTCTAAAGCCGGCGCTGAGATCGCCGGCGCCTCGATTCTGGTAGCCAAGAGAGAGGTGAGGATAGACGCCGAGTTTCCTGTAGATGTGCTTTACACGTATTAAAGTATATATAAGAGCGCGAAAACGTTTTACATGATAAGAGTTTCTGACCTTCTCAGAAGACCGCTTGTCTCTCTTCCGGAGACGGCGACAATACGAGAGGTGGCGACGGAACTTGCTAAAAACCGCGTTGGGCTCGCAGTACTTACAGCCAGGAATAACCCAAAAAAGCCTGTGGCCGTTGTTTCTGAAAGGGACATACTAAAGGCTGTGGCGCAGAGGCTGGATCTCGACGGCCCGGCAACGTCTATCGCCAACTCCCCTATCACAGTTATGGACACAGACCCGGTGCGTGTGGCGGCCGAGAAGATGAGACAACACAATATAAGGCACGTGGTGGTGAATAAGAACGGCGAGCTCGTAGGCGTGCTTTCAATAAGGGATATATGTTTTGAAAGGGCAATATTGATGGAGCTCGCCTCCACTGAGGTGCCGGCTACCCCATGAGCCGTTGCAGAGCTGTCGCCGTAGTTTCGGGAGGTCCTGACAGCACCTGCTACACCACGCTGTGGCTTAAGAGGGGGTGCGACGTCCACGCCATATCTTTTCTATATGGTCAGAAAGCCTCCATTGAGGTGGAGAGGGCCCAAGCCCTCCTGAGGAAAATTGACCAAATTGCAGCTGAGAAGGGCTGGGGCCGCATCGTGGAGCACAAAGTCATAAACTTGTCGCAGCTCGCAGAGCTGTGGCGGGGTACCCAGCTCACAGACGCCGCGGTGGCGGTGGAGGAGAGCTACACCCCGACGGTGGTGGTGCCGATTAGAAACGTGGTGATGGCCGCAATTGCCACTGCCTACGCCTACACTATCAGAAGCGCGGCGGGGACGAAGGTATATGTAATCCTCGGCTCCCACTACGACGACATAAGACCCCGGGACGACACCTGGGAGCCCCGATACCCAGACTGCTCTCCCGAGTGCTTCGAGGCTCTCCAGGCGGCGTTTAGGATATGCCACTTCCGCGCCGAACGCGACGTGGAGATCTGGACCCCCTCCCGGGAGGGCCTTAGGAAGTCTCAGCTTTTGAGGGAGTGTTACCGCGAAGTCGGCGACTTGGTATACGAGACGTGGTCATGCTACAAATCCGGCGAGGCTCACTGCGGCGCCTGCGAAAGTTGCGCGAACCGCCATGCGGCGTTTCTGGAAGCCGGCCTCCCAGACTGCACAGCGTATTTGTCTCCGCCTGGAAGCGGATTTGAGAAGAGGGGCAACCTTTATTTCCACATAAGCTGTCTAAAGAGGTGATGATCTCTTCGCTGCGAGGATAGATGACCATTCCGGCGGAGCTGATCAGCTAAACAAGCCATCTTCACAAGTCTGCTGTTCCCATGTCATCGACGCATAAGAACGTAGAAAAATATATTGCAATGTAGACTCGTCGGGGGTTATCGCTCGCCGGGTTGTACAACGGGGACTGCAGCGGCTTGTTCCTCTTCGCTGTGGTGAAGTACTGCAACATCTAACTCGGCGCCGCTACGTTTACCCCGTGTCTAAACTCCTGACTCCATTGCCTTCAAAAACAGCCGCTTTTCCTCAGCAGAGGGGTATATACCAAATGTTGCGGTTGTGAATATAGCCGAAGGCGTGTGGCGGCTAGTCTTTTCCCAGAGCTTTGGCCAGCGCCTTCGCCTTGGCTACGAGTTCTTCGAACTGTTGGAAGGTGAGTTGTTGCTTTGCATCGCTCCACGCCTTGTCTGGGTCTGGGTGTACCTCGACGATGAGGCCATCGGCGCCGGCGGCGAGTATAGCCAGGGCGAGGGGTATGACGTATCTGCGGTCCCCGGCTGGGTGGCTTGGGTCGCCGATTACGGGGAGGTGGGTGTGTTGCTTGGCAAATGCAATGGCCCCGACGTCGAGGGTGAACCTCAGCGTCTTGTCATAAGTCCTTATCCCGCGCTCCACCAGCACAATGTTGCCGTTGCCGTGCAAGGCCACGTACTCAGCGGCCAGTAACCACTCGTCTATTGTGTTGCCGAAGCCGCGCTTCAACAAGATGGGCTTCTCCGCTCGGCCGAGCTTCTTCAAGAGGGTGAAGTTCTGCATGTTCCTGGCGCCGACCTGTATCGCATCGGCGTACTTAGTTACGAGGGGCAGGTCCTCGGGGTCCATAAGCTCTGTGGTTATGGGCAGTCCCGTGGCTTCGCGGGCCTTGGCGAGGAGGATCAGCCCTCTCTCGCCGAGTCCCTGGAAGGCGTAGGGGCTCGTCCTAGGCTTAAAAGCCCCGCCGCGGAGAGCGTCGGCGCCGGCCTCCTTGACAGCACGCGCTGTGGTCAATATCTGCTCCTCGGTTTCTACCGAACAGGGGCCGGCGATTATGAATATCTTGCCCTCTCTTATCTCCCTATCTCCTATGACAACTGGGGTGGGGTCGCGCTTCCACTGCCGCGACACTAGCTGGTAGTCGGTTTTGAGCTCCACCACGGCCTTAACTGGGGTTCTCAGTCCGTCTATTTTTGTGCCAGGCGGCGTCGCCACTATATAGTTCCCCCAGAGCTCTACATACCACGCCGGGATTCCTCTCGACTCTATTTCCTCTTTCAAGGCTTTTCCTGACTGATACGACTCCACTATGTAGAGCATAGATTCGAAGACGTCTGTTTTATATTACTTCAACTTCTGCAGAAGGGCGACGAGGGAGGCGGCCACCGCCTCCTTTAGCTGTTGCGGAGTGACCACTCCTGATTGGTAATCTTTTTCCAAGGCGCTCTTGTCGTCGTACCTACGTCCTCCTACCTCGAGTGGGCCGTGATACGGTATCAGCAGGTAGGCCGCTATTTCGAAAACCGGGTTGAACTTAATTTCTCTAGGCGGGCAGAACGCCGCCCATATCTTGTTCCTCACCTCCTCTTCTCCGTCTGTAATGAATATGGCGCTCTGGGGCTTGGACTTACTCATTTTAAAAAGGGCGTAGACCTCGTCGATCTCCCTATGGGTCCCCTCCATCCTGCCTGTCCCCGACAGCGAGGTTATTATAGGCGTGTGGATGGCGACCGGCTTTTTGAAGCCGAGCTTCTCAGCCACGTCACGGGCCAGCATGTGCGCCCTCCGCTGGTCCATCCCCCCCACCGCCACGTCTACCCCCAGGTAGAAGATGTCTGCTACTTGCATCACTGGGTAGAGTAGCTTTGAGAAGTCGAGCTCCACCTCTTCAGCCCGCCTACCCATAATCGGCGTGGCCCGCCTAATCCTCGCAAGGGAGGTCTCCTTGGCGATCCTCATCACCAGCTCCCAGTATCGTGGATCCTTGGCTATCTCGTCGCCGTAGACGTACCTGAACTTGGCTATTTTATCGAGCACAGCTATTACCTTCTCCCCGTGGGCCCTCAGCTGGCTTATATCCCCCTTGTCGTTAACCCAGGCGTGCCAAGTAGCCACGAGGATCACCACGTCGAATCCCGCCTCTTTCAGCTCCGCCAGCTTGTACGCCCAGACCAGCCAGCCAACGTGTATAGGCCACAGGGGCTCAAAGCCAAGATACGCCAACCCGCCTTTCATATTTAGCAACTCCTCTTTGGTAACTACCTCCTCAACGTTTCTCAATAGATCCATGAAGTAAAAACTGGTCCTATTTTTAGATACACATTGTGTCAAAGGTTAAATACTGCCTCTTTTCTTAGCCTATGCATCAGGGGTACGCGCTGTCGGGGTGGAAAGAGGGGGGGTTTCGGAGCTAGACCAACTGGTTTGCAAGGCTAGGAGGTACGTGGTGTTGATGGCCGGCTACGATCCAGGTATTCACCTGGGCTCTTCGTTGTCTGTAATGGAGATAGTGGCGGCGCTATACGGCACCGGCAGGGTTAAATTCAACGTGGGAAACGGGGCCCACAATAGGAATTACTTCGTCCTTTCAAAGGGGCATGCGATCCACGCCGTGTATGCGCTCGCGGCAGCCATGGGATACCTAACACTCGACGAGCTGAGGGAGACCGGCAGCTTGGGTAGCAGGCTTCAGAACCACCCCGAGGTTGACACCCCCTTCGTGGATGTGCCTAATTCCGGCTCGCTGGGCCAGGGAATAAGCCTCGCCGTCGGCCTTGCCCTGGGGTTGAGGTTGAAGGGGGAGAGAGGCCGGGTCTACCTTGTTGTCGGCGACGGGGAGCTGGACGAGGGGCAGAGCTGGGAGTCCTTCGCCGTGGCGGCGCACTACAATCTCGCAAACCTAGTCACTATTGTAGATCTAAACGGCGTGCAACTAGACGGCCACAGCGAGGAGGTTTTGAGGAAGGGCGACCTCGCCGGGAGGTTTAAATCCCTCGGTTTCGAGGTGTTCGAGGTCGATGGGCATGATGTTGGCCAGCTGATATCTGCTCTGGAGAGGGCTGAGAAGAGCGAGAGGCCTGCTGTGATTATTGCCAAGACTGTGAGGGGGAAGGGGGTGCCCGCCATAGAGGACACGGCGAAGCAGAGGCTTTCCAGAGACGACGCGTTAAAATACGCTGGGGACATATGCTAGACATAGGGTCGCTAACCCCGAGAGACGCCTTAGGCAAGGCCTTGGCAGACCTCGGCGATTTGAGAAAAGACGTCGTCGTGCTTGTGGCTGACACCGGGGAGACCACAAGGGCTAGGTTCTTCGCCGAGAGGCACCCTGAGCGGTTTTTCAACGTCGGCATTGCAGAGCAGTCCTTAGTGGGGATAGCGGCGGGTCTTGCCTTGGCTGGGTTTATGCCCTACGCCTTGACCTTCGCCGCGTTTATGACCAGGGCGTGGGAGCAGGCAAGGAATTCAGTGGACAGGATGGCGCTACCTGTGCGCCTCGTGGGGACCCATGCCGGGTTTGCAGATGCCTACGACGGGCCTTCACACCAGGCGCTGGAGGACATAGCGCTTTTCAGAGTTTTGCAGAACTTCACAGTGCTAGCGCCGGCGGATTCTTGCGAGGTTTATAGAGTCGTGACCGCTTCTGCGGCTCTCAAGGGCCCTGTGTACATAAGGGTAGGCAGAGACTTCCACATCCCGTCCACTTGCGAGCTGTACGATAGGTTCGAGGTTGGCAAGGCCTACGTCGTGTTCGACGGGTCAGACGTCGCCATTTTTACCACAGGTGTGGTGTTGCCCTTCGCCATAGAGGCGGCGCAGTTGTTGAGAGATAGGGGGATATCTGCGGCTGTTATCCACTTCCCATCAGTGAAGCCTCTCGACTATGCGGCGGTTGAGAAATACGCCTCTGCCACAGGCGCCGTCCTCACAGTCGAGGAGCACATGGTCTACGGCGGATTCGGCTCGGCGGTGGCGGAGTACCTATCCCAGACAAGGCCTACCAAAATGGCCATAATGGGTCTCAAGTCTTATGGGAGGACCGCGAAGAGCCCACAGGAGTTGTACCAGTACTTCGGCCTCACGCCGGAGAATATAGCGGCCAGGGCAGAGGAGCTGGTAAAGCTAAAATGAGGTTCTACTACAGACACAGCAGAGGCGTCACCGAAGTGGTGGTTGGGAAGGGACTGCCCTACGGCGACTACGCCGAGAGGGCTGTGGTTCTCATTGAGGAGGGCTTAGAGAACCCTCTTCCAGGCGCGCCCGCCCTAGTCCTCAAGGGAGGGGAGGGGGTGAAGAGCCTTGATGCGCTTACCCAAGTGTACAAGTTCCTCTACGAAGTGGGGGCCGACCGGTCCACAACATTGGTGGCGGTGGGGGGAGGGGCGCTTTTAGACTTGGCCACCTTCGCCGCGGGGACGTTCATGAGGGGCATCCGCCTCGTCCAGGTGCCCACCACTCTGCTGTCCATGGTGGATGCAGCGCTGGGTGGGAAGGGGGCGGTTGATTGGGGCCACGTGAAGAACTTGGTGGGGGTCTTCTATCAGCCCTCGGCTATCCTCTGTGACTTGAGATGGGTGGAGACGTTGCCCGAGAGGGTGTACAGATCGGCCTTCGCCGAGGTGGTGAAATACGGAGTGGCTCTCGACGGCGAGTTCTACAACTGGCTTCGTGAAAACGTACCTCGTCTGCTGAGGAGGGAAGAGGAGGCCCTCGAGCAGGCGGTGTACCGCTCTCTTAGAATTAAGGCCTCTGTGGTTGAGGCGGATGAGTTCGAGGAGAGGGGGATTAGAAATGTCCTCAACGTGGGCCACACGGTGGGCCACGCCGTTGAGCGGGTGCTGGGGCTTCTCCACGGAGAGGCCGTTGCCGTGGGCATCGTAGCTGAGGCTTACCTCTCGGCGGAAATGGGGTACCTCAAAGATGGAGTGGTTGAGGAGATTAAGGCGCTCATCTCCTCTTTCGGCCTCCCCACGGCGGTTAAGCCCGGCGACTCTGAATTGGAGGAGGCGAGGAGGCTACTCCTCTACGACAAGAAGAGGAGGGGCGACTACATATACATGCCCCTTGTGGTGAGGGTGGGGAGGTGGGTGTTGGAGAGGGTTAGGCCGGAGGAGGCGGCTAAGGCGCTTCGCTATGTTGTGTATTGAGGCGGGGCGCCTCGAGGGGAGATTCCCCCTGCCCCCTTCTAAGCCATACTCACAGCGCCTACTGCTGGCAAGCGCGTTGGCCGAGGGGGAGACCGTAGTGAGGGGTCTTGAGTTAAGCGACGACGTGGTGGCGATGGTTAGGGCTATACAGCCAATTGCCTCTATAACGCTGAGGGCGGACACGGCGGTTGTCTCGAAGAGGGAGCCCGACAAGTACAGGGCCTTCAACGTGATGGAGAGCGGCTTCACCCTGAGGACCGCGGTGGCTGTATACGCCGGCATCCCAGGACTCACGGCAGTGTACTTCGGCGGCACCCTCAGGGGGAGGCCCATCGACGAGCTGGTGGAGGTGTTGAGGAGGCTCGTCTCCGTGTCTAAGTTGCCGGGTGCGGTGGTGATTGATGGGAGGCGGCTGGGGCGGTTTCGGGTTGAGATCAGGGCCGACGTCTCTTCGCAGTATATCTCAGGCCTTATGTTCCTCGCCGCGGCTGGTGACGGCGGCGTTGTTGTGCCGAAAGGGGAGAGGAAGTCCTGGAGCTTCGTCGAGGCTACCGCAGATGTGTTGAGGCTCTTCGGCGCAGAGGTTTCGATGGGCGACGAAGTGGTTGTCGAGGGCGGGCTGAGAAGCCCCGGCACTGTGGACGTGCCGGGTGATCTAAGCCTTGCCTCCTTCCTCCTAGTGGCCAGTCTCGCCACTGGCGGGAAGGTCCGCCTCGAAGGCGCTGTCACGAAGCTCGACGCCGTTGTCCTAGACATATTCAAGTTTATGGGCGCCGATATTGCCTACGGCGATGGCTACGTCGAGGCGCGGGGCGGATTCACCAAGGGAGTGGACGTGGATCTAGGCGGCAACCCCGACCTCGTCATGCCGGTGGCGTTGGCTGCGGCGATGGTGGAGGAGCAGTCGGCCATACGGGGGGTTGAGCACTTGCGTTTCAAGGAGAGCGACAGGGTAGCCACTGTGCTTGACGTGTTGTGGAGGCTGGGGGTCGACGCGAGATATGAGGGCGGCGTCCTGTACATAAAGGGCCCGCCTAAGCGCCGCGATGTCCGCTTCTCCTCTAGCGGAGACCACAGGATTGGCCTCATGGCCATGGCCGCGGCTAAGGCCGTCGGCGGTTGTGTAGACGACATTAGCCCAGTTGCCAAGAGTTGGCCGTCGGCGATTTTATACTTTAAATAACGGCCTAAGGCGGTGTTATGAGAATTGTAGTGACGGGCGGAGCCGGCTTTATAGGTAGCCACATCGTGGATAGACTCGTCGAGGAGGGCCACGAGGTGGTGGTTGTTGACAACTTATCCAGCGGCAGGAGGGAGTTTGTGAACAAGTCTGCCGAGTTCCACGTAAGGGATCTAAAGGAAAGGGACTGGGGTGTGGGAATCAGGGGGGATGTCGTCTTCCACTTTGCGGCGAATCCGGAGGTTAGGATCTCCACTACGGAGCCCTCCGTCCACTTTAACGAAAACGTGTTGGCAACGTTCAACGTCTTAGAGTGGGCGAGGCAGACGGGGGTGAGGACCGTGGTGTTTGCCTCCTCTTCCACGGTATACGGCGACGCCCAAGTTCTGCCCACCCCAGAGGAGGAGCCGCTTAGGCCTATCTCGGTATACGGCGCTGCAAAGGCGGCAGGCGAGATAATGTGCGGAACCTACGCCCGGCTCTACGGCATTCGCTGTCTGGCAATCCGCTACGCCAATATTGTTGGGCCGAGGCTGAGGCACGGCGTCATATACGACTTCATTATGAAGCTGAAGAAGAACCCAAACGTCCTCGAAGTTCTCGGAGACGGGACACAGAGGAAGAGCTACCTCTATATAAAAGATGCCGTGGACGCCACGCTCCTTGCGTGGAGGAAATTCGAGGAGTTGGGCGAGCCGTTCTTGGCGCTGAACGTCGGAAATGTTGACGCCGTTAGAGTGCTAGACATCGCCCAAATAGTGGCCGAAGTCCTCGGCCTCAAGCCTGAAATAAAGCTAATCCCTACAACTCCAGATGGGAGGGGGTGGCCTGGGGATGTGAAGTACATGACCCTCTCTATCAACAAGCTCTTAAAACTCACTGGCTGGAAGCCGGCGATGACAAGCGCCGAGGCGGTGCGAAAGACCGCCGAGGAACTCGCCGGGGAGCTATGGCGGACACCGTAGTGGCCTTGACGTTGCTAGCCGCTGTGATTCTATATACCTGGCTAAGGCGTAGAGGCGTCAGTTGCCAATCTTAACCACTCTCCTGCCCAGGTGGGAGGCTCTGGGGGTCTCCTCCAAGAGCCTTGGGAGCTCAGAAAAGCCGTGTACTGTATAGACAGGCTTCACCGCGCCGGTGGCTAGAAGCTGCAAGGCCTCGTCTAAGTCCCTCTTGCTTCCCTGTAACACGGGCAGTATCTCAATCTCTTTCAGTATTAGCAAGCCAAGCGCCACCGGCGTTGGCTGTGGGTCGACGTTGCCTATAAGCGCCACCTTGGCGCCCCAGTTCAAAGCCCTCAGCGTCTGCTCCAGCGTGGGCCCCCCAACAGCCTCTATGGCCCCATCCGCCCCGCCCAGCTTTTTCACCTCTTCAGAAAATGCGCGGTTAGTCACGACGTGGTCTGCGTATTTCGAGACGAACTCTGCCTTGGCGGGGCTTGTCACAGCCACTACCCTCGCGCCGTAAGCTTTGGCTACTTGAACCGCGTGTATCCCCACACCACCGCCTGCGCCAGTTACCAATATCTGCCTATCTGGCGCTACGCCCACTTTTTTAACAGCTCTGACAATGGTAGACAACACGCAGGCTGCGTATGAGGCGGCTTCAAACGGCACGCCTGGCGGAATCTTCACCAGAGACTTGCGGTCTACAGATATGTACTCGGCGAAGGCCCCCGGCAGATCCTCGCCGTAGACCCTCCGGCTTCTGCAGAGGTACTCCCTCCCAGTTCTGCAGTACTCGCACTCGCCGCAGAATTCAAACATCATACCAGCAACGGCGTCTCCGGGCTTAAACTCGGTCACTCCTTCGCCGACCTCCTCCACTACTCCGGCGAATTCGTGTCCCGGCGTAGTTGGAAGTTTCACTTTTTGAAACCCCTGCCAGGCCAGGTAGTCTCTGTAACAAACGCCGGTGGCGACTACTCTAACAACAACTCTCCCAGGCCTGGCCTTAGGCTTTTCGACGTCTGAAAGTATGGGTAGTTCCTTGAAGTTTTTCAAAATGTAGGCCTTCACCGAGTTTAGACTAGAAGAACGTTTTTATCTATTCCTCAGCTTCGACAGCGCGGACCCCAATTCCCAGTAGTTTCCTAAAGACGCGGTCTATCAACCTAATGTACGCCCCCCTCTGGCCTATAAACGCGCCGAACTCGCTTCTCCTGACCTGGATCTGTAGCTCGGGGCCTGCAAAGTCGGCGTCGACGATGTGTTTAGAAATCCAGCCTACTGGGTGGATTGCTCTGACCCACTGCTTAAAATCAAGAGACATCTCCAACAACCTAAGCCTCGCGCTGGCCTCCCCCTCTATGGTCTTAATACGCTCTCCGCCGCGGCCAACTACTCTGCCCAGCTGGCCCTCCTTAACCACGATGATGGCATCAGGGACATTGTCGCCTCTTATACCTAAGGAGTCTTTGTCTGCCCTAAACTCGACGGCGGTTATGATATCGGCGTCGGGTGCGAAGATCCTAGCTGTCTCGTAGATGTATCGCTCAGCCTCGGAGAGCTGTCTCTTCCTCATTCTCAACTCCAGAGCTAGCTTGATCCCCCGCCTTGCCCCCGGCCTCACAATATCCTTAACTCCTAAATCCACAACCTCGGCCTTCTCCTCGCCTAGGAGGGCCTCACGGAGGAGCGTTGCGCCGTCTTTCTCAGCGTCAGCGGGCTTTTGGAAGATGGGGTCGCCAGCCACTATCAGCCGGCTGCCCCGCCCCAGGCGGATTAAAATCTCCGCGGCGCTCTCCGGCTTGACGTTTTGGGCGTCGTCTAGGAATATCACGCTGTCGTCAAAGGTGCGCCCCCTTAGGTAGGAGACGTCTGTCACAATTACCTTTTCCTCTTTTATCAGCTTCTCGATGTACCCCCTTTCGGCATATGGGCCCAAGATGTCCTCGAGATACGCCGCGGCGATCTTGTAATACATCTCGCCGAGTCTCTCCGGCGTTAGAACCTCACCAGTAGCAACGTCGACGATAGGCCTCGCTATGATAAACCTCTTTGCCTTTCCGTTCTCCACAGCCCAGATCCCGTAGGCAATGCTTAGCAGGGACTTCCCAGTGCCCGTGGGGCCAAACAGCCCGATTAACTCGTTCTCGGGGTCTTTTAAGACGTTCGTAGCCCTCTCCTGTCCTACCGTCATTGGCTTAATCTTGTCAAACATGAACGACTTTCAAGGAAGACCTTAAAAACATTAAATCAGGTCACGGCGATGAGTGGGCCCAAGGTCGCCGTGGCCGCCGTTGTCATCAAGGACGGGAGGGTCGTACTAGTCAAGAGGAAGTATCCCCCCAGCGCCGGGAAGTGGAGCCTCCCCGGTGGGCACGTGGAGCTCGGAGAAAGGCTAGAAGACGCCGTGTTGAGAGAATTGAAAGAAGAGACCGGTCTAACGGGGAGGGTCGTGGGTTTTCTCCGGCCTGTGGAGTACATCGAGGCAGAGGGGGGAGAGGTGAAGTACCACTTCGTCATCCTAGTCTACAAGGTGGATATCGTGGGCGATGCGGAGCCGAGGGCCGGGGACGACGCCGAGGAGGCCGTGGCGGTGCCTCTAGAAAAAGCGCTAGGGATGGACTTGACAAAAACGACAAGGGAGGTTTTGGCGGGGCTACTGCCTCAGCTTTGAAATCCTGTTGAGAGCCTCTTCCAGGGCCTTTGCTATTACCTCCTCGGCAGACGCCATGGCCACAAGGGCCTTTATGGTGGTACCTCCAGGAGTAGCCACGTACTGTGGCAGTTTCTCCAGAGTGAACCTATCGTCTAGCGAGGGCAAGCTCGCCATGAGCGAGAGGACTATCTCCCTAGATAGATCCCAGGGAACCCCGATGTTGACCCCCGCCCTGATCAGCGCAGTGGCCAGCTCCGCCACTATGGCAGGCCCCGAGCCCAGCAAGACGGTGAGCGGGTCTATCAGCTTCTCCTCCACCCAGAACGTGGGGGCGATGTGCGAGAGGAGCTTGTCCACCTCCTCGTCGTAGTTACCCGCCACCGCGATTGCTGTTAGTCCCACGTTGGTCATAGCCCTGTATGGCCTAGGGGAGAACCTCCGCAGGTAGTCAAGAGTGGCGCCTGCGACGAAGGATATCACGGGCTTATCCACGCGAAAGTCCAGCTCGGAGAGATTACTGGGCTTAACTGAGAGGATTACAACATCGCTGTTCTCCACAACTACTTTATTGTCGGTGTAGGTCTCTAGCCCGAGGGCCAGGAGCCTCTGTCTCGACCTCTCCGTTTTCACCGAGGCTAGAACCCTCACGCTGTTGCCGTGTAGCCTCAACGCGATTTGTGACCCAAGTTTACCAGCACCTATAACCCCAACCGTTAACTGGGGGACGCATGGAGGTAAAAACAACCAGTCTTTAAATCATTATTGCCTTAACCTCAGCCGATGTGCCGACAAGACATTGAAAAACGCCGCGGAACCAACTACCGCTCCGTATATTACATACAGCGGCTGATGTTGTCCATTGTATAGTACAGTATCGAGAAGAGACTCAAGTTTAATCCACGGGCGCGATGTAGATACTGACGCATCTTGTTTCCAACTGTGCGCTCCGTCATTGGGGAGTTGATAGGTCACCCATTGTTGCCAAAAGGCGCCTACATAAACAAGGCGCCTCTTCCTCCTACCATTTGTACTTACCGGCTTCGTTTAGTTTATATCTCCCTCGTATATGTGATATATGTACTTCGCCGTGATTGGGACGCAAGTGAGAGGCAAGTCGGCCAGCCCAGCCATGCACACAGCCTCCTTCAAGGCCTTGGGGATAGATGCGGTGTACCTCGCAATCAACGTGCCGAGGCAGGAGTTGGGGTGCTTCGTTCAGCTGGCCCGCCTCAACTTAAGGGGGTTCAACGTGACCATCCCCCACAAGGAGGAGGTGTTAAAATACCTAGACAGGTTGGCCCCCGACGCGCGGGAGATCGGTGCAGCCAACACCGTGCTGGTGGAGAGGAATTTGCTAATAGGTTACAACACAGACGCCTACGCAGTCTACAACCTCGCCGGGAAGGAGATGAGGGGGGCAGACGTCCTCATACTAGGCGCCGGCGGCGCCGCAAGGGCCGCTCTCTACGCGGCCATAAAGGCAGAGGCGAGGAAGATCTACGTCACGAACCGTACTGCGGAGAGGGCCGAGGCCTTGGCGAGGGAGTTCAGGGAGAAGTTCGGCAGGCCGGTGGAGGCCGCTCCCTGGGGATCTGCCCCAAAGGCAGACGTAGTTGTAAACGCAACGCCGGTTCACGACGCTGTGCTAGCCGACCTAAGTGAGGCATCCACGTACATAGACTTCGTCTACATACCGACGCCCCGCACCAAGATGGTGCAGGAGGCGGAGAGGCTAGGTGTGAGGGTAGTAGACGGGGTCGACCTCCTCGTGGAGCAAGGCGCCGAGGCGGAGCGGATATGGCTAGGCGTTGAGCCGAACAGGGAGGTAATGAAGAAGGCAGTCCTCCACTTCCTGGGGCTATGAACACCTTCGGCAGGGAACTCCGCATCACCACTTTCGGCGAGTCCCACGGCCGGGCCATAGGCGTAGTTATAGACGGGGTCCCCGCCGGGCTCCCCCTTACCGAGGAGGACATAAGGAAGGAGCTGGACAGGAGGATGTTCTGCCACATCCACTGGCTAAACCCCCGGTGCGAGCCTGAGGAGTTCGAAATACTGTCAGGCGTAAAAGACGGCCACACCCAAGGCACGCCCATCGCCATTGTGATATGGAACAAGAAGGCCATATCCAGCTACTACGACGAGCTCTGGATGAAGCCCAGGCCTGGCCACGCCGACCTCGCTTACTACCTCAAGTATGGCAAGTTCTACGACCACAGAGGCGGCGGACGGGCCTCTGGCCGCACCACAGCGGCAATCGTGGCGGCGGGGGCCGTGGCCAAGAAGCTCTTGGCGCTGGTGGGAGCCGAGGTGGCAGGCCACATAGTGGAGCTGGGGGGCGTAGAGGTGAAGCGGCCGTACACCTTTGAAGACGTGAAGAAGAGCTGGGAGAAGCCCCTTCCAGTGGTCGACGACGATGCCCTAGCCGCCATGCTTGAGGTGTTGCGCAAAAACGCCGCCGAGGGAGACAGCGTGGGGGGCGGCGTTGAAATCTGGGCGGTGGGCGTCCCGCAGGGCCTGGGCGAACCTCACTTTGGGAAAATAAGGGCAGATCTCGCTCACGCTGCCTTCTCGGTGCCCGCCGTGGTGGCCCTAGACTGGGGCGCCGGGAGGCAACTCGCCAAGATGCGCGGCTCAGAGGCCAACGACCCCATAGTGGTGAAGGGCGGCAAGCCGGGGCTGGAGACTAACAAGATAGGGGGGGTCCTCGGCGGCATAACGATAGGCGAGCCCTTATACTTCAGGGTGTGGTTAAAGCCTACACCATCGGTGAGGAAGCCGCAGAGGACTGTGGACTTGGCAAAGATGGAGCCCACCACTATCCAATTCAAGGGCCGATACGACGTATCTGTAGTGCCCAAGGCCCTCGTGGCGCTGGAGGCCATGACGGCAATAACGCTAGCCGATCACCTCCTCCGCGCGGGGGTGATCAGAAGAGACCGGCCGCTGAAAGATCCTGTGGTTTAAGCCCCCCGTGGCGTCGTTATCTGTCTTGTTCAGGCGGGAAGTAGCCAAAGGAGCCGTATATTGCTGGCAGGTCCATTAGCCTTGCCCCGATAAAGGCCCTTATCATTGCCCTGAGGTTTTGCCAAGACGGCGTTGAGATTCTAACTCTGTACGGCTTCTCAGTCCCATCGCCGAATACGTGGAAGAAGTACCTCCCGCGACCGCCCTCAGTTACGCCTACCCCCTCGCCTTGTGGGAGCATTGTGGTGTAGAGGGCGCCGAGTCGTATAATCTCATTTGCCTTTTCTCTCTGTTTAGGCGGTATTCTGTGGAGCACAGCCTCGCCGACTAGTGGGCCGTCTTTAGGCACCCTATCAAGCGCCTGCCTAATAATCTTGGCGCTCTGCTGTATTTCACAGATCCTCACCATAGTCCTCGCAAGGGAGTCGCCGGCGTCCTCTACGCATACGTCCCACTCAAACTCGTCGTAGATGCCGTATTTGTAAACCCGCCTGGCGTCCCAGTCGATGCCGGACCCCCTGGCGCCGGGCCCGGTGGCCATCAATCTTGCCGCGTCTTCCTTGCTGAGGTAGCCCACGTCCTTGAGGCGGTAGTAGCCGACGGGGTTTTTCACGACTAGCCTAACAAACTCGTCGATCTTTTTCTCTAGGTAGTCTAAAAACCCCTTGGTCTGCTCGTAGAAGGCGTCGGGCGGCGCCGTGCGCACGCCGCCTGGCAGTACCCAGGTAGGCGTCGTCCTAGATCCTGAGACCATCGCCCAGAGCTGGACGAGCAACTCGCGGAGGCCGAACCCCCACATAAAACCTGTGCTGCTACCGATCATAATGGCGTGAAGCCCCAAGTCGTAGAGGTGCGTACTGATACGGCTCAACTCAGCCATAATTACCCTGAGGTACTGCGCCCTAGGCGACACGTCGAGCTTGGCTACCCTCTCCACCGCCATGGCGTAGGCCCAAGTCACGTTTATAGCATCTGGTAGCGAAAGCCGCTCGAACAGGGGTATGTTTTGAATCCAGTGCCTCGTCTCGCCGAGCTTCTCCATTGTCCTATGTACGTAGCCAGGATCTGGCGTTACGTTTACTACTATATCCCCATCTACCTCTACGATAAACCTAGTGTGTCCAGAAGAGGGGTGTTGCGGGCCCCAAAAAATGTCGAGAATGCGCCTTTTCCCCTCCAGTTGTTCCTCTTTGAGAACAAGGCCGTATTGTTCAGTCCTCACATGAGTTGGAATATACATATTTTTATCAATGACCTCTTGCCGTGATGTACTTCTATCTGGCAATTGCCGCTTATGAGATCGTCCACCTACTCGCCGAGTTGCTGGTCAAGACGCCCAAGGGTGGCGAGTGCCGCTCTGTGGTGGTTATGCCATCAAGGGGAGGGCGTGATTTGAGGAGATTTGTCGGCTATGTGGACTACGTTGTGGTAGACCACGTGTCTGACGGGGCGGAGGCCGGCGAAGTGGGCTTGAGGTGGTTTTTGAACAAATACACGGGGAAGTCGGGGGCCTTAGCCACCGCCCTGGAGACGATAGATGCGGAGCTCTATGTATTTATCGACGACGACGCCTACCCAGGGCCTTGGCTTAAGCATCTGCGCAGTATGTGCGGCCGCTTCGCCACTGCCTACCGCTGGGTGTTGGGCAGAATACACAACGCATTTTCTCTCGGCGGCTTTGACTGGATGGTGTGGAGGCCCACCCGCTTCCTGTACGGCGGGGCGATGACCGTGCCGGCTTCGCGGAGGCGTGAGGCGTCAGAGGCCTTGAAAAAATGCGCTGTCGACGACATGGCGCTTTCTGCCATCGCGGATGAGATTGTTGTCTTGCCAGCTCTCGTGCCGATGGATCCTCCAAGGGAGTTATGGGGGTTTTTCATAAGACAAGCGGTGGCCGCAAAGATCGGCAACCCCAGGCTTTGGCTAGTGGAAACTCTCTACTACTCTGTGTGGACTGTTGCGGCCTTGTTTTTCCCGGCGCTATTCCTAATACACGCTGTTAGAACGGCGTTGAGGTCGCGGAGGGCTCTGGGTAGGGTGGACTGGGCCCAAGTAGCGCTCTCCCCTCTTGAGAGGCCGTTGCAAGCCGTGGTTTTCCTAGCCTCAGCATTCAAGCGGTGTTTCACTTGGAGAGGCACGACTATATGTAGTAGGTGTTAAACAATGGGAAATCCTAGTCTTCCCACATAATTTACATAATAGGGGCGTGAAGGAGTCTTGGTAAATCCTATACACAGACGATGAATATGCGGAGAAGGTGCTTGAAGAGGCGAGAAAGACGGGGAACAGAGTTGTGTGGCCGGTCTCTATGCGCTTGAATATACCAGCAACCATCCGAATACGCCTGGGCCGTGGAAGGTCGTACCGGCGTGAAGAGGCGTGCCGAGGTTGGGGCCTGCTCTGGTGGTATGCAAAGGTAGGTTGGCTAGAGCCGGCAGTTTACGGCTTAATTTTATATATGGTAGACGGTGTGGTTGCGTGTTGAAGGAAAGCAGGCTTAAAGCAAGGGCGGAGGGCGGCGTAAAAGAATTGTTGGAATACCTCGGCGAGGACGTCTCGCGGCCGGGTGTGGTGAACACGCCTAAGCGCTTTGTTAAGGCAATGGAGGAGCTCACAAGGGGGTTGAGGGAGCCGCCGCCGGAGGTGGTCTTCTTCCCCCTTGAATACGAGGCCGAGGTGGGGCCTGTGGTTATTGAAAACATCGGCGCCGTATCAGTGTGCGAGCACCACCTACTCCCCATAATACTCAGGATTTCTGTTGCCTACGTGCCGGGCGACGGGATCCCGGGGCTCAGCAAGGTGATTAAGCTTGTGAAGTGGGCAGCGGCGCGGCCGATTATGCAAGAGCGGTTCACCGAGTGGCTCGCCGATCTCTTGATGGAGAAGCTTCGGGCTAAGGCTGTGTACGTCAAGGTGTGTGGGGTCCACATGTGCTCCTTTATCAGGGGGGCAAAGGACGAGCACCACAGCATGACGACTGAGGCGAAGCGCGGGGAAATAAACGTGAGGCTTAGGTGCAAGAGGCCTCTCTCATGTAGATGAAGGTTGTTATTAGTGGTGCCAGTGGTGGTATAGGGCGTGCATTGGTGAGGCTGGCCAAGAGCCGGGGAGATACCGTTATCGGCATATCTAGATCCCCCTCAGAAGCCGACGTCCATTTTGACTGCGACGTTTTAGACTACAACTGTTTATCTAGGGCAAGCGGCGAGGTGGGGCAAATAGACGGCTTGGCGATACTACACGGACATGGCGACGAGAAGTTGTGGGTAAAGCCGGTGGCTGAGCTCGACGCCAAGGACTTCCTTGACGTGTTCTCAGTGGACGTGGTTGGGGCATTCAACGTAGTGAAGGCGTTCCTCCCACGCCTAGCGGCCGGATCCTCCATCGTGTTTGTCTCCTCTACCCCAGGCCTAGTAGGCGACAGCTACGGCATTCCCTACGCAACTGCCAAGGGGGCTGTCGTCGCACTGGCGAGAAGTCTAGCCAAGGCACTGGCCCCCATAAGGGTAAATGCGGTGGCTTTTGGGCCGATACAGACGAGGTGGACGCAGTGGATTAGCGAGGAGGAGCTCGCCGCTTTTAGGGACAGGACTTTATTAAAGAGGATCGGATCTCCGGAAGAGGCAGCGGAGGCCGTCTACTGGTTGCTTTCTCCTGCTTCTAGCTACGTGACTGGCCACGTCCTTGTCGTCGACGGCGGGGAGTCGCTCTGAGCGCGGCGGCCGCGGCGGCTAGTACTATGGCTACGATGACTGAAATAAATGCGTAGGTGGAGGCGCCCATCTCTCCGCCTGTGCCTGTTTCCCGGTTCTGAGACGTTGTAACTTTCTGGCCTACTACCAACTGTTTTGTCTCTCCCGGCTTCAGAACTACTGTGTACGTCTCGTTTCTATTTACAAAATCCGCCACCACAGTGTACACCCCCGGAGGTAGCTCTACTCTACGAGGCATTGTGGCGATTACTGTGTAGTTGCCGTAAATATACACCTTTCTAGGGGGTTGCGTATATGCCAAGTCTAGGTACGCATTTTCTATTGTCACTAGTATATAGTCGGAGGATTTGTTGGCAATTATTGTGAGAGACTTGTTGGAAAAGCCCGCTTCAACTGTTATGGTATATGGGACTCCCTGCAGTACCCAAAGATCCGCCTCGCCGCTGTACACGTTGCCCGCCACTTTGATCTTCCAGTCTCTTCTGACAGTGCTGAAAGAGTCCACAGCTCTTACAACTAGATGCGTCGCGTTTACCACCAGCGACTTGTTGCAGTACTCCAGTGGGTTGAACTCAACCGCGTAGCTGGAGCCGTTGGGTGTGAGTGCGTACGTCTCTACCACTCCTCTATAGCTTAGTCCTGGGATTAGGTATGCCGTCACGACGGCTTCGCCAACTGCGGTGAGTGTCTGGTTTACATATACATAGACCTGACGAATGGGAGGGTACGTCGAGATTCTGCACACCTCTACTAGGCCCAGCGACTTTAGGTCAATTTTTGTGTTCCATAAAGTGGTTTTGACCACGGCGGGGGTCTTGAGGTGGTGGTCTTGAAGTTGCAGTATGTATATTTCTACCGGGTAGTTTATATTTCCAACAGGAATTGCTTTAGATAACGTGTTATTAAAAAATTGTATTTCAACATCTCGGTACGTTCCATTTATTAGTTTTACCATTTTCAGCGTAAGAACTCCGCCGGCGTTCAATGGCTCAATATCTAGTGTTTCAAGCTTGTAGATTGTCGCTACTTCATGGCCGGTGGCGTGGGTCCTCCACACGAGGATGCCTTCTACGTATATCTCCACTTCGCCTTGCGGAACTTCTGCGAAGCCGGTTGCGTTGGTAATTACGCACTGACCGGAGACGCAGACTGTGGCGTTGGCCACTGGGAATCCGAGACCATCTCTTACCTCCACAACAGCACCTGCTACTAGCGTGATGATCAACAAGGTGTATATAATAAGCTTCACGGCTTCCCTTTTTTCGGTTTTATTTTTAATTTTTCTTCGCGGCAGTTTACATTGGGAGAGAGATAATTATTTATACCCCATTGACCTCTGCGCATTTTGTATACGCCTATTCTATCGTCGCATCTCTTAACTTAGAAATACACAGAAGTTGTGCTTTTGAATTTAGCGATACATTTATATATCTAAAATTCAAACGACTACTATGACAGAGGAGCTTAAACTTACAGACAGGCAGTACCAACTACTAAACCACCTACTCCAGCGAGCTCAACCAATGAGAGTATACACGGTCTACGGCGACCAAGACGAAATAGCCAGAGAACTCGGCATGACGCGACAAGCCTTGGCCATACACCTAAAGCGCCTTAAGGAGCTTGGTCTTGTCAGAACTGGGCGGGAGTTTGTAGACATAACCGAAAAGGCGGTTAAGTTGCTGAAGGGGCAGTCAAACGACGTAATAATACTTGTAAAGATAGAGCCTAAATACAGAGAGAAGGTGTACGAGGCTACGAAAAAGCTCCCAATTGAGAAGGCTCTTAGGCTGGCAGGCGACTACGACCTAGCGGTGATTACACAGGAGACGGTGCTCGACAAGGTTCTTGATGCTGTTAACAACATGGAGGGCGTTAGAGAGACGAAAACATTCATATCTATAGGAGCTATAAAGGAGTAAGTTTTTTTACAAAGTTTTTGTTTTTGTATTTAAAAGAACGTAGAAGGATGGTGTTACAAATCGCATTCTTTTGAGAGTCTCAAGTTCGGGAGCTACGTAAATCTCTGGTGCTATTTTTTGCCCGTCTTCTGTAAGGGTATATGTGTCGCCTTTCCTGCTTACATATCCTCGTTTCTCCATTTCTGCTAAAATTGCCTGGAGTATTACGTTGTCTCTAGTTTTCTCCAGAGGTGGGATAGTTCTTGTACGTACTGCTGTCATTTGCCAAGTTGCAGCTATAAGTTCCAAGTTGCCTTCTCCCAGTTTTTTCAAAATGCCGGCGGCGATTTGAATCATGCGCTCTACGTCAATCCCACCTGTCAACAGGGCCAACTCTGCGGGTAATGACTTGTTCCTTAGGTATTCCTTTAAGGTGGACATGTTTGGATCGCCGCGCTCTACGTCGTATAGCGCTACGGTGAGTAGCATCACTGGATCATCATGCGGCAGGTAGCGAGCAATGTCGAAGCTGTGGAGCTTGTAAAACGCCGTTTCGCAGAATGCTCTGTCTTTTTT
>FPIC01022740.1_pt1 | contig 23747 bp, 26 predicted proteins | sample 1504481 | NCBI WGS metagenome assembly FPIC01 (sample SAMEA4475357, study PRJEB15587) | soil metagenome | biome: Soil; feature: Field | place: India | collected 2015-03-11 | depth 0 m
GGGGGCCAACTTCATAGCCGTTAGGGGGCCTGAGATCTTCTCTAAGTGGGTTGGCGAGAGCGAGAAGATGGTGAGGGAGATATTTAGGAAGGCGCGAATGGCGGCTCCCGCTGTTGTTTTTATTGATGAAATTGATGCCTTGGCCACTGCAAGGGGGTTTGGCGGGGATTCCCTAGTCAGCGAGCGCGTAGTGGCTCAACTATTGGCGGAAATGGATGGCATAAAGGCGTTGGAGAACGTAGTCGTCATCGCGGCGACTAATAGGCCTGATTTAGTAGACCCGGCTTTGCTGAGGCCTGGGCGCTTCGACAGGATTATATACGTGCCGCCGCCCGACTTCAAGGCGCGGCTTGACATATTGCTAATACATACGAGGGCCACGCCGCTTGCCAAGGACGTAGACCTAGAAGAACTAGCCAGGAGGACCGAGGGATATTCGGGCGCCGATCTAGAGCTTCTGGTGAGAGAGGCCACCTTCTTGGCGTTGAGAGAGGATATAAACGCGAAGGAGGTGTCAATGAGACATTTCGAAGAGGCGTTAAAAAAGGTGAGACCCTCAGTAGCGCCTGACATGCTGAAGTTCTACGAGACTTGGCTAGAGAAGGCGAGGCAGCTTACGGTGTCTCCAAAGGCTAAGGCAACGCCGCCTCTGTACCTATGATGCTAACCGCAGTTGGGAATATTATAGACATGTTACTGAAGCGTCAAGAGTCTATTACAAGCGATGATATAAAGGCCTTGCTTAAACGTGCCAATATTAATATATCTGATACCGACTTGGTAAAGATATTAATCACCCTGGAGATATATAAGAAAATTTATGTAAAGAAGGTGAAAAAAGATGGACGAGACGTTTTTCAAATCTCCAGGCGTAGGTAATATAAATATCTTATCAGAATTCTTACATGGGAGTAACTGAGCTTGGGAAGCTTATTGGAAAAGAGGCGCGTAGGGAGGTCAAGTTGGAGGCCCTTGCAGGTAGGTGCGTAGCGCTCGATGCTTATAACGCTTTGTACCAATTTTTGGCGTCTATCAGACAGCCGGACGGTACTCCTCTTATGGATAGGGCGGGGCGTATCACCAGCCACATCTCGGGGCTGTTTTACCGCACGATTAACCTCATGGAGGCTGGTATTAAGCCCGTCTACGTCTTTGACGGAAAGCCTCCTGAGTTTAAGCTCGCCGAGATTGAGGAGAGAAGAAGAGCTAAGGAGAAGGCCACAGAAGAGCTTGTAAGGGCGATAAAAGAGGGTAGGAGGGATGAGGTGGCTAAATATGCAAAAAGGGCGATATTCCTCACAAACGAGATGGTGGAAGACGCCAAGAGGCTATTGACGTATATGGGTGTTCCTTGGGTACAAGCCCCAAGCGAGGGGGAGGCGCAGGCGGCGTATATGGCCAGGAGAGGGCACTGCTGGGCTGTGGGGAGCCAAGATTACGACTCTCTACTTTTCGGATCGCCTAGGCTTGTCAGAAACCTCGCAGCGTCGCCCAAGCGGAAGGTGGGCGATGAGGTGGTGGAGCTCTCCCCCGAAATTGTAGAGCTAGATGCCGTCTTGAAATCCCTTCGCTTGAGGAGCAGGGAGCAACTCATCGACTTGGCCATTTTGCTGGGCACCGACTACAACCCCGATGGTGTGCCGGGTATTGGACCCCAGAGGGCGCTCAAGCTCATATGGGAGTTCGGCTCACTTGAGAAGTTGCTGGACACCGTTCTTAGGGGGGTGACGTTTCCTATCGATCCTGTTGAGATAAAGAGGTTTTTCCTTAATCCGCCTGTGACAGATACTTATACCACAGATGTGACAAAGCCAGACGACGCGAAGTTGAGGGAGTTTCTCGTGCATGAGCACGATTTTGGTGAAGAGAGAGTTGAGAGAGCACTAGAAAGGCTGAAAAAAGCCATGGGCAAGTTGAGAACATCGGCGCTGGACTCCTTCTTTTAATATGGCTAAAAAACTTGTCGACGATCTGGAGCGCGAAGGTGTTCTAAAAAGCGAGCGGGTGAAAAAGGCGCTTCTGTCAGTTCCGAGAGAGGAGTTCGTCATGCCCGAATATAGGATGATGGCATATGAGGATAGGCCACTTCCGCTATTTGCAGACGCCACTATCTCGGCCCCTCACATGGTGGCCATGATGTGCGAGCTAATAGAGCCAAGACCAGGTATGAGTATCTTGGAGGTCGGGACTGGGTCTGGCTACCACGCAGCTGTATGCGCTGAGGCCATAGAGAGGAGGGGTAAGGTATATACAGTGGAGATTGTGAAGGGGCTTGCTATTTATGCCGCGCAGAATCTAGAGAGACTGGGATATTGGGGCGTTGTGGAGGTTTTTCACAGCGATGGAAAGAGGGGGCTGGAGAAATTTGCGCCGTACGACGCAATTATCGTTACTGCGGCGGCCGCGTCAATACCATCTGCGCTTGTAAACCAGTTGAAAGACGGCGGTATCATGGTGATTCCCGTTGAGGAAGGATTTGGGCAAGTACTTTACAAAGTGGTAAGGAGGGGAGAGAAGACGGAGAAGAAGGCCGTGACGTATGTGCTTTTCGTACCGTTGAGATAGCTAGGGCTCTACTCTATACCTGTCGCGGGGGTAAAGCGTCGCATGTCTCACGTTGTCTAGCCCAAGCAACGCCGCAACGAGCCTGTTAAATCCGAGCCCAAACCCCGCATGCGGGGGCATACCGTAGTCAAACACAGCGAGGTGGCTTTCGAAAAGCCTCGGGTCAAGCCCCCTCCTCTTCATTTCCTCTTCTAGTTCATCTCTTCTGTGCACTCTGGTGGCGCCTGAGGCTACTTCTATTCCGTTGATTATTAAGTCGTACGATTCGCTTTTGTCTCCCTCCTTCCGCTTCGTGTAGAACGGCCGGAGGGATGCTGGGAAGTGTACTAGGAAGTATACAGGTCCGTAAAACTTGGTTAACGCCTTCTGCATTTCTACGTTTAAGTCATCCCCCCAGCTGATCGAGTAGCCAAGTTGTCTCAGCCTCTCCACAGCCTCGTCGTAGTCTACTCTCGGAATCTTAGAGATCTCCAGCAACGGCTTTAAGCCCGCCTCTTCAAGCCTATGCGCGACTGTAGTAATTGTCGAGATGACGCGTTTAACCAGCTTCTCAAGTATGTCCATTATGTCGTTGTAGTCCATAAAGGCCGCCTCTGCGTCAACGGAGATGAACTCATTGAGGTGGTAGTCGGTGTTGTGCTTCTCGGCCCTGTAGGCGGGGCCTATTTCGAAAACCCTCTCAAGCGACGCCGTTAGTTGCTCCTTGTACAGCTGGGGGCTCTGGGAGAGATATGCAACTCTTTCAAAATACATAACTGGGAACAACTCCGCACCCCCCTCTGTGCTTGTGACGATGATCTTAGGGGTGAAGACCTCCACGAATCCCTCTTCGTACATAACATCCCTAATAGCCCGCAGAATTGCCGACGCTGTAGAGAAAACAGCTAGATTCCGGGGCCTTTTCAAATCTACTGAGCGCCACTTTAGCCTTGTGGCGAGATCTGGAGTCTCTGACCAAATATCAAGTGGAAGAGGCTTCGCCTTGTTCAAAACCCAAATTTCCTCGGGGAATATCTCGACGCCGCTCTTTGCAATTTTGCTGGACTCCACAATGCCCTTTACTACAACAACGTCCTCCTTCCCCAGTTCTGAAAAGATCTTAAAAAGGTGATCAGGCGTCTTCCCCGCCTTCAGAGTAATCTGCACAAACCCCTCCCGGTCCCTAACCACAATGAACTTAATTTTCCCGAGATCTCTCAGCTCCCAAACCCAGCCCGCCACTACGACGTTTGATCCGTGAAGCTCTGGAGTTACTTCCGATGTCCAGTGAGTCTTCTTGGGATACACACAGGAGAGTAAATGCCGATTAAAAAACTACACCCTTAGTTCCCTCTCCTTCACAAGCTCCACTTTCACAGTGGCGCCTGAAATTTGGCTTATGATAGCTTGAAGCCGCTCTGGCTTTATTGGCAACCGCCTCAGCTCCCTCGACGGGATCTTAACTACAGTCTCAGTAGTGCCATCCGGTAACCACGACGTTGATATCGTAAGCAACTTGGCGGGGGATACAAGCTGCGCAATAACCTCATTCACGCTTCCGTGTTCCACCACTTTGACGCTACGCCCAATTATGGAGGATAACTCTTTCTCTAACTGCATAAAGGCGCCGCGGGGGATCCTCTTTACGTTTCTAAGTAGTATAATTAATAAGTCGTCCACCTCGTATGACTTTACATATTCCACCTCCGATAAGTTCATTTTACGACTCACCTTTAATAAGGCGTCTGAGACCTCCACGTCGAGCCAGCTATACCTCCCGCTATCTATAAGCGACTGACACTTTTGGCACAGCACCCGCGTCTTTACGCAGAACTCGCAAAATGGTATCTTAACCATTGGTCTGTTAATTTTAATGAATTAAAAACTCTTACCAATACCCGTCATGCGGCTTGCTGTAGTTGATGGCTACACAGACGAGCCAGCGGGTCTTGGAGTCCCGCCTTACCTGGACGTATATGCCAGGTATGTGGCCGGAGCCGCCGAGCTGGCGGGCGTCGAGACAGTTCACTACTTCACAATCGACACTCTCAGACAGGATTGGGCAAAGAGCTTGAGCCACCTCGCGGAGTACGATGTCGTAGTGGTGATCGCCGGCGTGACGACTCCCGGCAAATATCTAGGCGGCACTCCTATATCGCTAGATGAAATCCTTGACATCGGTCGCGTTGAGGGACCTGTGAAAATTCTAGGCGGCCCAGTGGCGAAGTTCGGATACGGAATAGAGGGAGGGACCGTGGCAGTCCCCCCCTCAAAGTTCAGGCGTTACTACGACGTTGTGGTATCAGGAGATGTTGACTTGGTGGTGTACAGAGCACTCACCGAAGGACTAGAAAAGGCGGTGCCTTCCGAAACACATAAAGACTTCTACTTGGTAGACGAATTTGCAGTACGGGGGGCAAAAATTGTCCTCCAGCACCCTAACTACGGGAAGAACCTAATAGTAGAGCTGGAGACTTATCGATCTTGTCCTCGATATGTCACGGGGGGTTGTTCCTTCTGCACCACGGTTGCCTACGGGCCGGTTATAACTAGGTCAATTGAGGGAATAGTCAAGGAGGTAGAAGCACTTTACAAAGCCGGAGTGATGCATTTTAGACTTGGACGACAGGCCGACTTCTACACCTACATGGCGCACGACGTTGGGCGTGAGGATTTCCCGAGACCAAACCCCACTGCAATAGAGAGACTTCTCGTAGGGATTAGAAACGCGGCTCCTGGGCTGAGGACCCTTCACATAGACAACGTAAACCCCGGCACCGTGGCTAGGTGGAGGGAGGAGTCTATCCAAATCACGAAGTTGCTGGTGGAGTACGGCACGCCTGGAAACGTGGCGGCTATGGGGATTGAGAGCGCCGACCCCCGCGTGGTTAAAATCAACAATCTCAAAGTAGACGCCGAGGAGGCGCTCGAGGCGGTGGCTTTGTTTACCAAATACGGATCCGCCAGGGGCCCAAACGGCATGCCGTATCTGCTAGCCGGCATAAATTTCGTCGCCGGTCTGCCAGGCGAGACCGAGGAGACGTACCGCCACAATGTGGAGTTTCTAAAAGAGGTGCTGGCCAGGGGCCTGCTCGTGAGGCGCGTTAACATAAGGCAACTCCTGATTTTCCCCACATCGCGCCTGTGGCCAAAGGCGCGTAAGCTCACCTCAAGGCTTAGGGAGCACAAGAGGAGATTTCTCCTGTTCAAGAAGTGGGTTAGGGAGGTTTTTGACAGGGAGATGCTTAGGAGATTAGTGCCGCAGGGCACAGTGCTTAGGGAAGTCTTTACAGAAGTCCACTACCACAACGGCACCTACGCCAGGCAGGTAGGCTCCTACCCACTCCTCGTGTACATACCCACCAGGTTGGAACTAGGCAGATACATCGACGTGGTGGTCGTCGACCACGGCTCGCGTAGCGTCTTGGCCCTGCCATATCCAGTCAACATAAACGTGGCCAATAAGCGAGTTCTCAGACACCTCCCGGGGATGACCAGGGATAGGCTAAAAGCTCTGGTTAGCGGAAGGCCCTTTAAGAGCCTAGACGAGTTAAAGCAGAAGGTGGGCGATGGGGAGTACCTCAACTACGTGTCGTTTTGACACAAAGGCATAAGACAAGCGCCTCAGCTACCAGATTCCCTAAGCTTGTAGATGACGTAGAGGGTAAAGATGACAAATGCAGACACGATGAATAGGAATAGGTTAATCTTTGCCTGGCCTATTGCGATGTCCGGAGTCTTGAGACCTGAGACTGTGAGGACAATGAGGTACAGCGCAATTCCCAGGGAGAAACCTGCGTAGGCGTATATCAGCCTCACGGGCGGTGGGAAAAACGCAAATTTATACTTATCGATACAACCTAAGAGACCCAGTAACCTTGTCCACAACGTCGTCAGGGCCTGGCCCCACGCAGACGGCAGTTGGCGTGTTTGGCGGGAGTTCTGTAAGCCCCGCGTCCACCACCACCGCTGTGGGCAAGTCGAGCCTCTTCGCAGTTTCGTAAATCTGGTACAAGTGGGCGGCGTCCTCCGCCGCCAGCACCACCTTTTTCTGCCCCTCGGCAAGCCACTTATCTAGCCACTTCCTCCACCTCACATCCCGCATCGCTAGTAATACACACTCCACAGCTGCGTGCCCTACCTGCGCCGCCGCTTTCCCGCAAGAAATCTCTAAATCCTTCCTAACAGCAATGGTCATTTTCATATGACCTAAAGTCGACATGTAAAAAATTTGTAAAGTTGCAATATTTAAAAAAAGTTTTCAACTATGTGCTATGAGAATAAAACCCATACTTACAGCATTGGTAATAACAATGGTAATCCTTTATGCCCAGTCTCTGAAAACTACAGGCACAAACCCGGCGATCTTTGACACAAACGCGCCGGTGGTTGCCAAACTCGTTGTTTCTGACTTAAACTCGTTTGCATCTCAGTGGAAGGCGGCCCCGACTGTACGATTGATGAAAATAGCAAATAGAGATGTAAATGTCGTATCGCTTTCCATAAACGGCGTCCAGTTGTCTGGTAGAGTGGATGGCAATGTGGCATCGCTTTACTACAAGGGGCCAGCCGCGGCTTTGAAAAAAGTTGTGGAATCTCCATATGTCCAGTCCGTATACGTGAAGGCAATGCCGGAGATACCGCCTAAGGACTTCTTTACGGAGGTGCGCGATTTTGTGGAAAGGGGGGCGGGCACTCCGCAACCCACGCTCCCGGTCATGAGGGAGATAATCGGCGCCAGCAAAGTTGAACAGCTATTCGGCGTAAACGGCACCGGCGTGGTGATCGCCATAGTGGACACAGGCGTCGACTACGGTCACCTAGACCTCCAAGACGCACTGGCATGGCTGATAAAGACTAAGGACAACAAGGAGATTATAGCCGCCTCAATAGCGATCTCCGGCACCACTCTCCAGTACAAGACGCTGAGGGGTCAGACAGCCTCGGTACCCCTTGATCAAGTAGCCTCAGTAGAGCCGCTTGTCCTCGACGCAGACGAGTCGCAGGTTATTCTCTTCCAGGGCTTTACGGCCTCTGGAGGTTACTTGCCCACCAGCGGCAAGGCATTTAATGTAGTAGACGGACCCAGCCTCTACGACGTCACCGCATCTTGCAACTACGCAGTGGCGGGTCTGACAAGTAGGAGCGGCGTGTATAAATTTGGCATGACGTACTTGTACATTCCGTGGTACGGCGGCTATGTAAGTGTCGGCGTTGTGATGTATGACCCAGAACAGCCGGGCGTCTACACCGCGGCCCGTGTAGATATCAACAACAACTGCAACTTCTCTGACGACACGGAGCTGAGATACTTCGGCAATAGGCTTATTATAGACAACCCCACGGCGCCTACTAGGAGCCTCGGCGTCGCCGGAGGCTACTTCTTCGACTGGGGCCTTTGGTTTGACTTCTACGCCAAGTTCTACCCCGGGTGGGACCTCTCCGGCAACTACCTCAGCATCTTCTACGACTTCAACAGCCACGGCACGGCCTGTAGCTCCGTGGCCGCGGGTAGGGGCAAGGCCACGTACAACCTGGGCTTGCTGGGTCCACAAAAGCTGAGGGGGATCGCCCCCGGCGCCAAGGTGCTCGGCGTTAAGGGACTGTGGTCGGGCATGGTGGAGCCCGGCATGATGTGGGCTGCCGGCTTCGACGTCGATAGCAACGGCCAGTGGTACTGGACTGGGCAGAAGAGGGCCCACGTCATTAGCAACAGCTGGGGCATCTCGACGTTCACATACGACTATGCCGGCTTCGGCTACGATTTCGAGTCTGCAGTGGTCAACGCCTTAGCCGCGCCGAGGTTCCTCGACAGAAACTACCCGGGCATTGTAATAGTACATGCCGGCGGCAACGGCGGCTACGGCTTCGGCACCATCACAAGCCCCGGCGCCGCCGTAGGGGCCATCACCGTAGGCGCCGCCACCAGCGGACACTTCTGGCTAGCGATCGGCACTCCGTATAACGGCTTTAGGTGGGGCGACATAATCAGCTGGTCGCTGAGGGGGCCAACGCCAGCCGGCTACGTTAAGCCCGATGTAGTCAACGTAGGCGCCTTCGGCATTGCAACCTATCCAGTGGGCTGGGGCAGATACTACTACGGCACTCCCGAAGATTGGGATACCTTTGGCGGCACCTCGCAGGCGACGCCGCTAACAGCAGGCGTAGTTGCTCTTGTGCTCAGCGCGGTGGCCGACAGGGTTGATCCCGCCTCTGTAGATCCCTATCTGGTTAGGCAGTTCATCACAAGCACCGCGGTCGACATAGGCTACACGCCGTTTACCGCAGGCCACGGCTTCGTAAACGCCACAGCAACCGTTATCGCGGCGCGCTCCTACTACGGCTTGCCGGCGCCAATCGCGCCCGTGGCGTTGATCCGTACGAATTCTGTATTCAACCCAGGAAACTCCTGGGATTTCCAGTGGAGGGTAAATATACCGCTATATTTCGGTTACTTATTGAACAACTTATTGACCACTCAGTGGACGTCTTATATACAGACCTATATCCCGCAACCTAACATCGGTATGACAAGCCTCTACCTAAGCACGACGCCAGGCGGCCAAGCAGTGGGGCAACTTGTGGTCACTTCGACAAATTGGGCGCTTTCTGTTAAAGCAGAGGCCTTTACGCTAACGCCGGTATATAAGAAGTCTACGGTAATTAGCATACCGGTTAGGGGACTCGGAGGTTATTTCACAATGCAACAACTCGGCTTTGATGAAAACGTGTTGAAGCAGGCCGATCTTGTGGTGTTTAGGATGTCTTACAGCTTCTCGGCATTCGACCCAGAGTTTAACTACGCACTTAACACGAGACCTGTTTTGTGGGTCTTCGGCTGGGCCGATCTCAACAACAATGGACAAATCTCCACTAACGAGCTCACGTGGCTGAACTACGGCTACCAACGCCATACGGTTACTGAGGTGCCAGTCTCGAAGCTATCTGCAAAGCTCTTGCCTAATCAGAGGCTTGTGCTAAGAGTGGATGCACGCCCGGTCGCACCTCCATATCCCGCTACTGTGCCTGTAAATGTTGAGGTTGTTGCGTACAAGAGGACTCCGGCACCAGATGTACAGATAACGCCGACAAGCATAGTGCTGAAACCGCGCCAGAGCTTCACCTTTACAGTAGTTGTTAGAGCGCCTCCAAACGTCGCTCCCACTGCCTACGAAAGGCTTGTTGTCCTCACGATAAACGGCACGAGCTACGTAGTGCCTCTCAGCTATGTTGTGAGAGCAAGCGTCCCAGTGAACGCGGAGTATGTCCTAACCGCCGGGAGGTCTGACAGCTGGTACAACGTCAGCGAGGTGAGGGGTGGCAACGACTGGAGCTGGAGGTACGAGTCTGGGGACTGGCGCGTCTACTTCATCTCCACTCCGACACTTGCCAGAGGGCTTTACGTGGACTTCGCGTGGAGCTGTACCAACACGTCTATGATCGTCTACACATTGACAGACAGCGGGTTCTTTGCAGGTTATTTATGGAACCAGGGTGTCAGCTACCACCAGTATCTAGGCTCCGGGATATTTACATGGACAAGCACCGGTGGCCAGGCTAGGATTGTGGCTCTCCCCTCCGCATCTTTCGCAGTGCCCATAAGCGTAAGCGGATTTGCCCACACAACTATGTCAGCCTCTTACCCCATCCGCGAGAGTAGGAGTTTTATCATTCTGGCGCGGACTTCGCTATACGGCGGCTGTGGCACCAGCGAGCCGATCAAGGGTGTGGTCAAGCCGTTTATAGAGGGTAGAGATGCGCCGGTTTTAGCCACCACGTCGCCGTTTATAAGAGTTGCGCTTAGCAAGCCGCCCATAGACTACGACTTCGCCGTCAAGTTCGCTTCTGTACTCGGCGGTGGGTTCGTAGTACCTATGGCAACGATCAGCGGCGATTTAACCTTTAACATGTACTTCATAAGGACCCCGTTGTTTGTAGACTACGTCGCATTGCTCTACTCATCCAGATACGCGACGTGGTATAGGACTGGTGGGAATAACTTTGGCGGATATCCGTGGTACGCCGTTGAGGGGGTGTCTGTAATTAGCTAATTTTTTCTACTAGCTTCTCGGTTTCTAAGATTTTTTTCCATGCCTTTAGTAAAACTGCCCTAATTTCGTCACGGGATACTAGCCGCAGTACCTCTTCTCTGGCGGCCCATATGTATGAGTCGTGTTCTTTTGAGAGTTTTACTTCTTTCTCGCGGCTGCGGGCTAGGAAGTATACCACCTCCCTGTATACAGTACGTCCCTTTTTTGAGTATTTGTAGCGTATCTCCTCCTTGAAGGATGGGATCAGCTCCACTTTTAGGCCAGTCTCTTCCAGTATTTCCCTTATGGCGGCGGCCTCGTCTGTCTCGTAGAGGTGGACAAGGCCGTGTGGGAAGTCCCAGCCAAATCTGCCGTGTAGCAACAAGTAGAATACGTCTCCTCTCTCTACTATGTACACTACCGCCCCAGCGGAGCGCTCATAAAACCTCACAACAAGTCTATCATGCGTGTTAATATTTTTTTACTATATCCTTAAACCATACGGGCAGAAATACTCAATTCCAAGGTCTTTGTACAGGGTGGAAATTGCGCCGTACATCACTATTGGCTTTCCAAGCTCCTTAGCTTTTTTCACAAGCTCCACCACGTTGGTGAGGTGCAGAGCCCCAGGTGTTATCAATACTACACGTGCTTTTTCTATCCAGTTTTCTGGCTCCGATAGGTCTACGAGGTCGTAGGGGATGAGTCTCCCCTCGACGTCTGCCACTGCGCCGTTTGTTAGTGAGAATAGCTCTCCTGCTACTCTGCTATTAAACCCTACTAAAAGGATGGGGCCACCGTATCTAGCTAGCAAGTACTCCACAAGCTTCTTGACGCATGTATCTGACTTCTTCTCGCTACAAACCTCTACTCTTCTTAGACCTTTTTCTCTTTGTCTTTTCAATACTTCGAGACATGTCCGTAGACTGGGGCTTCTCTCCGCCTCTTCAAGACTGTAGAGTCCCGGTGCCGTTTTTTTGTCTACTGGTACGTCTGCGCAGATGTCTCCAAGACAACATCTTGCAAGTGCTTGACCATCGCATAGATCAACGCCGTACTCTCTTAGTATCGCAACAGACAACACGTCCCTAAGGCGAGATGTAGTTATAAACCTTGACGCTGTGTCTTGAGATACGGCTTTGCGCGTTTGTCGAAAATCAAAATTTAAACTTTAGCAATAACGTAATACAATGGAAATTTTGAAGTACGACTTACTAATCATTGGATCCGGAATAGCGGGTTTGCGTGCGGCCACAGCAGCCGCATGGGCCAGCGGGGGGAAAATATCCATTGCAATTTTGTCCAAAATCCAGGCGATGCGTAGTCACAGCCTCTCGGCGGAGGGCGGTATGTCGGCTGTACTTTACCCAGAAAAGACAAACGATTCTTTAGAGTTGCACGCCTATGACACAGTTAAGGGTAGTGATTTCTTGGCAGATCAAGACGCCGTGCAGGTTCTGGTAGAATACGCGCCGAAAGAGGTTAGATATCTAGAAAGAATTGGTGTCCCCTGGACGAGAGAGCCTGATGGGAGAATTGCACAGAGGCCCTTCGGAGGGATGTCTATCCCTAGGACTACTTTCGCAGCCGACAAGACAGGCTTCTTTATTATGTCAACGCTTTTCTCTGAGACCCGGAGATTTGACAATATACATGTCTACCACGAGCACTTTGTGACGAAGTTTATTATTGAAAATGGCGAGTTTAGGGGGGTCACCGCCTACGATCTAAAGAGGGGGGAGTTTAAATTCTTCTACGCCAAGGCTGGCGTAATAGCGACGGGCGGCGCCGGAAGGCTGTACCGCTTCACCACCACGGCGCACTCCACTACTGGAGAGACACTGGCCTACGCCCTGAGAGAGGGAATAGCCATTAAGGACATGGAGTTCGTTCAGTGGCACCCCACGGCACTTGTGCCCAGTGGTATTTTAGTCAGCGAGGCGGCAAGGGGGGAGGGCGGCTATCTAATAAACAAAGACGGCGAGCGGTTTATGAAAAAATATGCGCCACAGAAAATGGAGCTGGCCCCAAGGGACATTGTGTCCCGTGCTATCCTCACCGAGTGCATGGAGGGGAGGGGATTTCAGCACGAATCTGGAATGTGCTACGTGGGGCTAGATCTTAGACACTTGGGAGAGGAGAAGATTAACAAAAGGATTCCGTTCATACGGGAGCTGGCACATAAATACGCCGGCATAGACGCCTTGTCTGAGCCCATACCTGTGAGGCCGGCGGTCCACTACACAATGGGTGGGATACACACGGATACTTGGGGACGTGTGCTCACCGCAGACGGCAAATGGGTGAGGGGGCTGTGGGCGGCCGGCGAGGCGGCGGCTGTCAGTGTCCACGGAGCGAATAGGCTTGGTTCCAACTCTCTGAGCGAGTGTTCTGTGTGGGGGAGACTCACCGGTGAACAAGCCGCTAAGTACGTCCTAGAGCAACCGCCGCTCTCCTCGCCGGATGGTAAAGTTGTGGAGATAGCCAAGAAGGAGGAGGCCCGGGTGTTTGACAAGCTCCTACACAAGGAGGTGAACGCGCCTATGCCCTACGAAGTTAAAAGACAGCTAAACGACATAATGGAGGAGCACTTTGGACCTTTTAGACACGGCTCGGCAATGGCAGAAGGACTTGCCAAACTTAAGAAGCTAAGAGACATCTCCTCCTACCGGGTTGTAGACAGTAGTAAGGTCTACAATCAGAATTTAAAAGATGCACTAGAGGTGGATGGCATGATCAACTTGGCTCTGGTAATAGGCGTAGGCGCATATGCCCGCACGGAGTCTAGGGGCGCCCATTATAGGCTTGACTATCCAAAGAGAGACGACGTCAACTGGCTTAGACATACTGTGGCGTATCTATACAGCGGGGAGATAAAGCTGACGTACACTCCAGTAACTATTACCAAGTGGCAACCAGAAGAGAGAAAGTATTGATATGAAGTCTCTAGTCGTAAAGGTAAAGAGATTCGACGGCTCTAAGACTTGGTGGCAGGAATACAAAGTAGATATTTCATCAGAGAAAATTTCAGTTCTAGACGTCTTGATAAAGATAAAGGAGGAACAAGACCCGACCTTGGCTGTGAGATACAGTTGCCGCATGGCGATCTGCGGTTCTTGCGGCATGGTTATAAACGGAATACCGCGGCTCGCCTGTCAAACCTTGATATCTGAGCTTGGTGACTCCAAAATTATAGTTGAGCCTATGTGGAATCACAAAGTAATAAAAGACTTAGTGGTAGACCTAGAGCCAGATTTTGAAAAAGTAAAGGCAGTAAAGCCGTACATTATCCGTGATACTAAGGAGATATATGAAAAAGACGTCGAGTTTGGTCAAAGACCCGAGGAGCTTGAGAAGTACTACAACTTCGCCTATTGTATCCAATGTGGCCTATGCATGGCGGCATGCCCAGTGGTGGCTTCACATGAGAGATTTTTGGGACCCATGGCGCTGAACGCGGCATATAGATGGAGCGCTGACAGCAGAGATCAAGGGTGGAAAGAGAGAGCAAAGATTATTGATAGGGAAGAGGGCGTCTGGTCGTGCCACCTCGCCTATACGTGTAGCGCCGTGTGCCCCCGCGGTGTTGACCCCGGCTTCTCAATACAGCTATTAAAGGCCGCTCTTATAAGGCGGACAAAGAAACCTTAAGCTAGAAACGAAGAAATAGATTAATAGACACGGCACAATTAGAAATATGAAATCAGGAAAAGGCATAGGTGAGTGGTTTAGATATGTTAACTATGAAAGAGCATTCTTTACAGTGCAACGCCTTAGCGGAATATACCTAGTCCTTTACCTCTTTGGAAGAGTTTTTTCAGATGCATTACTGGGTTGGAGTTATACTGAAAGCTTTGACTCCACCCTGCTCGGCAGATTGTTGGGAGCGCTCTTTTTTGTATTTATAGCCTTTCATGGGCTTAATGGTCTTAGAATTGCGCTGATAGAATTTGGGATAATAAAAGGCTGGCCAATAAGAGATCCCATAAAACCGCTCCCCGCCCTCAGAACGTCGACACTTCACAAGCTCTACATAGCATTCATGATAATTGTAGGAATAGTGGCCGCAATATACATGCCGTATCTTACATTTTTCGGACAAAGCTTTCACATTACGGGACCATGAGAGAGAGCACTATTAGGCTTGTCTTTCTTCTAGCAGCGCTCTGGGTCCTCTTTGCCATACCTGTACTTTTTGTAACTGTGCTACCACTTAGTGTAGTAATGATAACAAATCCAATCACCATATACCCCCACGGATTTGCTCAGATAAATTACAATCTTAGGTACGTCGAAGCCGCCATAGCCACGGGGTGGGTGATACATGGTGGTCTGGGCGTGAGAAGAATACTGGCAGAGTTCGTTAAGACAGAACGTGGGGTGAAGTTGCTTAATCTTTTTACCGTATTGCTAATTGCCGTGGTCTGGATCTCGGCGCTCTACGCACTTCTTAGATAGTCAGATTTGGTGTCTTTCGTCACGGTTCAGAAATACCAGCCAACATCACACCTCTTAAAAAGGGTGGCTAATATAAAAACTGTTTAGTGAAAGGTACTACAGCTATATAATTTGGGACCTCTTACCTGTTGAGTGCCGTTGCGTGTATAACAAAAGAAGCGACTTAGGGGAAGCCGTGAGGAAGGGGATGTGGAATCGGTCGCTTTGTAGTCTTTTTACTAGTCAACTCTCGGAGCAATAGTAGCTGCGAAAGATCCTGTGGTGAATTCATAGCTGAGTCTCAGCGGCTTGCCTGAGGCTAGCTCTACCTTCACACGTTTTGAAAGACTTTTCATTTTTCTGCTTATATCTCTGAGCATTTCTACACTGTACTTAGCAGAAACGGGGCTGTCGGCAGATATGCTAAATACCGAATCACTATCATGCGTAAGCTCTGCCTCCGCGGCTTTTCCCCCCTCGCCTACTCCTCTAAACGTCACAGAGTCCGGCCCTACTCTGATCTCTATCCAGTCGGAGACCTCCTCCACCATGGCTACAACGTCGTCAAATACGTCTGTGTCCATTTCAAAACTGGCATCAAAACTCAGCGGTAGCTCAGGAACCTCCTCTTCAACGGCCTGGACTATGGGAAACGAGAAACGCCTAACTAGCCCAACATCTTTTCCCTTCTTGGGATATACATAGAGAGAGAAGCGGTTCCTATCCTTATCTACTCCTATTTCCAGCTTCTCAGTGGCGCCAATACGTTTCAACACGTCTTTTAACGTCGTAAAGATTATGCCGACCTTAGTTTCCTCCTCAATGCTGTAATCTTCTAGTGCAGTGGCGTGGAACATTAACTCGAAAAGCGCGGTCTTAGTAGGATCCAGCGCCTTTAAACTTATGCCCTCATGAGAAAAATTCAAGACCGCCTCAGGAAGAGCTCCTATAAGCACTTCAAAGACATACCGAGGCTCCTTCCCCTTAGGAAACAATGCTCTAACACTCATGGATCCAATTACCGCATGTGATTAAATAATTTATAGTGACTAAGGTGTATTAGTCGCCAGGCTCACTTCTCGGAAAGAAGCACCGACACTGCAGCACGCGCCTCTGAGTACTCACTCCCTAAGCTGGCCACTAGCCGCTTGTAGATGTCGAAATAAGATACGCGCTCCGCTTCAGCTATCTTTGTGGCGACACTTAGTAAATAGGAAGGGGTACAGAGAACTCGGTACTTCTCCCCTCTCCAGATTACGGTACAAAAAGACGACACTTTGTTTTGGACATTTGTCCCAATTATTGATTTCACGTATGTTTACCTCACTGGGGGGTTCTCTGAAACTAATTCATTTTAAGCCTCCATTTAGTGTTGCACCTGTTGCCACCGAAGCAAAAGCCAAGATACTCCACAACACCTTCCCTCCTCAGGCGGGCTAGCACGGCGGTGACTGAGCTCCTCTTCACGCCCAGTATTTCAGCTATTTCCTTGCTAGTTAGCTCTCCGCGTTCTCTTAGCAGGTTTATAATCAATTCCGCCAGCCCCCGAGAGGAGTCGCCCATGTAAGCTGTTGCGCGTTGATATTTATTACTTTCGCGTTAATTTTTAAAATACATTAGATCGACAAGTGCAGGCCGATGAGCAAGGTCAGAGATCCTGACACGTGAAGACCGGCCTTATACCGAGGCTAATACTCTCAGCGCCGCGTTGGCTGCAACAGAGAACTTAGACAGTTCTCTGAAAATTTTGCGCGCCCTCTTAACAACCAGCGGTGGGGGAGCCCTGTCCGGCTCCTCGTTGTACCACACATAGCATCTCCCTAGCCAGCATATTTGCAAATAATAGAGTACGCCTTCTTCGATATCGTATTCCGCCTCTGCCTCAAATAGGCCTCTTTTAACAAAGATGTACTCCCCTATCACTACCTCGCCTTTCTTTATGTAAGTCTTCTTTATCAGTAGCATCCCTCTCCGTATTAACAGGGCTAACTCCTCTGACACGTATACGTCGTAGCTGTCAGCTATATTTCCAGCAAACAAGCTGGTGAATTACCAGAATATAACAAAATGGTGCCGACACCCTCTGAGGCGATGCCTTGTCGGAACTAGGCTTATATAAGTCTGCGCCTTTTTCGCTCAGACGTGATGAAGACGGGATTTTTAGAGCGGTGACAGGCAGAACCCAGCTGACTGGCTACAGAGTTGGCAAGTAGGTAACTGGGACAAGGCGTTCTCTTATTTGTCCCTTCACGATGATGCCTACCTTTGGCACAATTTCTACCTCATACACGCCCGGATGTACTGCACTCCAGCGCATTTTCCTTATGAACATCACTCGTTTGAACTGCCCATCTGCGGTCTTGCCGATTCCCATTATAAAAACGCCTGTAGCTAAGAACTCCTCAACGCCGTATCTGCTGATGGCGCCCGATCCCGATGGGATTTCAGTTGTGATTATGTTAGTAGTCCCTATCTCTCTCTCGATACTCATAACCAGAACCCTGATGTACTCCCTTAAAACTTGGACATCCTTGTCCAGTGAGACAAGCGGCGCGATGGGATCTATCACGAGCCTCTGCGCGTTTAGAGCCGCCACGTACTCCCTTATGGATGCCACAAGAGACTTCGCAATTGCTGTGGGGTCCTTCTCGCGGATACGCTCAACGATATCCATCTCGGGCACCAGAACCTCTATCAGCCCTCTTGCTCTTAGATCCTCTATATCCCAGCCAAAGCGTCTGGCACCCTCCACAAACTGCTCATACGTCTCATCAACGGATATGTATATACCGGGCTCCCCGTACTTGAGCGCGCCCTGAATAAGAAAAGTGAGGGCAGTCAACGTCTTGGCGGTTCCAGTCTCCCCAGAGATTAGGTACGTCCTGCCCCTTATGAAACCACCTCCCAACACATTGTCCAGCCCCTCGATCCCCGTGGGGATAGTCTCGTAGTATAGGTGATATTCAGCCACAATGCTAGATACCGGTTACCTATATATACTCTTCTATTTAAATACTCTTACCCCAGTACCTGTGGAGCTGGTGAGTGAGCGCATAAAGAACATCGGCAAGTTACGCGTCTACATGCTTGTCGAGTCCACGGCGCCGGATCTGAGCAAGGAGATCAGCGACTTTATGTCAGAGGCCCTCGCAAAGCCAATTGAGGTAAAAACAGGCAACGTAAACATAGCCCTCACCTTCCTCTGGAGTTTAGTCAACCGCGTAGCTAAGCACCTCGAAGACGCCGGCGAGGAGGTTCTAGACATAGAATTCAGCCGAGGCCGGACAGTAATCGTGACAAAGCGCGGATATGTCATCAACATAGTGGTAAGACAGAGACAAAACCAATACGTAGCGGAAATAGAGGGCGTAGTCGACGTAGAGGAGTCCCCATTCAAAGTTGAAGACTTCTAGCCTGGACGATTGACGCTCCCATCAGCTCGCCTAGCTCCGCCACTACCTTGCCCCTCAGTCTTATTGCGACATCCCGTTTGTAGCCCGACACCCTTAACCGCGCCCCCACAGCACAGATGCCAATCTACTAGGGAGTTGGTATCTGAGATAGGATTGTGGGCCTACTTAACCCCGACTTCTAGGAACTCTCTTGCCGTCTCCGAGCACCCAGAACTCTCCGTCGCTTCTCTTTTCTAACTTGAAAATCGGTACCTCATGCTTTACACGCTCCAACGCGTCTCTAGCAACTCTAAATGCGACTTCGCGTGTTATAGCAGAGACAAATACGTATATGGTGTGGTCGCCGGGTTTCAGTGAGCCAACCATATGATATATCCTCGCGTCGAGTACCCCCTCCTGGCGCCTTGCCCACTCTTCTATTTCAAGTAGCTTCGACGTAGCGTGCGGTTCGTATGCCTCATATTCAAGAGTCTCTACCGTGGCTTGGTCAACTCTTCCCTTTACATACCCCACAAATATGACAACGCCGCCAGCTCCCTGGGGAGCTGTCTTGTGTATAATATCAGCTAGCTCCTTGTTTAAATCTAGCTGGGCGTTTATCACGCCTCCTCCGCCGCTGACTGGCGGCATAATGGCTACTTCGTCCCCCCCGCTCAGCACGTACGACCAATCTAGAGACTTTCCGTTTACTAGTACTAGTAGCTCCTCTTTGAAAGCCTGGGCTTTTGGGTACTGCTTAAAGAACCAGTTGATGAGATCTCCCAGCGTAGACCCGTCAGGCATCTCTAGCTCTTCTGATATTTTACCAGTTATATCTCTCAGAGCCGAGAAGTACTTTACGCGTATCTTCACATCTGCTTTGTATGTTTAGAATTTTTAAGTAATTCGGGTTTGTACAAATCTAACATTAATTTCTATAATAAAATATTTCTATTTAAATTACAAACTACATCTTTTATATAGTTTATTATTTAGTTTTACTAATAGAATTTTCGATTAACTTCTTGTCGAAATTTATATATATATTTATTGCTGAGGAGCCCTTGCATGAAATACGACGTTGTAGTAGTCGGAGCCGGCCCGGCGGGCCTCGCGGCGGCGTACAAGCTTGCCTCTGCTGGTTTTAAAGTACTTGTCCTGGAAAGAGGTAGAGAGCCAGGCGCTAAGGAGTTGTACGGCGGACGGATTTATGCTTACTGGCTTGATAGATTTCTCCCTGAATTTCGTAAAGATGCGCCGGTCGATAGGTGGGTTAGGAAAGAAAGAGTGACTTTGCTGACAGAGAACAAGGCTCTGACTGTGGAGTCGGCGGTATTAGAGAAGGAGAGGTCTAGCTTCGTGGTGCCGTTGGTTTCTTTTGTTTCGTGGATGGCAAAGCTTGCACAAAACGCAGGTGCGAAGATAGTGACTGAGATCACCGTTGATGCGTTGGTGAGAGATGAAAAAGGCAGATTTGTGGGCATCCAGTCTGGTTCTGACATGGTGCAAGCCGACTTTATAATAGACGCAGAGGGAGTTAACCGCTTGCTTCTAGAAAGGGCTGGTATTGTGAAAAAACTAGAGCCTCACTACGTCGCCGTGGGAGTTAAGGAGGTGTTGAAATTTGAAAACAAGAAGGTGCTGGAAGAGAGGCTCGGCCTAGACGAAGACGAGGGGCTTGCGTGGGCTATTGCCGGCTATCCCACAGAATATCTGCCGGGCGGCGGCTTCATATATACGTACAAGGACTCTCTCGCACTTGGAGTTGTTGTTTATTTGAAGAACTGGGAGAAGTTGAAGACTCCGGTATACGATCTCGTGGAAAAACTCCGCCTACACCCCTACATAGCGTCTCTCGTCAAGGGGGCTACATTACAAGAGTACGGGGGGCACATGACACCTGTGGCGGGCATCAACATGGCGCCGCCGAGGTTTTACTATGATGGCCTACTGATAGCAGGAGACGCCGCAGGCTTCCTCCTCCATACAGGCGTCCTTATAAGAGGTGTCGACTTTGCCATAGCTTCGGGAGTATTGGCCGCGGAGGCTATAAAAGAGACAAATAGCCCCTCTGCCGAGGATCTCTCTGTATACGAGAAAAAGCTTAGAACAAGCTTTATACTGCCTCAGCTTGAAAAGTTTAGAAGCGCCGACAAGCTACTGGGCGATGAAGCTCTCTTTAAGGACCTGGCTGTATTTTCCACGGAGGCGGCGTATAGGTACTTCAACATTGATGACAAGCACAGAACGCTACTAGAGGCGGTACGCGAGGCGTCGAAGAAGACCGGAATAAGTACACTAAAGATAATGATAAATATGCTAAGAGCGGTGAGGAGTCTATGAGCCTGAAATATTTTACTATTGAAGAGAGATTAAACGCAAATGCGTGGGATGTCGATGTCCACAGGCCTCATATCAAGATCAAAGACCCAGAACGTTGCAAGAAGTGTGAAAAGAAGCCATGCACATACATGTGCCCTGCCAAGTGTTATGTACAACAAGGCGACTACATCGTCCTCAGCACTGAGGCTTGTGTTGAGTGTGGCACATGCCGCGTCGTCTGCCCCCACGGTAACATAGAGTGGAATTACCCACGTTCGGGAATGGGGATCTGGTATAGATTTACGTAAGTATGAAGATCGTAGTTCTTACAAAAGCCGCTGTTCCGCTATCCTCAGCGATTAAAATCGATCCCAAAACAGGCACATTAGTGAGAGAGGGCGTTCCGCTGACAACAAATGTGTGGGATAGGGACGCCGTGGAGTTTGCGCTTAAACTTAAGGACAGGTATGGAGGAGAGGTCATTGCGCTTTCTATGGCGCCTCCAAGCGGAATACCTGCATTGGAGAGTCTTATAGGAATGGGAGTTGATAGGGCTATACTTGCGTCAGACAGGGCGTTTGCAGGCGCGGATACTTGGGCCACCGCACATGTGCTTGCGAAGACGATCGAAAAGTACGTTCCTGACTACGACCTAGTGGTGGCTGGTGAGGAGACTATTGACAGCACCACTGCGCACATAGGGGCGCAGACAGCTAGTTGGCTGGGGGTGCCGTATGTTTATTATGTATATGACGCGGAGGTAAAGGGGAGGACACTTGTGGTAAGGCGTTTTCTCGAAGACGAGGGCATCGACGAGGTTTATGAGGTAGATATGCCTGCAGTTATTTCGGTATTAAAAGGCTCGCAGATACCTAGAGAGGTGAAGCTGAGCCGCAAGCTTAACGCAAGGGAGTATATACAGATTGTCAGCAATAAGGAGCTAGGGCTTGATCCAGAGTGTATAGGACTTAGAGGGAGCCCGACATTGGTTGCCGGGATGGCGCCGGCTACGTATCCACCGCGCAAGAAAGTGGTGATACAGGGAGTGCCCAGTGAGGTTGTGAAAAAACTAGTCGAAATATTAAAGTCTGAGGGGGTGTTATAGCTATGCCGTGCAGACTCTGGCCTCCAATAAATAAAGAGGATTATAGAGGGGTTTGGGTATACCTAGAAAGGGAGGGAGATAGGCTGAAGGATGTGGGCCTTGAGCTGTTGGGCAAGGCTAGGGATCTGGCCCAAAAATTGGGCGGCGTTGAGGTGGCTGGGGTGCTCGTTGCCGGTGGCGAGGAATTGGCACGTGAGGCGATATACCACGGCGCGGACAAGGTAGTAATAATAGATAACCCGGATCTCAAGATCTATACTCCTGCGGAGTACGCCGAGGCCATAGCTAGAGTAGTCCAGAAATATAGGCCTGAAATATTCCTAATAGGGGCTACTAAGCGTGGCAGAGAGCTCGCTGCGTATATTGCAAACACGCTGGCCACGGGCATTACGGCTGACTGCACGGCCCTGGAAATCGACCCGAAAACCCGCGACTTGTTGCAGATACGCCCAACGTTCGGGGGGACCCAACTGGCTACAATAAGAACTCCGCAGAGGCGTCCCCAAATGGCGAGTGTGAGACCAGGCGTCTTCCCCAAGCCGCCAAGAGATCCGAGCAGGGCCGGCGAAATTATAGTAGAGAAGGTAGAAGTCGCGAAGAGGAGGACGCGCCTAGTATCTATAGAGAAGCGTCTGGAGAAAGACGTAGCAGATCTGCCACCAGTAGAGTCCTCAGACGTAGTTGTGGCGGGGGGCAGGGGGCTTGGCACCGCTGAGGGGTTTAAGCTACTGATAGAATTAGCTAAGTTGCTAAACGGAACAGTGGGCGCCTCGCTTATGGCCGTGCGCGCCGGCTGGGCCCCCCACACGCGGCAAATAGGCCAGACAGGCAAGACAATTAGGCCTAAGCTTTACATCGCCGTGGGGATAAGCGGCGCCATACAACACCTGATGGGGATAACAGAGGCGAAGATGATAATTGCCATAAACCCTGATCCCCACGCCCCGATTATGGAAAACGCAGACTACGCCGTCGTGGGCGACTACAAGCAGATTATTCCCCTGCTCATCGAGGAATTAAAGAGGCTTAAGAATCAGTCGTAATACCAGTCTTCACGAGTCAGCGATCGGGGTCGTCCTCACCCGTCTATACATAACTGTGTCTATATAAGTACCTAGGTGGCATGTTTTGCGTGGGCTTATCGTGTCTTAAGTTTTTAAATCCCCCACTTTAGTAGGCTGTGTCGTCTATCTTCGGCGAACAGCTCCCTAAAGGCACACGTGTGGAGTATATAGGCGACGTGCCCATCGTTGAGGAGTGCCCGCGCGATGTCAAAACTCTTAACGGCGAGCCTGTGCTCCTCTTCGGGAAGTGGAGCTACGAGGACGTTGTTATCAGAGACCCAGGTCTGAGGAGATATATCTGCCTAAGGCCTGTGGTGCTTCCTCATACTGAGGGGAGATACCAGAAGAAGCGATTTGGCAAGGCTAGGATACCTATTGTGGAGCGGCTGATAAACTTAATGATGCGCCCCGGGAGAAACGCCGGAAAGAAACACAAGGCCTACAACATCGTGAAGAGGGCTTTTGACCTCGTGTACTACAAAACAGGTAAGAACCCGCTCCAAGTGTTTATAGACGCTATTATAAACACGGCGCCTAGAGAAGAGGTTACCAGGATTATCATGGGCGGCATTGCCTACGCCGTATCTGTTGACGTGTCGCCCCAGAGGCGGCTCGACTTAGCTCTCCGCTGGATAGCAGAGGGGGCTAGGGCATGCTCCTTTAATAACCCAAAGCCTATAGAGGAGTGCTTGGCGGATGAGCTAATCGCCGCCGCGGCTAATGACCCCAAGAGCTACGCCGTGAGAAAGCGGGAAGAACTAGAACGCATAGCCGCGGCGTCGCGCTAATAGTTTTTAACAAGTCCCAATTTCGATACATGGCTGAGCTTTTCTGGTTTGAGAAGTATAGGCCG
>FPIC01028834.1_pt1 | contig 23739 bp, 16 predicted proteins | sample 1504481 | NCBI WGS metagenome assembly FPIC01 (sample SAMEA4475357, study PRJEB15587) | soil metagenome | biome: Soil; feature: Field | place: India | collected 2015-03-11 | depth 0 m
TGAGGCCTCCACGAAACCCGGGGTGATTCACAGGCGAGGTTACCGAGTCCGAATGCCTGGCCACGGAGTAACAGATGCGCGATTCGTGGATGTGCAGGTAACTCAGCCATCGCTTGACCATGGGCAGTAATAACACCACGCTCATCTAATGCTCCTAGCCGGGTTAGTAGATCACGAGCTTGCGCATAAGCTGCTACAGGAGGCGAGTCTAACCAAGCCAAATCGTCAGGCTGCACACCCCATCGCGCTAGCTGCAGCGCGAGTCCAGATAGATCTGCCTGCAAAATTTCGGCAGCGTCGTACGCTGCAAGCTGGTCATGTTGCGATTCCGACCAGAGTCGATAGCAAACACCTGGTTCTAAGCGTCCTGCGCGGCCAGCACGTTGCGTAGCTGCCGCTCGAGAAACACGTTGCGTATCCAGGCGAGTCATACCACTGACAGGGTCAAAACGCGGCACGCGTGCTAGTCCAGCGTCCACTACGACGCGAACGCCGTCGATGGTTAAGCTCGTTTCGGCTATGTTGGTGGCAAGCACTACTTTGCGTTTGCCTTGTGGCGCGGGTTCGATAGCTGCTCGCTGGGACGACAGGTCAAGTTCGCCATGGAGCGGACAAAGCATAATGTTATCTTGGTCCTTCAGTTGAGTTTTCAACTGCTCGTTAACCCGGCGTATTTCAGCCTGACCGGGAAGGAACACAAGGATGCTCCCGCTTTGTTCAGATAGGGCCTGCAGGCAGACCTGAATCACGCGCTGCTCGACGAACTCACCGAATTGATGAGGTCTCCCCCAATACGTGGTGACCGGAAACATACGGCCGTCACTCTTCACTATTGGAGCGTCGTTCAGGAGCTTAGAAAGACGATCCCCCTCAAGCGTTGCAGACATCAGAAGGATCTTAAGTGGTTGGCTTTCGTCCCTAAGAAGCTCACGGCCGTTTAGACAAAGTGCCAAGGCTAAATCTGCGTCAAGCGTACGAAGATGGTATTCATCGAAGATGACAATCCCAACGCCGTCGAGGGCGGGGTCCTCTTGTAAACGACGGGACAGGATGCCCTCGGTGACGACTTCAACTCGGGTTTTCGGACCGACTTTGCTTTCCAAGCGAATCCGGTACCCGATGGTTTCACCTACTCTCTCACCCAATTCGCTAGCTAGACGCTCAGCCGCAGCTCGAGCAGCAAGACGCCTCGGCTCGAGCATCAAGATGGTTTGGGTTCCAAGCCATGTCTCATTCAATAGCGCGAGGGGAACTCGGGTTGTCTTACCCGCTCCCGGAGGAGCTTCAAGAACAGCTTCATTTCGCTCTGCCAATGCTGAGCGAAGGGCAGGCAGAGCAACGTCGATAGGGAGAAAGCTCATACTAATTTTACAGTGCACAAGGAGGACTGACAGAGATGATCACGCATATCAGAGCGAATGGCTCCTTTCTTGTGAAATGTTGGGGGGCTGATTGAATCGCCACACACATCACCACCATCGAGGCCAAGTGATCCAGTACAAGACGCATCCACGTACGCTCACACAAGGCTCAATGACGATCGCATCCATCTCGGCATCTTGCAGGCCCTTAGCTTAATCAGCTCTTCGCCGCTCAGCGCACTAACAATCTTGGCAACCACATTAGCGGACAGCCCTTCTTTCCCGATGTAGTAGAGAGCAGTAAGCGCCACACCTACCGTCGTGCCGGCGTGCTGCAAGCGGTCCTTGGATACGTGACGGAGGCGAACCACCGCATTGCCAACCTTGATCTCGCGAGTAGATCCGCTGGTGTAAAAGGTCGGCAACACCTGCATCTGTGTGCTGAGGCCCAACTTCCGAACAGCCTCCGCGCCATGTATCTGGATCGTCTCGCCGTTCGCCTTCGTGATGACCTCCATGACAGCCAGCGGACTCGGGCGCACCACCCTACCGGTGTACTTGCTCATTTTAGGGCGCATGTAGACACCGCGAGCCACTCGCTCCAGCGTGCCTGATTGCACCAGTCTAGAAAGCGCTTTATTAATCGACGCACGGGAACCAAGCTGCGCGAACACCGCGCCGACAAAGGGTCTCCCCTTTGGCATGTGCTTGACTCGATTCAAAATTGCTTGCGCGAGGGACATATGAACCCCAATTTTCCATCAGCGCCAAGAGAGGGACAGCAAGGTCAACACTCACTGTGCAGTCACGGAACCGCCTCCTCTCACAGCCCCGCTGAGCAATCAGCCAGGTTCAACTAGATCTCTCAATTCCTCACCAACCTTCTCCAAGAGCTGCTCAAAACTTTCAGGAGCTTCGGATCCAAGCAAGTAGGTCAGGGCCAAGAGGGTGACCGGATGAATGTCGAGCACTGTGCAGAGGCTATCGAGCTTTTCGAGAGTCGGGCTCGTTGTCCCGCGCTCCAACATGCTTACGAAGGTACGACTGCTAACGAGTGAGAAATCTTCCTGTGTCAGCCCCCTACGCTGTCGCACGAGCCTCAACGCCTTCCCGAACGAATCCCGGACTTCCATTTTGCTGCTCCGCAAAATGGAACGATGAAGCGCGATTGAACAATATATGACTACAAAATATATTGTTCACCAATCAAGCAAAATTCTCATTAGGAAATTGCCTCGTGTTCAAAACCAGTCGGAATGCGGAACTGCTTCCTGGGCTCTCAACAGCTCCAGATGGCGTGCAGTTCTGGTCATATGTCGAGCTAGAGATGACCTGGCCCTGGTTCTACTTGCAGATCGTTGAGGACGATGGAAACGAGGCCTTTCGAAGCATGCTAATGGTTCCGTCGGTTCCATTGCTGGAACAGGTCATAGCTGCGCAGACTGAGCACGCCCGGCTGGAGCAGGCGTATCTTGTGAGTCCTGGGCATACGAACGAGGTTGGTCGCTGGTTGATGGAGCCGTTACTGGAGGTTCTTTCAATTCGTGATGCACAAGGTAGCGAGCTTGGACACCAGTACCGAGTGGAGGGAGATCGCACGTACTCAACCTCAGCGAGTCAGTCTCTCGGCAGTGGAATTAGTAACCACGTGATCTTCTCTGCTGCATCACATCTGCGAGGCTAACGCCCCATATCCTGCCCGTATCCATAGTCCCATCTGAACCGAGCTCACTTGTCTTTCCAGAACTCGCTCCGCTGCACAAGGCCGAACTCATCGTCAGCCCTATCGGGATTCTCATCGAACATGGTGTTGACCATGCGCTCGCGGCGGAGACCACTCAGCGCGCCGAAAAAGCAGGCCTCACAGAGATGCACCTCATAACGCTCGCCATCATGCTTGGAGCCATACCCCCAATGAGCCTGAAGGGTTCCAAACTGGAAACCATGACCTTCAACGTGAGTACTCTGACAACACACATCACAGGTAATGTCTGCGACCGTTTCACTCGGCAAAACAACAATATGCTTCACGAACAGCACCTCCAGCGGTGACAAAGCCCTTGCCTAGCGACCTTTTCAATTTACCTGCAGACCGTCACACCACTTATCCCAGGAGAGGCGGCCCCTGTACGCCATAGCCTTGATAGCAGCCTCATCGTTACTCGGTACAAATCTGAAGCTCGAAGCTCAATCCACACCTAAAGCCTTGATCACCGCATCGACGGGATCCGCGTAAAAACTCGTCTGAAACTTGGTAAACAGTTCCGGGGGAATGGTTGGCAGATCCACCGCGCTGCTCATAGGCAACGCGACCCGCTTGCCGCCTGCATCAAAAGCCACCTGCAGACACTCCGCAATACTTTCCACTGGAGTGATGTTGCCACCCAGACTCATATCGCCAAGTACCACCATCTGCCCCTGCGCGGGGCGCCCCAGCAAGCCGGAGGCGAAAGCCACTAAGCTAGCGAGCGCCATGTGGGTCAGCGGACCAGTGTTTTGCAATTCCACCACATGCAGGTGGAAATCATGTTCTAGAACCCTGGCCGAGGCGCTGATGCGCGAGGCATTTGCCTTGAAGAAGTCAAAGGCAATCTTCACCTGCTCTTTGGCAATGCTGGAGTTCCAGAGGCCAGAGGTGGCAAGCTTCCCAGAGCCTTTGGTGACCTGAAGCTCAAGACGGTACAGCCCTGGCATACCCTTGCCGCTCAAGCCGATGGTGTGAATGAAACCAGGCTTGCTCTGGCCCTCAGGGATCAGCGTCCCGCCCCCTTGCTCTTTCACCGTTACAAAGTGTTCCTCCAGCGTTTCATTGTCGATGTAGCTGAAGTGGACATCGTAGAACTCCATGCCACCTATTTTCTTCAGCTGCTCCTTGACCCGACGGCGGACCTGCAAGGCGTACTCCAGGCACTGCCGCACGTCTTCCTTGGTGAACTGGTCATGGGGATAAAGCAGCTTGAGTAGCCCGGAAACGGTCTTGCGCACCGCGATCACGTCGCGCTGGTTGAGATTGTTGCCAAGCTTGAAGAACTTATCGATGGCATCAGCGAAGCTGCGCTTGCGCATTTCGCGGAAAAACTCTGCCAGGTAGTCGACGATCAGGCCGTACCTATTGGTGAAGTACTCCGGGCGCATCTTGGGGATCTCCCAGCCTGGGATGTAGGCATGGAAGCGGTCGAAGAAGGCCGAGTCGATCATCTGCTCCGGGAAGGGAGCCAGCAGATGGCTGGTCTTCACCAGAGACTCGACGCTCTGGTTAATATTGCCAACGAACACCATCGAGGCCGAGGCTTCCATCTGCTCACGCCCCCGGCCAAAGGATCCGGAGGCCATGAAGTCCTTCATGATCTGGACGCCATCCTTGTCCTTGAAGTTGATACCAGCCACTTCATCGAAGGCAACGACATCCCACAGTCCGACCAAGCCAATGCGGCGGCTGCTCATGTTGTAGAACAGGTTAGCCACCGTGGTCTGCCCACCGGATACCAGCATGCTGTTGGGCGAGCACTCCTTGTAAATATGGCTCTTGCCGGTGCCACGCGGCCCCAACTCGCAGACGTTGTAGTTGTTCTCGACGAAGGGAACCATGCGAGCCAGCAAGTGCCACTGCACGGACTCATCCAAGGTCGAAGGTTCCATGCCGATGGAGCGAATCAGAGCCTCACGCCACTGCTCAGTGGTCAGTGCCGCGCGGCCCGAGAAAAGCTCCTGCATGTTCATGTTCGGCATCTGGATCGGCTTGAGCAGCGTCACGCCGAAGGGAGAGCCGTTCTGGCCCTCCTCGTGGTAGTAGCTCAAGGTGGCAATTACCCAGATCCCGCCTACCAGCAGCTTCTCGTATTCCTTGACGATGCCGGCAGAAATCTCAGCATCCTTGATGCCCAAGTTGCTGAAAGAGGCCTCGTAACGGTCTTTGCGCTCATTAAGCCGCACGGTTACCCGGTCGATCACCTTGTAGGTGCCGCGCTCGCGCACAAGAGATTTAACCTTCTCGGCCTCGTCAGGGCGCACATAGTTTTCGGCCAGCACGGTCTTGACGTTCTTCAGGCCCTGCTCGATGACCTCGGCGTCATCCGATGCGCAGTACATACCCAGCAGGTATTCGAGCACATAGACGGGGACGTTAGCCCCCTCTTTGATCAGCTTGGTCAGGTCTTTGCGCACCACGCGGCCGGCAAAGTGCTCATTGAGAAGCTGGTCCAGGTCTTTGTCCTGATAGGTGTCCATTGCGTGTCATGCTCTCAAAAAAAATCGTCGGTGAAGGCCAAATCGATGGTGACCCTGTAGCGCTCCAACTCTGTATGGAGGTCTTTGTCACGGATGACCAGGAAGTAGTCCTTCTTGCGGTCGAAGTCACTGCCGAGCAGAGACAGCCGCACCTGCTTCATGCGTTCGCTCATCGAGTCAGTGGAGCAATCGAAGGTCACGACCTCCTCGCTGGATATCGGCTGCTCGCCCTCGAAAATGGCGACCGCCACGGTGACTGGCAGTACCTGTTCGCTAACCGACTCCGTCTGGATCAGATCGAAGCGCTGGATATTGGTCACCATCTTCAGCACCGACTTCGGTGAAATCACGCCCACCTTGCGCTTGGTGCGTTTCTCGGCTTTCTCGCCGCGCAGTTGGTTGACCGTCAGCACCGGCACAACAATCTCCTGGGGCATGGCACCGCCATGTACAAAGCGCGCACCGCCAACGAAGTGGAAGCGGTTCGCGCCTTTTGGAATCCAGAATTGGGTATCCGACGTTGTACCTGCGGTCTGCTTGGTGGAGCCCTGCCACACATCTTTTGCTGCGGGCAGGGTATGCCCGATGACGTAGCGTTTCTTGCTCTTGATAGCGTTCTCGGGCTTCTCCGCAAGCGAGGTGCGGTCAGCGACTTCCAGCTTGCTCTGCTGGAACAGAAAACCGTGGTCGGCGGTAATCAGCACCGTACTGGTGTTGAAGTGCATGAGGACCTTACGAGTCAGCTCAGTCAGCTCCTCAATGGCCACCTCCACATGGTGGAACGTGTCCGACTCGGATGGACCACCACTATCGCTACGGTCGTCGATGACGTTGTGATAGACGTAGATCAGTTGCTGATCTTTCAGTGCTTCTCGGCCTTCATCTCGTGACCAGGCTTTGACCTGGTCGGCCGTCACGGCCATGCCATTGTGCTGAGCAAGGATCTTGTCGCGCTGCACTGTGCCGGCGGTGGATTGCCCATCTGCGAACACCGTATCGACGGCCCCTTCCCGATACTCCAGGATGTTGTGTGGCAGTAGCGATGCCATGCCCAATGTGGTGTAGCTGGGTAGCACGCCGAGCTGACTGGCGAGGCTTGCCTCGCTGTAGCGTTTCTCATTGATGCGGTCACGCAGTTCAACCGCCGCCTCGTAGCGGAAGGCGTCGCTGATGATCACTACCAGCCGCTTACTGCGGTTCTTCCCAAATTGTGGCTGCACCCAATGATCGAAGAAGTTCTGCTGGCTGGGTACTCCGGCGATCTTCCAGTGCTCCAACCGTTGCTCGGCCTCTACCTTGTCGCCCCAGCTTCGGCCCAGTTGGTCGAGGTACCAGTAGGCGTAACATTGCTCGACGGCTTCATCGAGCTTCTTCAGCAGCTCTACATGAGCGCGCTGGGAAGCCGCAAAATAGTGGCGGTAAGCCCTGTCAAAGCGATACAGCTCGCTTTCATAGGCCTTGTAGATTGCTTCGGTACTGGCAAAGTGGAATCCAGCGGCATACTGCTGACGCAGGCTGAACAGATCAATCGCCGCGGACAGTGCGGAGTACAGTAGGCGGTACTTACGGCGGATCTCGTCGTCCTTGTGACGCGAGGCCCAGTAGTTATCCAAGCGCTCGGAAATGATCTTCGAGAATAGGCCTAGGTCGCGCGGATCCGACTCCGGAATGGCCTTACTCAGATCGACGATGATCTGCCGCTCTACAGCCTCGAAGGTGGCAACGTTGGCCAGCGTTTCCAACGGAATCTCACCGATCTTCTGCCCGATATGTAGAGCCTCGGCGACCCAGCTGGAGATTTCATCGTAAGCCTTGTAGAAGCGCGAGCTATCCCTCCAACGCGAAAGCAGTGCCCGAGAAGTCGCTCGGGCATTGGCAGACGGGATGGCAATCGCAGAAGCCCAGCTTGGGATGTCGCCGATACTTTCGCAGAAGCCGGTGGCCAGCAGACGAATCAGGAAATGTCCGAAGCTGAACGGCTTGTCGCCATTGATTTCCTCAACACTGGCCGGGTAGCCAACCTCATCTCGTAGTGCCTGGAGCAGCGCCGGCATCAGGCCGAATTTGTACAGCTCATCGATAACCGGCGGATTCTGCTCCAGGCCTAGGTCATCACGTACCATTGCCCCTGCCATGGTGCAGAGCAGCGCCATGATGTCACTGGCGTTGGCCCCCAAAACCACGGCTATCATGGCCAGATCCAACGCCTGTTCAGTGTCGCTTGGCTGGATCAATCGTTTCAGGCTGGCCAAGCGATTTTTGTTGCTGAGGAAACGCTCACGGGCAGCAAGATGCTCGCGCAAACTCTGCTGTTGCAGACCCAGGTCGTTGAAGATCAGCGAGACCTTGTCCGCATAAAAACTGCGCGAGTACAGTTTGATATCCAGCAGCCAGTCATCATTGGCATCCGGCTCGGCACAGGGGAAATACAGTAGGTACTTTCCCTCGGCATCCTCAAGCTCCAGCTTGAGTTTGATGCCGAAGGTGGACTCGCCCTGCATGTTCAGCACTTGAATATCGGGCAGATCAAGCTGCCCCAATTCGCTCACAAAACTCTGCTCAGGGTCGTACCAGAAGACGATGCGGTGGTTTTCAGCAAAGAAAGCTTGCCGCAGGCCTTGGGTCAGTTGTTGTGTATCCATTGATAAATCCTTGGCCTACCCCAATGTCCCAAACACGAAAATTACGCTCGAGAATCTCAATAAGCGCTTTGGATCTCTTCGCGTAAATTTATGACCTCATCCAGTTGAGCGCGAAGTGCATTAGCGCTATCCGATTTACCCTCAGCCTGTGATCGTATTTCATGGAGGGCCTCGTCGATATTGGTGATAGGCAGATCAAAACCAGTATCAAGTAGTTTCTCGAGCTGCACGTCGATGCTCTTGCGCACGGCATCGCTGTACTCTTTAAAGTTCTTGCGAATGTCCCGCTTTATTTTAAGGATTTCTTTTGCATGCTCGGACTGTTGATAGTCGTCATACATCTGCATGCCAAGCCCAAAAATCGCCATGGCTGGACCTAGAAATTTCGCGCCCTTTCCTATTTTGTCCGCTATTTTCACGGCCTCCCAAGCCTTGAACTTGTAGCCAAAGAAGCCACCAATCTCTTTTATAGCGTTATGTAGCGTGCTACCCGATACTGATTTGAGGCCTGTTTTAGATGCATCGCCAACAGCGCTCTTCGCAAGGAAGGAAAATCCTTTCTCTGCGGACTTCGTCAGACTCTGACTGAGAGCACTGTTAAGCTTCAAGGGATCATCCTTGGAGACGCTGCCGACTTTCCCTTGTTCCGTTTCAGGATCGAAATTCTTTGCAGCTTCCAGAGCTTCATTGATTCTCAAACTAGCAGGAGTATTCGCCAACTCGACTAACTCAGCCTCAAGATCTGATAGGCACTCGTTCACAGTGACCTGCAAATCCTCCAAGGCAGAATTTATCAGTCGCTCACATTCGTAAGTTGAGCTGTCCTGTGTTTTTTCAAATTCTTCCTGCTCTCCACCCAAAGCATCGGCAAGCCGGTTTCCTTGCTCGACAATCTGGCCGTTAAGCTTGTCTAGGTCCGCCCCGACCTTTTTGATGAGGTCCCGTCTGTTAGCCTGAAAAACGCGCTTGTTTTGAGTGAGCAGACTAACCAAACCCTTTTGCAGCGGGTCAGAAATGGTCAGCTCGTCAATTTTTGACTCCAGCGTGATTTGAAGCTGCTGGAGCGGCGTCGTCAGCCTGGCGTATAGGCCACGTTGCGCGACAAAACCGTCAATGGCTTTGGTGAACCCTTCAGCGTTAGAAAGCGCCAACAACTCTTGGCGTTCTTGCTCGTCTTCCTCATCCAATGAATCGAAGAATGACTGGGCGTCAGTGAAGACGATGGGAAAGTCCTCTGGAATTTTGGGCTCAAGCACTTGGGTGATGCCCGCGATTTTAGTCTCTTTGTCAGCCGAGTCACTTTCAGACTTGTTGATAACGATCATCATCTCCTTGGCGCGACCTTGATTAAAGCAAAGGTTGCGGAAGGCGGCACCCACGACATCGTCGAACAGCTCATTGGTAATTACGTATACCAGCAGGTCTGCTTTCGCTATGGCCTCAAGCGCTTGGGCATCATGTTGCTCACACTCACCCGCAAGGATCCCAGGGGTATCCCAGATATTTAACGATTTATGTTGGTATTGAGTGACCACATCCGTTGTTACGCCGGCTCCAATTTTAATGTGCTCAATACCTGTCAACATCTTAATTAGAGAGGACTTGCCAGCGCTGTACTGGCCGGCAAAAACAAGATTCAAAGGCACTAAATCAATATCGAACTCTGCCCCCGATGCCTTGAAGTTGCTGGCGCTCCATAGCTCACTAGAACGCTGGTAGAGGCCTTCGACCCTTTCTTTGAGAGCACTGTAACCAACTTCAGTCATGATTCATCCTTAAACGGCGACGAGGGTAATTTCACAGGAACAAAGCGCAGCCACCATTTTTATTCGACGGCGGTCTTTTCCAATAATCTTGCTAATATTTTGCTTATGGGCGAACACGGAAACTTTATCTTGCCCAGAAAGTTCGACCCTATCTACGAGCCCCTTGTAAAGATGGGAAATTTTTTTATCCAAGCTGGAGTCATACACTGCAATTATTTTTTCTCTCATGGCCTCGCTCATAGCCCGAAGAAGCTCAGCATTACGGAAATAATCCGAGATCAAAAAATAACAAGCATATCCAGGAACCCTCACAATCTTTCTAAGATTTGGCAAGACAAAGTGTTGCTTCGTGATGACGCAAGCAACTCGATTCAGTAGGCGAAAATTAATCTCGTGTTTCAGAACATAGAGTTGATTATCAGCGCTATCCAGTTCACTTATAAATCGACCAAGCGCTTGACAAAGAAGAGACAAATTGTGTTCTGCCGGTAAAATAATGGCCCGATGGAGATTTATGTCGAACCAGCCTTCTAAATTAGCTTTTATTTTTCGCTTACTTTTCTCGATATCATCAAGTAAAGCCTGACGCTGTTTAGATTTGGCTTCTTTGAGTTTTTTAGCACGGCTATCAGAAAAAAATGAAAATATTGAGAACACTATACCGACACCAGCTGCCACCCAGCCTACAGGATTCCATGAGTTAAAAAAGGCAATTGCGCTTACAACCCCAGCTATAGCAGAGCCCCAACCGTTTATACGCTTGAAGTCGAACTCACTGAAGCTCTGCCCATCGTGGGCAACCTCGAAAGACAAGGTAATGTCCAAGCCCTCATTCATTTCTCGATTGAAATCTTGAAGTTCTTCTACCACCTGCTCTGCCAAAGCTTGTACCGAACGCTCTACCTTTTTTGTAATTTTAAAGCTCTTGTAATGACGATCCCAAGCTCCTGCTGCATTCTCGTCCTCAATGTGGTCATCAACAAAATCTGCCACAGAGTCAATTAGCGGTTTAAAAGCAAGATCTACTTCCTTAGAGAGCAGCCGTGGCGCATCACGAAGAGTTTTCACCTTCCATTGGGAGATACGCGTGAGGCTACTTTCGTACTGTGGCAAGAGCTTGGTAAGCCGATCCCTTTGGCTTAGTATGAGTAAGCTCTGCTCATCAACATGATGAAGACTTGAATCGAGAAACGTCTGGATTCTACGGATCGGCCCGTTACCTTCAACTTCATCAATGAGTGCATTAAGAACCTGGTCTATTCGGCTCAGCTCATGTAATTGCGAGCCTTCTTCCCCCGGCACGATGGTTGCCAAGAACGCAGCCTGGGCATGAATTGGTATGATTCGGACTGTGCTGGGATTTATGCCTGCACGACCGGCAAGGTTCTTTAATCGGCCAGTATGACCCTGAATATCTTCTTCTTTGAAAATATATTTTTCCGGGCTCCTCAATGCCCGTCGCCGGTTACCGTCATTTTCCAGATCCTTTTTCATGTTCAATACGAAGATCAAGGGTTTGTTAAGCTTATGAACATGTTCAAGCTCAACAAAGGTCGATTCTTGGATGCTGTCGCTGTTGAGCATGAACAGCACGACGTCTGACTGTTCAAGAATCTCGTGGGCAATCTGCGTGTCCTCCTGGCCGTTATAGGCTCCGAAGCCAGGAGTGTCGATTATCCTCAAGTTGTTCCATTCGTACTCTTTAACGTCGCGCGTTGTTCTTTGCGCTCCTTTACCAATGGTCTGGCCATCACCTCGAGTGATAGCCTCACGAATAGTGCTCTTGCCAGCCATCGTTCGGCCAAAGAGCATGACATTGAAGCAATCAAGGCTTCGTTTCTGCTTGGCGAGATTGGCGTTTCGTTTCGAGAGAAGCTTTCCGTAGTCTCTCTCAAGATCCTGCAGCATGTTGGTCAGGCCATCCTCCACCAGTTTGTCTTCGGATAGCGTCTGGCTGCCATGCTCAATCACGCCCTGCAGCTTTTTACTCAGCTCATCGATAATATTGTCGCACTGCTCAAAGTGCCCCTGAACAGTCTTGTGTTCTTCTTTGGCGATCCGTTTACAGGTATTGAGCGAAGCCAAGTAGTTATTTTGAGCCGTCACCGCTTTACTCCGCCTTATCCCCGGTTACGGCCTTAACTTCCGCTAGCAAATCACCAAATTTGCCATAGTTCACCTTCACTCCCTCATCCAGATCGAGGCTGATGCGCTGGTCGGCATAGTGGCGGAGTTTCTCGTCGAAGGTGGCGAGTTCGGCTTGTTGGTTGTGCAGGGTTGAAAGCTCCTTTTCCAGGCGCTTTTTCTCGGCGGTGCTGGTACTGGCTTCAATGTCCTGCTCAAGCTTGTTGGCGTAGGTGTTGAGCTTGGCGGTCAGCGGAATGACGTACTCGGTACGCATACGCGCCAGGGTGCCTTCGTTGTAGCGGTGCAGGTAGACCAGGCACTGGAAGGCTTTGTGCTTGCCACTACTGAACAGCCAGTAGATCGGGCGCTTTTTGTAGGTTTGCAGGTGGTCTTTGAAGAAGTTGTCGCAGAGGTAACGGCGCAGCGTGTCACGGCTGGACTCGGTCTTTTTCGGCGAAAGGTTGTCCGCGAGAAAGCGCAGGTTGGCTTCGAGATGGGTTTTGTCCCACGCCACCGAAATAAACTCGATCAGGCGATTGGCCGCATCGTCGGCAAACCACTCTTTATCGGTGAGCGGCAGGATACCGTCGGCATCGGCCGGGAAGCTGGCGTAGCGGCTGGGGTCGAAGCCCTGGTTGCCGCTGTGGGCATAGATCAGGCCGGGCTCATCGAGGCTGTAGCGGCCAAGCATGCAGCCGACGGCGTAGGACACTAACTCCTGCATGCTGTCCTCACGAAAGCGCGTCCACAGTTCTTCTTTGCTCAGCTTGCCGCCATAGCGATAGGCAGGATTCACCGTAAGGGTTATTTGCTCGATAGGAACTTCAGGAGTTAGTTCGTCCGCTAGGCCGTAAGCGTCGATAAAGAGGCGGTTGTTCTCCTCTTCGAGGCGTTTCATCTCAGCGATGGTGGCACGGTTCTGGGTGAGCCAGGTGGTGTAGCTGAATTCGAGGGTGGATGCGGGCTCGGAGGACGCAGTCAGGAGCGGGAGAGATTGGAAGTCCCAAGAACGTTCGTAGGCGTCCCAGTCGTATTCTGCGATTGAAACCAATCCACTTACTATTTTGCGCACCTCCGAACTAATGCGCTTCCATGGAAGATTCTTCAAGTCTCCAAGGGTTGTCACCAGGGTCGACGTTATGAATCCCAAAAAGTACCAAACCACTTTGGAATCCAGATAACCGAGTACCTGTTCGTGGATAGATGGATCAGGGTATGCAGATGAGCCGCGCCCATCAAAAATAGCGCCCGTCGGGCTGTGCCTGAATGAGTTCGCACCCGCAGTCACATCTGCCCATGTAATTGACTGTTTGAAATAGAACTCTTCATTGCTGATCTTCCAACCGAGATTCCCCCAATCGAGTTGGGGATAGTTAGCCAACGTGTTGGCCTTAATTTCGTATCCGTCGTTGTGCCAATTGACGACCAGCTCCCGGTTGCCGAACCACTTTCGGAATTGGCCGCCTTTGTTATAAGGGATCCACTTAGAACCAGCGGTTTTGGCTGCCTCTGCATTTTCATGGCTGCTCGCGAAAGTTCTGGCATCTACCTCAGGCCACGTTCTCAGGAATCGATCATTGTCGCCCGTCCGCATCCCAAGCCTCGGAGTAACAACAGAGCCAAGCGATTCGGACTCGGAGAAAGCGGCTAAGACTGCAATGCTGGCGTTGTAGGCGATTGGAGCACCGGGAATCTTTCTAAATTCGGTGTTTGGGGTGCTGAAGCGAGGGTTCGCATGAAACCGCCGCTCCAGTTCTTCGTTACTGGAGACACTGCCCTGGTTTTCAAATAGGCGCAGAAAGCGGCCTACCAAGCCCTCGGGGGACGTGCGTCTTAGGATATAAGCGCAACTTCCGAAGTCCGACCCCCACACGCCTCTTCCATTGTGAACGAGGCTTGAAATAGGAGCTTCTCTTAGAATCGCAGCCCGCAGATCTTCGAAGGAAGCAAGAAACATCCAGTTCGGAATCGTGATCATTCCGACATGGCCGAGCGCCTTCGCCAACAGAATATTTCTGAGCGTGAATGCGCCGTAAAGATCCGCCTTTCCTGACTTGAAAGCTGTATTCACCAAGTCTTTCAAGACGGGGCAATAGAACTTGCCTCCCATATACGGCGGATTAGCTACTACCGCATCGTACTGAGCCGCCAATATCTCCGCCTGCTGCACTAGTGGCGCCAATTGCTTGAGCTCATCCGCAACAAACAGATCCGGACTGGTCACCTCGCTCAACTGCTTCAACCTTGGTAGTTTCTTCGCTAACGCCTCCGGCACCTGAATAAGCGAACCAAAGGTCGTGGCGTGCTCAAACAGTCGCTTCAGCTCCGTTAGATCCCCCAGCTGCAGCCCGTAGTCCGAATGCTTTACGCCGTTAGCCAATACCTCAGCATCGAAGCCCGTGCTGTCCACCAGCGCCATGACATTGAGCTTCACCCCCCGATCAAACAGCCGCCGATCATCCGCCCTGCCCTTCATCATCAGAGCAAAGCCGGTCAGCTGGGCGGCGCGGCCGTCGATGTCGAGGCCGAACAGGTTCTTCTCAAGGATCAACTGCGCCACGTCGCGCTGGCGGTAGCCGCGCTCCAGGTAGATGGCCTTGAATAGGTCATAGGCCTCGACCAGGATGTGACCGGAGCCACTGGCCGGGTCGATCAGGGTCAGCTCCTCGGGGTTGAGGCTTTCGGGGGTGATGGCAGCGAGCTGCGCCTTGACCTCGTCGGTCTGCTCGGCCGGCTCGATGTAGTACTCCATCTGTGCTTTGAGCGGTGAGTCCGGGTAGGTCGCCAGCCACTGCGCGCCGAGGGAATTCTGCACCATGTACTTAACGATCCAGTTGGGCGTAAACAACTGGGTGGCAGCGGGAATATCCTCAGACTTGACCACCTTGCCGATGACCTGGTCCTTCTTCTCGGAGATATAGAACTGGTAGAGCCAGCCGATGATCTCAATACTGGCCCAGTCCTCTTCGGGAATTGCGCTGACCAGCTCGCGGATCAGTGAGTCGGTTTTGGTCAGGTTGTCCGGCAGGAGCAGCTCGGTGGCGTCATCCACTGCCTCGAAGAGAAAAGGCATGGCCTGATGCAGGGCGTGACACTGGGCTAGCAGCAGTTCGCGGTAGAGCTCTTCGTCTCTAGTGCCGTCGAGCTTCAGCTCGGCAATGCGCTGTTTGTCGAGGCCCGGCAGGTCGATATCCAGGCAGTCGTCGAGAATCTGCGGTGTGGCAGCGCTGCCATCCGCTGCACTGAGCACGCGCCGGCCGTGTTCGAGATAGTCCTTGAGTTCCATATAGCGGATGGCGCACAGGCGGTTGAACCAGCTGTAGGCGGCGTGCTCCATGGTCTGGGCAAAACCCAGTTGCTCGACCTTTTTCACCAGTGCGGCGCGCGGGCGGATGATGCTGGCCGGAAAGGCGCGGTCTCCGATCAGGACTAGATCACCCTTCTGCTCCAGCGGCGCGATGCCCATGGCGGGGATGCTGGATTCACGGATGCCAAACAGCGCCGCGCGCTTGGTCATCGCGGCGATAAAGGCGGTGCGTGCCTTGGGGGCGTAGTTTTTGACGTTGTTGGTGTTCATGGACCTTCCTTATGCGTTGGACAAAGCAATGCGGTGCGGCAAAAGCCGGTATTCACGCGGGCTCTATCTTTTGCCTCATTGCCTGATGCACGGCGCGTTGTAAGGCATTCTTGAATTCGTTGAAGGAGTCCATGTCAATGCGCTGAGCGTCTATCTCGCGGCTAATGACACGCTGGTTCAGTTGCTGAGTACTATTGGCTGCCGCAAGCGCAGCCTCTAATTGGGCCTTCAGAGGATTTACGCCACGATCATTACCAGACTCAGACTCAAGCTGATTGCAGTGCTGGTATGGATTAGCTTTGACTGCGCAAAGTAACCAGGCTTCTGATTTCGGCTTAGGGATCATGGGTACCCCAAGCTCAAAGGCTTCTGCTTGAAAGCCTGCAATCATGGATTGGTGTTTATCACGCCACTGACCGCGCTCGGCCGATGCAGTGCCATCACCGTCGCGAAACAACACAGCAATGACGGCGTCACCCAGTGAAGCTGCTTTGTCTTTCGCCGCTATGGCCAGAGCACGGGCGTTGGCATAGTAGTAATGGGTTTCTTTCGGGCTTTTCTTGCCCGAAATTGACATGCCTTTTCCTAAGCGAGCGGGTTTATTGGCTGCCAAATAGCTTTTGGACAAGTAGGTAACGCATGTGCCAGTGACGTGCGAGAACTCGAAGCCTTGAAACCCCTCTACTAACTGATCAACGAACCAAGCCATAGGACCAGGCTGGAACTGCTCAGCCGTGCAATGGTCAGCCGCTGGGTAGCATGCGCCGATATCGCCAGGGCCTTCACCGCTCAGTAGAAGATGCATCCATGCCTCCTTTACTTGGTTGTTGCAGTGACTCGATTTCCTGATAAAGGTGGGTAAGGTCAGTATCAATAAATGCTTCCCCCGGTCCCATGAATTGCAGTTTCTCTTTCAAGGACGGAATACTGAAAAGCTTGATGCTGCGGGTAAAGCCTTCACGGGTTTTGTACAGGTAAACCACGCTTTCAGCGGCGACGCTGTCGTCCATGTAGTTGATGATCACTGGGCTATGCGTGGTAACCATAACCTGGTGATCACTGCTAACCAACTGATCAACGAGGTACTCAACAAGTTCTGGATTTATGCCGTTTTCGATTTCATCAAACAGTAGAAAGTGATGTTTTGATGCCAATTGAGAAAGGATTGCCATTAAGCGCAACATGCCATCATTCATGTGGCGAGCAGAAGTCTTCAGCTCCTGATCACCAAAGCGCTCAACAATATCCAGCTGTTTCCAACCAGAGCGCAGGGCACGGGTCTCAATTTTTTCTAGCTGCTGATAGACCGCGCTTAATTGTTGACGCAGGCTTTCCTTTTGCTCAGGAGACGCCTCATGGATGTATGCGGAGAGTCTTTCACCACCCAACCCAAGATGGCCTTCTGCGCCGCGAGTTTTAGATCTGAGCAGCTCTGGCGAGAGTAAGTCCAGCGAATGAATTTGGATAATGGCCGATTTAACTGCGAGTAACACGTGGCTGAGCTGGGAGTCTTTTAGCGCTGAAAGAATCGAGCCTTGATACTCAAAAACGATTTTGCTGCGTTCCAGATTTTTCTGCACAGCTGCGGGATTCACCAGGCTGTAGTAGCCCTCCTCCACTCTCAGCAGGGCCGTACCATTCGCAGTTACGTGCTCCTGCGTGCAGTTCAGGGTGGTTCTATTAACACTTCCACTCCAGACCAGAGTGCCAAAGCTGGCATCTTTAAGCGTAATCTTGAATTCGATATTGCTGCGCTTGCTCAGCTTTGAGTTGATGTCAGCCTTGTCCCATTGTCGCTGTTTTAGCCAGCCTTCCAAATCGCCTAGCATTAACTGGGAAATAAAGTCCACTGCCTGCAGCACTGTGGATTTACCGGCTCCATTCAGTCCGACCAGGCAGGTAAACTTGGCCAATGGCAGTTCAAAATTCACCAGTGATTTGAAATTGTCTATCCAAATAGATGTGATCATTTTGTGCTAATCCGAATATTGTGACGCTGGCCTTGTGACTCGATGCCCCGTTCAGAATTGGTAACAGTATCAGTTTGCAGAGCGGTTACTTCTGCTCCTCGACTCGCCTGAAGGCTGAGCATGGCCTCAACGGACTCTGACACGTTTGTCTTGATTGATGGCAACTTCTAACTCAGCCTTAAATGCTTCGATAAAGCGCTCGATATCGCCCTGGCTTTCCAGATACAGGCCGTTGCCGAGCTTGTTGAATACGCTGGTGGCGGCCACCTCGACCACAGGCTTGGGCGGCGCTACCGGTTTAGGTGCGGGCGCTGGAGAAGACGCTCTGTCTTCCTTGATCCCGGTGGCCGCATTGGCGGCCTGTGCAGCCTTGGCCTGCTCCTGCTGGAGTTTTTGCTGGCGTTCGGCTTCGGCCTGGATAGCTCGCTCCAGCTCGAACACACCGTCCTGCAAGCGCTCGTCAGCCGTCTGGGTTTGCAGCAGGTAAATATTGGCGATGCTGGTTTCGGTCTCCAGATCCGCCTTGACCAACTGAAGCGGGCGCAGCAGGCGGTTACTCAACTCCGCAGTTTCGATACCGCTCTTGGCGATTTCAGCCTGCAGCTGGGCAATCTTCTCGTCGACACGTGCCAGAGCATGTTCGCGCCTCTCGGAGAGGGTCGCAGCATTGATCGCCTCCACCGCTTCCACCAGGCCGGCCACCTTGTGCAGCTGGCTGTAGGGTGCGGCGTTCTGCTCGATGGCTTGCAGTTCAAGGAGGGCCGTGCGGGCCTTGTTGTCCTTTTCCAGGGCAGGCTTGTTCTTGTCGAAGCGACGCAGAGCCTGCTGCAGCTGCTGCCAGGTGTGCAGCTGATTGGTGAAGAACTCATGGAGGTCGCGGTAGTCCTCCTCCAGATCCAGGTAGTCGTCCCTGTTGTCGACCACGGACTTGAAGAAGTCGACGCTGTCGGTGTTGCTCAACAAGCGCTGCAAACTGAGCAGGGCCTTCTCGATCACCTCTTTGCCGGGGAAGCGCCCAACATCGGTCTTGCTCTTGTAGCTCTTGAGGTTGCCCAGCCAGGTCTCAAAATGGCCACGGTAATACTCGAACAGCTCCTTCTCGCTGGCAGGGCCGAGTGCGTTGAACAAGTCCTGACTGAGGTTGCGCACCTGTTTGAGCAGCACTTCATCGGTCTGGCGCTTTTTCTGCACCGAGATTTCACGGCGCTTGCGGCTGTTGCTCAGGTAGTCGAAGGCATCCGGCAGCGGCAGGCTGGGACCTGCAGCATGAAAGGAGATGCGACTGGTCGCGGCCAGGCGGCCAAGGATCAGCAGGATCTCGCCATCCGGCCAGCCATAGGGCCGCTTGCTGAAACGCTCGATGATGTCGGCCACCAGCAAGCGGTCATTGCCGGAGGCGCGCAGGGTGATGAACTGCTCGACTTCCTTGATCGCCTGCGGATTGCCTTCCTCGCCGTCGAGGGTCAGGCCCAGCTGGCCAATGTCATTGGTGTGCAGGATGGCATGGAGCTCGCGCTCAGGCTCCTGCTGCAGCACCTTCAGGTAACCCAGCTTGGTGTAGGTGTTCTCCAGCAGGTATTGGCAGGCTTCGTCGAACTTGCTCTGGATGTTGCTGCTGGACAGTTTGAGGTGCTGGCCCAGCGCGTAGACTTCGGTGCGCTCGATCAGCTCTTCGAGCATCAGGCGCAGGCGCTTCTTGCGCTCCTGGTTCTCCCGGCCACGGTCGGCGAGGATTTTGCTCAGCTCGGGCTGGCTGCCATCGTCATTGAGGCGGATGAACTTGTTGGTCTTTAGCCAGGTGCGTAGCTCGGTGAAGAACTCCTTGTTGTCCGGCAGCTTGAACAGCGCCATGCCAGTGGGCGCTTCGTTGCTCTTGTTGATGCAGCCGGCTTCACCATGAAGGGCGTAATCCAGATCCAGCGGCGAGATCACCTCGACGCGCAGGTCATGCTCATAGCGGCCTTCCAAGCTGTGGCCATCGAGATAGCGGCCAATGCTGTAGTCGGTCTTGTTGACGCTGTAGCGGAACTTGTTCTTGTCCTTGAGCAGATCCTTGTAGATCAGATCGGCGAGAGCCTTGTTCTCATCGGACGAGGCAATTTCGGTGGCCTTGATCTTGCGGGTGATGTCGCGCTCCTCGTTGGTGAGGAAAACGAACTCTTCACCATTACGGGTGATCAGGCTCTCTTTCTCTAGGCGCTGCAGGGTTTCTTCGATACGGCGGCGCAGGGCAAGCTTGTCTTCGTCGACTTGCTCGATGGACAGAGTGACAAGGTTATCCAGCGTGCCCTTGATCAGATCGACATAACGAATCATGAACAGGGTGCGCAGGATCTGTACGTCGAAGGCATCGAGCACAGCGCTTTCGCCGGCCTGGTCGATAGTGCGCTTGACGGCTGTATCGAGGAAGCCTTCCACCGCACGGTAGAAGCTGTGCAGGGGAACCAAAGCACCAATGTCTTTGTTGGCAATCGACAGGGCCGCCATCTGGAAGGCATCGAGCATAGAGCGCTCACCGTAGGCCAGATGCGCGCCAGTGGCGCCGACCTTACGAATTTCTTCGAAGACCTTCTGCACCAGTTGGAAGTGGTACGGCGCAAAGGGGTAGTTGGCGATGAAGCTCTCCGGGCCGTCGTAATTACGCAGCGTCGGACCGGAGCGGTCGAAAGTGATCTGGTTGCGCAGAATGTCGCCCTTCTGCACCCACAGTGCGCGCAGCTCGGTTTCGGCGTCCGCTGTTTTGCGCAGCAGGCGCTTCTGGATCACTTCGTCGGTGTTGGAGCTGGACAGCGACAGGCGTGTTTTGAAGCGCCCGGCAATCTTGGAGAAATCGTTGGCCTTGGAGGCCGAGAGCTCACCGAGCACCGCATCCATGTCGGCCTGGGAGGTGACGATGATCCAGGCGCGCCCCTTGCAGATGGTGCCGAGGTTTTCGGTGATGGTCTGCAGGGTCAGCATCAGGCGGGTATCACTGCCGATGAACTGGCCAACCTCGTCCACCAGGAATAGGACACGATGCTTGGCCGGCTTGGCATCGAGGTACTCGCGCACCCAGTGGCAGAAGTTCTCGACCGAGACACTGAACGTCTGCTCGGACTCCTCGAACCACTTGTGCGCTGCTTCGGCGGACAGAGCCAATACCTGCGCCAGGGCTTTCTCGATATCGTCCTGATAGAACTGGTAGCCATCGCGCTCTTCGGCCCAGACCAGGCCGGTAGATTCGTTGAAGGCCTCAACAAAGCGCTCGTATACGCCGCGCTGGGTCAGGTGGCGCTCCATGTGGGCGATGTGTGGGTGGTCGCCGCTGAATCCCTGATGCTCGTTGAAAACGCGCAGGAAGACATTGAGGATCGGATTGCCAGCGTCGTTGGAACTCGCCTTGCTGTCGATGTTGAACAAGATGACATCGGCGCTATTGGCGACGGCCTTGTCGATATCTGCGCGAATCATCGCATCGCGCAGCTTGTTGGGATCGAAGAAGGAAACAGCGTTGCGGGTGTTGCCCTGGGCATCCCGAGCCCTGATGTTAGCCAGCAGGTAGGACAGGGTTTTCAGGAAGTGCGACTTACCCGAGCCGAAGAAGCCGCTGATCCAGACGCCTACGCGGTTGGCAATGGAGGGATCCGTCAGGTCGGTGCCATAGGACTCGAAGAAGCTGCGAAAGTGTTTTTCCAGCTCGTTGGTAACCACATACTCGTCGAGCTCCTGGTACACAGTGGCGTCGTCAGACTGGTCCGCTTTGACCACACCATTGATGGGGCGGTCGAGCTCCTTGGAGAAGATGTCTTTAATGCTCACGGCAATCGTCCTTATTGATCAGGGCACCAGCTTGAACGCACGGTAGTAGTTGTTGCTGGGGATACGGTTGAATAGGGACAGTGACTGCCCTGAGTAATGGCCGGGGTAGAACAGCACCAAAGGCTTGTGCCCCAGCAGCGCGTGCAATTTGTTGAGCAGGTTGTGGGCTCGTAGGACGGGCCAAACAGAGCCCACGCCTGAAATCAGGACGACATCGCGCTCGGCAGCGCCGCTGTGCTCCATCAGGAAGGGAGCAAACTTATCCATGTGCAGAGGCCCGGAAAGCGCCTTGAGCAACGCATGGTCGCCCTTGGTCTGCTGCATCAGGATGGCCTTGTCGGTGAAGCTGCGCTGATCCAGATATTCGCGCATGGCCTGCAGCAGGTTGATGTGGGCAACCTTGAGATGACTGTGCTTCTTGGCCAGGAGCCCCTCTAGAAAGCCCAGGTACTCGCGGACCTGAAGCTCATCCTCGGGGTCATAGTCGAAGATCCAGAAGCCGATCTCGTTGCCGAGGCCTTGGCTCTTGAGGAACTCCTCTGTGAGGATTTTTTCCGGGATCTGATTCAGCCGATCCTGTAGCTGCTGATTCATCACTGACTCCTTGATTCCGCGCTTACTGCGCAGCGGCGCTGGATACTTCCAGGCAGGCTTTGATTCGTTGTCGGTAGCTGTCGTCCAGCAATGCGCGGGCCTCTGGCCGGATCCTTAGGTTTTGCAATCTCATGCTGCGCGTACTTTCCAGCAGACCGACTTCAGCCAGCATGCGGTAGACGACTTGAGCCATCTTCTTGCGGCTGGACTCAGTCCAAGAGGTGATGGCTGGATCTCGATGGCTGCGCTCATCCAGGAATTCGCTCCAGTGGTAGGGTTCAAGCACTCCAGCACGGGTAACAAAGGCATCCCGGACGACGGTTTCGATGAATTCGACGAGAAGAAGATTGCGCTCTAGGGCCGAGCAGAACACCACTTGAGTGGCGAGCTCATCGTCGCCATCGCGAATGGCCCGCCAAAAGGCGGCGTCCAACCGCTCCAAGCGTTTGCGCAGGGCCTGAGCAACACGCTTGGCCGAAGCCGGAGTACGTTTCTGCAATCGGTTCTCTTGCTGGATGACCTCGTACCACTGCTCGGCGCTGGCTTTCTGCAGCAGCAGGTCGGCCACAATGCGAGATTCTCGAACCTGCAGCGAGCCGCCGATCAGGTCGGAGTCATAACTGAAAACCTGCACGCTCACCACTGGCCTCCACCAAAGAGAAGAGGTTCAAGCTTTCTGCGATCCGTTGGTAATAGTTGCAGCGGATGCTCCCGCGCACGGGAAGCATCGTCCTCGGTTATTGCTGCCTGAAAGCGCTGTAGGGTGTAGTGGGCCAGAGCCTTACGTACGGTCAGCTGTAAGCGCCCTTCCGGCATAGCGAAGTCGCGTTCGACCAAAGCTTTCTGGGAGTCGCTGAGTAGAAGATTGGGAATGAGCGTCAGAGAAATCTTCTCTTGCCAAAGGCAGTCGCTCTCCGCCTTAGGTGCCTCTTCATCACAAGGCTTGGGCGTGCGATCAATGCGCGACAGAAGAAAATCACGGAAGTCCTCCCGCTTGTGACACCAGGCCCGTACATGCCAGCGAAAGCCCGTGTAAACCAAGGTGTGGGGAGAGATGACTCGCTCGTGTGGTGCCGGGTTGCTCATTGAGGCATAGAGGACTCTGAGACTAGTTCCCGCACGACAAGCCCTGACTACCTCGCGCACTACCTCCGGTCGAATTGCACGGTCGGGCAACTGGACAGTGGCAACCCCCGGATGAGACTCCAGCACTTGAGCCATCGGCTGCCCGCCCTGACTTACGAGCATTTCGAGATACTCATTGACGTGCCCAGCCGTGAGCACCGGCTGGAAGCCTGCAGCTGGGACATAGCCTTTGACTGCGGGGTTATGAACCAGCGCCCCTTCGTTGAACTCCGTGTTGTACCGATTGATATCCGAGGAAGCCTGCTGCCGAGTAATACCAAACCACTCGACTAACTGAGTAGTGATCAGACGCCCCTCCCAGAAGGCGATCAGCTCAATGGCGCGCAGGCGGAGAAGGACTTCGTGTTTGAGATTGAGCATCCGCATGGCCTGACCAGAATTCGAATCCGATACTGCCCGAGCGAAAGAAGAGTGTAAATAGACTTACTGTAAGATTTTTTACCACAATAAAGGGGAGGCTCTCATCGCACGACCCCGAATTTGCATGCCGCTCTGCAGGCAAAACGGCCGTGGCGATTCTTCGAGAAGGTC
>FPIC01024194.1_pt1 | contig 23394 bp, 18 predicted proteins | sample 1504481 | NCBI WGS metagenome assembly FPIC01 (sample SAMEA4475357, study PRJEB15587) | soil metagenome | biome: Soil; feature: Field | place: India | collected 2015-03-11 | depth 0 m
TACTTTGAAAGAGCTTGTGATATTGACAGGGTACTCGGGAGCGGGTAAGTCCACCGCTGCTGGTTTGCTTGAAGATTTAGGTTTCTTCTGTATAGATAACCTTCCGCCAGAAGTTACATATCAAGTAGCAAGTCTTGTATTGCCTAGCATTGATAAATTAGCAATAGTCATAGACATTCGAGGATATATGTTTGGGAATGTAAAAAAAGCAATTGCAGAGGTCAAAGAGAGATTTCCTTTCACAAAGGTTGTCTTTTTGACTGCAACAAAAGAAACATTGGTCCAGCGGTTCGCACACACTAGGAGAGCTCACCCACTTTCAAAACAAACCACGTCTATAATGGAAGCTATAGACTTGGAAATAGAAATGATGAAAGACGTTCTTGAAATGGCAGATATTGTTATTGATACCTCTCAACTAAATCCCCACCAATTACGAGAAAAATTGACAAAGCTTCTTGGAAACGTCGAAACCAAAGATTTTACCGTACACATTATAAGTTTCGGATTTAAGTATGGAATACCACTTGACGCCGATTTCGTTTTTGATGTTCGGTTCTTCCCCAATCCTTTCTATATCCCCGAACTTCGCCCAAAAGATGGGCGGGACAAAGAAGTAAAAGAATTTTTGAAAAAGGTCGACGGAGTAAACGATTATCTATACCAAATTAAATCCGTTGTCTCCTTTGCTATTAGCAGATACAGTTCAGAAGGCAGAAGAGAATTGGTAGTTGCAATAGGATGCACCGGTGGTAAACACCGGTCTGTTTATTTTGCTGAGGAATTGGCTTCCCAACTTAGAAAAGAAAACTTCAAAACAACAATTGAGCACAGGGATGTGACTCTTGGATGAAGGTTGTTGCTGTCGGTGGTGGCACTGGCCTTTCAACATTACTAAGAGGTCTAAAAAATTATCCCTTTGATATAACCGCTGTGGTCACAATAACCGATGAAGGCGGAAGTTCTGGAATACTCAGGGAAGAATTAAATGTCCCACCTCCGGGTGATATAAGAAACAACTTAGTAGCACTTGCAAATTCTGAAAGCATCTTGAGCACGTTGTTTAACTATAGATTCCAAGATGGTTCTTTGAAAGGGCACAGCGTTGGTAATATCATTCTGGCGGCATTAACAAAAATTACCGGAAGCTTTGCAGAAGCCATAGCAAAGGCTTCTGATATCCTCGCGATAAAAGGAAGAGTTCTTCCTGTATCATTGCAAATGGCAAGATTGTTAGCTGTTTTCGAAGATGGAACGCACGTGGTCGGTGAAACAAATATTGTTGAATATTCCAAAAAGACAAAGAACCGTATAGTCGAACTGAAACTACACGAGCCTGTGAGAATAAACCCGGAAGTTCAAAAAGTATTAGAAGAAAGCGACGCAGTCATCTTTGGACCTGGGAGCCTGTATACTAGTGTTGTTGCAAATTTAGTTATAGAGGGTTTTCAAGAATGTATCAAAAAGTCACATGCTGTAAAGATATACATAAGCAACATCATGACACAACCAGGAGAAACATTTGGATACACTCTCAAAAACCATGTAAAAGAAATTGAAAGATACGCGGGAGTGTCTGTTGATTACATTATTCACTCATTTCCACCATCGAACGAAGAAGTTCTTAAAAAGTATATCGAAAAAGGTGCTGAACCTGTAAAAGTGGACATTCATGATAATCGTGTAATTACAGGTCACTATTCCTCCATAATATTTGAGGGTGAGTATAGAATTCGTCACGACTCGATTTTAATATCAGAAATATTGTTTAACTTATTGAACTCAGTCAAGAACCAAAAAGCTGAAAGAAAACCATCAGATTTAGAGGTGAAGCTGTGAAATACACATTCTCTGAAGAAGTTAAAGGTGAATTATGTCAGGTAGAAGTTCTCAGCCAAGCCGAAGCACAGGCTGAGCTTATTGGTTATTTAAAAGGTAAAGGTACGTATGTAAAAACCTCTGTTGATAGTTATGTTTTGCTTGAAGTTGGATTTATACCTGCAGCCAGAAGGGTTATGAATTTGTTACACCTTTTGGGTATAGACAAAAAGAAGCTAACACTAATAAAGAACAAGCTTCAACGTAAAAGAGTTCAGATTTTCATTCCGACAGATATACTTGAGAAACTCCAATTGTCCATTCTTTCAATGCCCAAAGAAATACAGGAGGATATTGGATTATTCGGTGCGTTCTTGAGAGGCTTCTTTGTTGCTTCTGGTTCTGTAACTGACCCAGCAAAGAACTACCATTTTGAACTTGTTTCGTATAGTGAGCAATTACTTTCTTTTGTTGACGAAAAATTGGAAGAATTCCTTGGGGTGATTGGAAAAATCACAAAGTTGAGGTATAATTATAGGTACTACTTAAAACGCGGATACGATATACAAGAAGTACTAGAACTGATTGGGGCAATTCGTGCTGCGTCCCATATAGAAAAAATAACAACATCTCGTGAAATAAGAGCGGATATAAACCGCACGCTTAATTTTTTAAGTGCTAATGCCAAACGAACTGGTGAAAGTAATGCAAAACAGCTAAAAATTATCAACGAAGTCATAGAAAAAGTAGGATTAGAAAACTTGCCTGATGAACTAAGAAAACTTGTGGAACTAAGATTAGAACATGAAGACCTCACTTTATCGGAACTTGGGGAACTCTTTGAACCACCGCTTACAAAAAGTATGGTATACAATAGGTTCAAAAAATTGGAAAAACTTCTGGAAAGGGTAAAAGGAAGTGGTGAGTAAAGATGAGGTGTCCATTCTGTGGATACGAAGATACAAGAGTGCTTGATTCAAGAGAACTTAGTGAAGGAAGGGCAATAAGACGTAGGAGGGAATGCCCGAATTGTCATGCGAGGTTTACCACGTATGAAAGATACGAAACTGGACCAATTACGGTTATAAAAAAAGATGGTAGAAGAGAGAAATTCGACAGAAGAAAGATACTAAACGGACTTTTGAAAGCCTTTGAAAAAAGGCCAGTTACATTGGAAGATATAGAAAGAATCGTAGATAACGTTGTTTCTACTTTGCAAAAAAGCGGAACAGTCGAGGTAAGCACTGAACAAATTGGCAGAATAGTTATGGATGAACTGAAGAAAACCGACCAAGTTGCCTATGTCCGTTTTGCATCTGTCTACAAAGACTTCAGAGAAATCGATCAGTTTATAGAGGTTATAAAAGAATTACGACAAGAATCATAAAAGAATGGTGAATAAATCTCTAAGGAAGAAGACTAATCATGATTTCAGGAGGGATAAAGTGATGGAAAAAGTTAAGTTGACAAGAGCAGGTTACCAAAAACTCAAAGAAGAACTTGATCAATTAAAACGCCAACTCATGTTTGAAATCCCAGAAAGGATAAAGGCTGCAAGAGAGCTTGGAGACCTTTCGGAAAACTCAGAATACCAAGAAGCAAAGAACGAGCAAGGCCGAATTGCTTCTCGTATTAACGAACTTGAACAAATGCTCATGAACGCTGAAATAATAGCCGAAGCTTTCGATTCATCAACAGTAAGTCTTGGTGACTGGGTACTATTGAAAAACCTTGAAACAGGCGAAGAATTAAAAGTCCAGCTTGTTAATCCACAAGAAGCTGATATATTTGCAAATAAAATCAGCATCGACTCACCACTTGGAAGAGGTATAAACGGTGCAAAAAAGGGTCAAACAATAAAAATCAAAGCACCAAAAGGAATTGTCAAGTATCAAGTGTTGGACATAACAGCTGAGTAATAGAGTAGTTGTTAACCAAACGATAAAGATAAGCAAAAAGTCGAGAGGACAATATGTTCAGGAGGGATTTATCTTGCTTAAAGATTTCAGAGAACAGAGAATCAGAGAAATCGAAGAACTTCGAAAGATTGGTATTAACCCTTATCCGTACTCGTATCCGAAAACTCACACCACCGAAGATATAAAGAAACAGTTTGAACATCTTGCTAACGGAGAAGTCACTGACCAGAGAGTATCCACAGCTGGAAGAATAATGTCCATAAGAGAACATGGCAAAAGTGCGTTCTTCCACATTAAAGACACTTACGGTCGTATCCAAGCCTATGTGCGTAAAGATAAGACTGAGAACTTTGATTTCTTCAAAGAACACGTAACAATTGGAGATATCATCGGTGTTGAAGGAGTCGTATTCAAGAGTAATACTGGTGAAATTACAATACTTGTTGAAAAGTTCCAGCTCTTAGTCAAACCACTCAGACCTATGCCTGAAAAATGGCATGGTATAAAGGACAAAGAAATTCTATACCGTCAAAGATATGTAGACATGATTGCTAACGACGAAACCATAAAAAGGTTCAGAATACGTTCCGACATAATTAGAATGATACGCGAATTTTTGCACCAGAAAGGGTTCTATGAAGTCGAGACACCTATACTACAATACCTTACAGGTGGTGCTTCTGCACGTCCTTTTGTCACCCACTGTAACGCGTTAGATATCGATATGTACCTGCGAATCGCAACAGAACTACATTTGAAAAGATTCATTGTAGGTGGGTTCGACAAAGTTTACGAAATAGGAAGGATTTTCAGAAACGAAGGTATTTCCTACAAACACCACCCAGAGTTTACTTCCATAGAGCTCTATCAAGCTTACGCAGACTACGAAGACATGATGAACCTCACTGAAGAATTGATAACTTATATTGTTGAGCAACTTTTCGGAACAACGAAAATCACTTACCAAGGTCAGGAAATAGACTTCACAAGACCATGGAGAAGGATAAAGATGAGAGATTTCATAAAGGAAAATCTCGGCGTAGATATACTTGAGGATTCTGACGAAAAGATGCTTTCTGTTCTAAGAGCTCGCGGAGTTGACGTGGAAATTGAAGATAGGGGACACATGATAGAAAAGCTCTGGGACCTTGTGGAAGACAGGGTTATCCAACCAACGTTCCTGCTTGAGCACCCTGTAGAAATTTCACCACTAGCCAAAAAACATCGGGAAGACCCAAGGGTTACTGAACGATTTGAGTTGATAATTTACGGTCGGGAGATGGCAAACGCATTTAGCGAGCTCAACGACCCTGTTGATCAACTCGAAAGGTTTATGAACCAATTAAAATTAAGAGACCTCGGCGATGAAGAAGCGCACATGCTCGATAAGGATTTCATCAGAGCTCTTGAGTATGGAATGCCACCAACAGGTGGACTTGGAATAGGTATCGACAGGCTTGTTATGTTGTTAACAGATAGCCCAAACATACGTGATGTAATAGCATTCCCACTCGTCAGGCCTGAAGGCGATATCGATATAGAAGAAATTGAAATCTCTGAAAAAGCAGAAGAAGGGGGAGATAGAGTATGAGTAAGGAAAGTAAAGATGTAAAACTTAGGAGACATATCAGTAAGTGGCAACAAGTATTCATTTGGGTTATAGCTATTGCTTTTATAGCAGGTATCGCGTTGTGGGCACTCGCTGTCAACTACTCACCAGCAGCAAAAAAGATGAAAAGAACTATCGAAGAAACTGTCGGCTACGTTACTAAAGATGGTACAGCTTTAAAGAACGAAGCATATTGGGTATTCCCAGAAAATGTTGAAGAAGTTTACGGTAACCTTTTAGCTCAATATGGTAATCCATCGCTTGACCCCGTAATCGAGGAACCATATGTCAAAACGTTAATCACTGTCGATTTACTCAACAAAAAATTGATGCTCTACTATGCCGAGGTTAACAAAATCAAACCGGACAAAAACAAAATAAAAGAAGAAGTGAAAAAAGCTATCGATGAAGCAAAGAAGGATAATGCAAAACTCCAACAAATTAAAGCCCAATATGGAAGCCTTACAAACTATGAAAAAGAGCTTACGCGCCAAAAAGAAGAAGAGCTAACAATACAAGCTGTAAAAGACAAACTTGGAATGGTTGCTGACAAAGAAGTCCAGGACTACTACAATAAAAACAAGCAAGATATTATAAACAAATATACAAAAGCAGAGACATCCTATGTCACATTCTCTACCAAAGAAGAGATGGAAAAGTTCGTCAAATCCGCAATGGAAAAAGGTGTAACTCAAGCTGCATCCGAAGCATCTTTGACAATGACAGATTACACTTTGAACAAAGGCACACTTCCCAAAGAGCTCGAAAAAATGATTTTCGATGCTACATCAACACTTGTCTCATTCCCATACAACGGCACTTACTTTGTTTTCAATGTTAAAAGTGTCCAAAAAGTTGACACATTCGAGAACTTCAAAAAATCAGAAGCATTCAACGAAATCCTTACGAACCTAAAGAACGAAAAATTCGGTGAAAACTTCAAGAAATGGAAAGAAGAAAACAAAGTGGCGTTCGAGATAAGGGATGCTGTTTACAAGACATGGTACGAAGCATTAACGGCTGAAGGAAAAGATTTACTTACCGCCTATAAAAAACTCTATGAACAACTCTTCACAAAAACAGAAGAAGTAAGAACCGACATACCAGCCGAGCAAAAAGCAGCATTCTTGGTAGTTGCAGATAGAATCGCAGCTAGCACGGATACGTCATTCGATGCAGTAAAGAAAGATGTTAAAGAATTCGAAAAGAAGATAGTCCTATCCATCTATGACCAGGTAAAAGGTTCTTCTCTCGAAATACTTAGAAGGATGAAAGAATACTTCCCAGACAAGAAAGATGTAGCATTTGATTATTACACTAAATTGTACGACACCATCAAACCATATCTCTCAGTAGGTGGAGCTTATAACGTGATGAACCAACTCTTTGAAGTTTATCAAGGATTTGCAGACCTTGCCGAAGCAACGAATGTTGATATCAAGATAAGAGCGGATTCTTATTACAAGTTGTACGAGATGAACAAGCTACTCGATGATCCGAAAACAGCAAAGGATTACTTACAAAAGCTTAAAGAACTCAAACCAGATTACAGTATAAACTTTGATTCGGCTGAAAAAGAACTTGAGGATATGATTAAACAAAAAGAAGCACAAGCTACTCAGCAATCAACACAAACAACAAACGAATCTACACAGACAACAAACACTTCAACACAAACAACCACCAAATCCACACAAACGGCAAATAACAGATAACAGCGAGAATATCCCCCGCAAAATCTGCGGGGGATAATTTCATTTGGCAAGTTACGGTTTATTTATAAGATTTGGTTTGAAAAAATTCTAATGGAGGTGTTAGCATGGAAAGGTATTTTAAGATTCTTAGTCTTTTACTTGCAGTCGGTATTTTCTTTTTCAGCTCTTTGGCATTAGCGAGTAATTTACAGAATTTTGTGGCGTACCTTGAAAAGAGCGGAGATATTATCGCTGGAATTAGCCAAGAGGAAATTGATGAAATGTATCAGCTTTACGAGCAATACTATGGTTTGTTTGACCCTCTATTCGAAAAACCTTACGTTGAAGCTCTAGTAATGAAAAAACTTCTAGAAGACAAATTTATCGGATATCTATCCTCCGCAGAAGGTTTATCACCGGAAGATTTCAAATCTTCCCACTCGAACGTTTCGGAAGCTGACATGAAAGAATACTACGAGAACAACCGTGAGCAAATACAAAAAGAGGCATTCATTGATTTTGATTACGCTGCTTTCGAAACAGAAGAAATAGCAAAAGAATTTTACAAGAGAGTAATTGAAGTTGGTTTCGAAAAGGCTGTTCAAGAGTTTTCTGAAGCTTCCCCTTCAGAACTTTTGAGTACCGATACATACTTAGGGCTTAAGAAATCAGAAACTAATGAGGCATTCGTTGACGTTCTTTTCGCACCCTCAGAAAAACCAGTTAGAATGCATACAACTGATAACGCGAGTTTTGTATTCTACATAAAAAACCTGAATGACCTTTCAACATTCGAAAAATTCAAATCTTCTCCAATGTACGAAGAAGTTATGAGTAGTCTTTCAGAAAATAAGTTCGAAAAATATGTGGAAGAAAAAATTTCAGCTGAAAGTATCAAATTCATAGTTCCATCACAGTATGCAATTTGGTTTGACATGGTCCAAAACGTCCCTGCGGAAAAATTAGTGGAAAAATACTACTCCTCCCTGTTTGACAAATCAGGAAATCTCCTTTCAGTTGAGCCGATAGAAATTTCTGGATTTATCACAGCTATCGAAGATGCTAAGCTAGACGAACAGTACAAAAAAGAATACGAACTAGCAATAAAGAAACTTTACGATATGGGATACAAATCATTCTTAGTTCTTGCAAGACTTAGGAATTTCGACAATTCCGAAAACGTTGTGCTAGAATACAATGTAGAACTCGCAAAGATTTTGATAGGGTACATAAAGAAAGGTGACACACTTTCTGTTCTACAGTACATATATTCAAACCTTTCCGAACTTGAAGAATTGAGCAACTCTAAAAACCCCGAGGTAAGACAAAAAGCTCTTGAGTATCTGTACAGAATGAACAAAGTACTTGGAGACGAAGAAAGCTCAAAAAAATACTTGGAACAATTATATCAAGAGAATCCAAATTACAAAGTCGAAGACGATGAGTAACATGAGTAACAAATGAGAATAAAAAACTAAATTTTAGGGGGGAGAACATGCACTGGGTCATCACAGGTGCAAATAGGGGTATTGGACTAGCATTAGCAAAACAACTACTATTCGAAGGAGAACGATTGACCGTAGGTGTCAGAACCTCTATGCCATTCGAGCATGAAAACCTTAAAGTATTGAAAGTAGATACTTCCAATCCCGTTTCCATAGAAGAGTTCGTTTCACAAATAGAAGAACCTATAGACGTTCTCATAAACAATGCGGGGGTCCTCATCGAAGAACGGTTTCCCGAAGTCACAGAAGAAGGTATGCTTCTATCATTTAAAGTCAACACAATGGGTCCGTACATGATTGTACAAGAATCTTACAAACAAGGTAAACTTAAAGATGGGGCCAAGATAATAAATATCTCCAGTATCCTCGGTAGTATCTCAAGCACAGGTGGGACTACGTCCGTGCCGTATTCTATTTCAAAAGCTGCCCTAAACATGGTGACAAAATTGCTTGCTCATAAATTGAAGAATATGTACGTTGTTTCTATCCATCCAGGATGGGTAAAAACAGACATGGGTGGACCTGAGGCTCCTTTGCTGCCTGAGGAATCCGCTGCTGGCATAATTAAAGTAATTCGTCATTTGAATCAGACCGGAGTCTTCCTCGACTATACAGGTAAGGTTATCCCTTGGTAGCTCTAAGAGCCCCAATACCACTACAACTAAAGTCAGGTACATGTTGTCAAGGAGGGGCACATATGAAAGTTTTGATGAAGAACTTACTTATAGCCGTGTCTGGTTTATTTATTATATCCCTAATAGTTGCATTCATGGGAGCTTACAGAAATGTTCCTGGGATAGAGGAATTTAATGATGCAAAAGTTATAGTTAATGGTGAAGAAAAGCCATTCCCTTACTTCATCGCAGACAAAGAGAACAACCATTACATCATGCAAATCAAGATAGATGGGTCCAGATACAAAGGGAAAACCCTAGCTTTTTCGGTAACAGCTAACCAGTATATAAAGGTTTATCAGGACGGTATGATAATCTATTCTGTTTCATCAGAAAAAGGCAGCGTTAACCCTTGGCATAGGTATTTTCCGCTAATCCTACAAGGGGATGTACTTATTGAGCTTTCTTTCATTTCAAATGGTGGCATTGAACGAAAATTCTACATAGGTGGGCATGATAATATTATCAAATTCATCGAACGTGCTAACGCCATTGAAGAATCGATGTTTTACTTAGGCTCAGGTTTTATGATAGCCCTTTTCATCATCGTACTCTTACTGGCAATTGCTCTCAAAGAGAACACCTTCCTATACGGAGCCATAGTTGTAATCTCACCACTATTGACAAGTATAGATGAGATGAACCTGTTTTTGTATCCTTTCATACTCTGGAAAAAACTAGCAATATTGGGTGCAGCGCTTAGTATGTATTTTGCGTACCGATTCATAAACGAAATTTTCAAAAGAAAACCTACAAAAGTCGAAAAGGTTTACATTTTGCTTTATTGGTTGTTCTTCATCCCGGTAATCTTAGCCAGAAATATGACACAGCTTAAGAGCTCTTATGCTATTTTCTACCTTTATTCTCTCGTTTTACTTTTGTGGATTCTTGGAATACTCGTTAAACAAGTAAAGACCAGACAAGAGCAACTGGTACTCTTTGGATTCTCAGCAGTTATAGGTGCAACGTTCTTATCTTTACTTTCTGTAGCCAACGTTGTTAAGATAGAATTTATGTTCTTCAACATAGGTCAACTTTTCTTTGGACTTACGATAGCCATATACGTTTCAGCAAGGACTATAGAAGTCTTTAGAACCACACAAAACATGAACGAAGCTATCAGTAAACTTATGGAGGAGCAAACAAACTATATTCAAAATCTTGTTGCATCTAGAGATAAAGTGAATGAACTTTCAACATCTTCCGTAAACTACTTTGAAGAAATCGAGGAACTATATAGAAACCTTGGTTCTTCTGTAAAAAATGCCGAAAACGCCCTCGAGAAACTACAAATTACAGTTGAATACTTCGAAAATTTCTTAAACGAAATGGTAAAGACCTCCTCATTGCTGGAAGAAACCGTTGACAAATCAGATAAAGTTATGTCCGACATCATCTCAATATCAGAAAGTAGCAAAGAAAACTTTTCTGAAATCGAAAATATCGTCACAAACTTCAATCAGATGAGCAGTAAATTGAAGTTAACATTCGATGAACTTTACAACGACTTTGCAAAAATAAAGGATATATCGAGCCTTATAAAATCTATATCAGTCCAAACAAACCTACTCTCTCTCAATGCATCTATCGAAGCAGCAAGAGCCGGAGAAGCAGGAAAAAGCTTTGCTGTAGTTGCTAATGAGATTAGAAAACTGGCAAACGAGGCATCTGAGTTTGCAGAACGAATAGAAAACAACATCACATCTATTTCTAACAGATTTGAAGGTTTTTCGGAAGAACTACTTAATTTGTTTAAAAATGTAGAAATTATAAGTGAAAGCAACAGAAAGTTCTCAGAAGCTATTTACCAATTCTTTGATAGTGTACAATTGCTAACCCATGATTTCGAAAAAGTAGAAGCAACCTTTGAAAAACAGTCGTCTGAAATCAACAATCTAAAAGACAGCATATACGAGATAACAAAAATCTCAGAAGAATTAAAACAAGCTCTTGAACTATTCGGTGAAACACAGAAGAAAATAGAAGAAACATTCTCCATTATCATGAACCAAATCGTAGAAGTTCAAAAAGCCCTGAAAATTTGAAAAATTAACGTGGGGGTGATTTTTTCGTGAATATCAAAAGGGCTTTGATAAGTGTCTCTGATAAGACCGGCGTTGTTGAATTTGCAAAAGAACTCCATACTCGAGGTGTGGAGATAATAAGCACAGGTGGAACGGCGAAACTTTTGGCAGATGCAGGCATCCCTGTGAAGCAAGTCTCAGAAATAACAGGCTTTCCCGAAATACTTGGTGGTCGCGTAAAAACTTTGCACCCTTTCATTTTCGGTGCCATTCTTGCTAACTTCGATGAACAGTCCCATATCGCAGATTTAGAAGAACATTCCATAATTCCTATTGATATGGTTGTCGTTAACCTGTATCCATTTGAAGAGGTCCAGAAACAAACACGTGATGAAGATACTTTGATAGAGAATATCGATATCGGTGGTGTTGCACTGTTGAGAGCAGCCGCAAAAAACCATAGAAACGTTGTTGTTGTGTGTGACCCTAATGATTATCAAAAAATCATAAAATTAATAGATTCGTGTGGTGACGTTCCTCTTCACGACCGAAGAATGTTTGCTCTCAAAGCGTTCTATTACACAATGAAATACGACTCTACAATCCACAAAGTTCTCTCAGAACTATTCGCTTCTGAAAAATATGAACATATGACATTTGAAAAATTCTCCACTCCTCAAACTAGCTATGAAATCCTCGACGACGTGAACGAAAAATTTGTAAAGCTCAGCAAATACACAAAACAAGCCACTGCAATAACACTGGGAGCCATTGTTGTTGCAAGTGAACCAGATTTGGTTATTGGATTTAATGACTCATTTCCGGTCTCCATGGTCAACTTAAAAGCCTCTGGTGGAAGAATATGTGACCTTACCGGATCAACGGTTGTCTTAAGGAGCCTTACAAACGATATGGTGAGAAAACTCAGAGAAAGTACATTCATCACTATCGCGTTTGAAGAAATAGAAGACGAAGAATACGCAAAAGATACACTTAAAGAAAAAGAACTAATTAGATTTTCTTACACAGTCGATATCACCGAAGTTGATAAAATACCAGTTGCACAAATGGTGGGAAACATGATGTTAAAAAAGCTTGTAAAACCGTGGAATATATTCCAACTACTTCTAAGCTTCATGCCAAAAAACACATTAATTGCTGAACAAGAAGACGGATTCTTCAGATTTGAAACATGCTTAGCCGATATTATGGAAAACCTTGAAAAAATTCTAACAATATCCGAAAAGACAGGAACTAAGATACTAAATATCTATACGAACGCGGAGATTGATAGTTTGTTCACAAAAATCTGTGGTGAAAGGGGTATTAACATTTTCACTTTTTGAAATTAAAATTTATTAGTTTGACGGGACGGTTTTTAAAATAACCCCCTTAGCCAAGCTTGCGAGTGTACTCGCAAGCTTTTTTGTTAATTCATACAACCTGTCTAATTCTCCTTTTTCTTCCGCTCTTTTGAAATCTTGTATGGTGGCTTTTCTTTCGTAGAGTATCTGACCAAAAACCTTTTTAACTTCCGCATGTATGTCAAAAAATGCCGAATAGGAATACATTATTGCTTCGTATATCAGTTGCTCATCCGAAACCGGCAGTATCAAAGGTTTTGCGTCCCTTATCATCTGTCGGAACTCTTCTCTGTATTTTGAACTATGTAGCAAAAATGTCATATAAACATCGTACGTGCTATGAGCATTCCTAAGAAATATTCTGGTTTTTTTATCGAAAATAAATCGAATAAGTTCTGGAACCGTTCCAGGTCTGACATGGTATGGTTGCATCAAATCCTCAAGATAATGGAGAGCATACGCAAGAAACCTGTATCCCCAATACTCATCTCCATTTTTAAAAGCTTCTTTTGACATTTTCAAAAAGTGCAAAAAAGATTTATCTCCTTCTAGATACTCAAAAAACGATATTTTCAAATATCCATGCCTATTTGCTTGTGTATCTCCAATTAAGCTTCTCAAAATCTCTGATTGCTCAACAAAATCCATACCGTTGTCTGGAAAGCAAGCATATACAAGAAATATAGCCCACACAGGAAGTTTACCATCTTGAACAACTTGGTTTGGCAAAAATCTTATTCCACTTTCTCTAATCAAATCCTCGTCGATATTTATCCTTGCCTTACCCGTCAGGATAAGGTCTTCTGTTACATACATTTCCTCGTTGTAAGCTCGTTTCTCCAAATATGTGTATTGTCTTATCTCAACAACTCTTTGATAATCAAATCCCGGAATAGATGTAGCGACCAAAAACGTGAAAACATCGTGACCGCTCCAGGCTAAGGTTATGCAAGAGGATACCAAAAGTCCCATTACAGTCGCAATCAATACTTTATAGTTTTTCATCAAAACCACCTTCCTTACTTCCTTAATTTCTTGTATCACGATTATATACCAGAAATGTCAGAAAATACCACCTTGGGTGTTATAATACATGTGTATGCTACCAAAGAACAGCATAACCACATCGAGGTGATTGCCATGAGGATTCTTCACACATCCGATTTACATTTAAGAACAGATACGTTTGAAAGATGGGAAGCGCTTGAACTCATAGTGAATAAAGCAAAGGACAATTCCGTTGATGTTCTGGTAATTTGTGGAGACTTATTTGATAGCAAAGAAGACGCTATAAAAAGCTACGAAAGACTAAGAAAAATATTCTCGGAAGCACCTTTTCAAACTCTTATTCTTCCCGGTAACCATGACGAAACATTTTACGAAGATGGGCTTTATCTCGGAAATAACGTCACTATCATCTCGAGTGAAAATAATGTCTTTGAACTTAGCGATGCGAGAATAATCGCTGTTCCATTCAAAAAGGAATGTTCATCTTCCAAGGAAACAGTTAAGGTAATACACGAAGCTAACACGCACACATCTCATACCAAGCCAAACATCCTTCTCTTCCATGGAGAGTTGATTGCTCCATTTTACGAATCTGACGACTTTGGTGAAAGAGGTCGTTACATGCCTATCGATTTAAATATCTTCAAATCACTTAATTTTCAATATATCCTGGCAGGGCATTTCCACACGAAACTAAGCATTTTGAAAACCTCTGATAAATTCTTCATTTACTCCGGTTCCCCAGTTTCAATTACGAAAAAAGAAAGAGGGAAAAGAAAAGTCGATTTATTGGAAGTAGGCAAAGAACCGGAAGAATTGGAAATCGAATCATTCTATTACGAAGAACTCGAAATCAGACTGGGCATATTCGATGAAGAAAACCCTGTCGACAAATTCATAGAAAAATTAAAAAGCCTAAACATTCCAGCGAACTGCTCACCTATCTTTAAAGTAACCGGACACTTTGATGGCGCAAAATACAACCTTAGTGAATCAGAATTAAACTCCAAACTACAAGTGCTTGCGAAAAACTTTAACCCAAAATCTGAAGTTGAATTCTTGGCAAAGGACCTTGGAAGACTTAGCAATAACCCGATATTCGAGAAAATACTCAAGAAGGTTGGAAAAATAAACGACGAAGAGCTCGACGAAGAAGGCAAAAGGCAACTCATCGAAATATTTATTAACGCTATGATGTGAAAATAAGTTCCTATCGGGAGGGGAACTATCGTGAGAATAAAAAAATTCCACATTAGTGAATACGGACCTATCACGTTTTCAAAACCATTCCAACTGAGAAATTTCACAATATTCTATGGAAAAAACGAAAGCGGTAAGACGTTAACAATAGAAGCTATCCTGAAAATGCTCGTTGGTAAAAAAGAGGCAAAGGAAAAATATTACGAAAACATTGACCGAGTGAAGGAATTTCCCACTGGTTATCTCATCCTGGAAGATGGTGGGAAGTCAATCTATGTAGAGAACGGTGAATTTTTAAAGCAGTTCAATTTATCCCACGAAGAACTCAAGAATACCATCATCATTCGAAATAGCGATTTAGGTATCGAAAGCTCTCAAAAAAACAAAGAATCAGATGTGTACAGCATAGTCACTGAGAAACTGGTAGGCTCAAGGATATCAGAAATTCAATCCATTCGAGCAAAAATTTTGGAAAACAGTATCATCACGGAAAGCGGAATATTTAAAGACCAAAAAGACGCAAAATACAAACAACGTTACGAAAAAGCAAGGGCTGTAATCCAAGAAATAGATACACTATTACCTGCACTTGAAAATGCCGATTATTTCGAAATAGAAGAAAAAATAACAAAAATACAATTAGAAATCGAACAATTAAAGAAAAAACTAAAAACTTTGGAAATCCTGAAACAAGAAAGCTTCTGCAACGAACTTTTGGAAGATATCCATAAACTCGAGTTGGTGGTAGAGAAGCTAAAAGAATACAAACCTTACACGAACGAAAAATTGCAAAAACTAATTGAGCTCGAAAACAAAATCAAAAACTTTGAGGAAAAGGTAGATGAACTAACAGAAAGAGCGGAACAAGCAAAAGAATCTCTCACAAAAATTACAACCGAACTAACGAGTATACAAAAGAACATTCCAAAGATGCGTGAACAATCTGAATTTGCAGCAAAAATGAAGGAAAAAATTTTCATTTACGAATCGCAAAGCTTGGGGTTTGAAAAATTAAAACACAAAAAAACTCTCTGGCTCATTTTAAGTATCGCTATGCTCATCACTGGAACACTTTCTCTCATCTTCGCACCAGGCGCTGTTCTCAAAAGCACGCTTTCTTCCATTTTCTATGGAATTTCTATCTTCATGTTGTTAAAAACTTTCGAAGCGGTTAAATTAATCAATAACCTGAAACAAGCTCAGATAGAAATACTAAGAGATGCAACCGAACTTTTCGGAACACCGTTCAGTGATGTTACTGAAGTTAAAGCCAAATGCCTCGAAGCTGAATCACAGTACAAAGAAATCCTCAAAACAGAAAGCCAACTCAGGACGAGTCAAATTGAGATTGAAAATAGCAAGAATAGTTTGCTCACCGAACTCGAAAGCCAACGAAACGCTCTTTCACAAGCTCAAAAAGAAAGAGACGAGCTATTAGACCTACTATCTGTAAAATCACCCAGTGAATTGAGGCAAAAGCTCGACGAAAAATCAAAACTCGACGGACAGTACCAAGCAATAAAATCCCAAATCCTCACGAAAATAAAGACCTCCGGTATAAAGTTTAACGAACTCCCAAATGACTTACCGGAACCCTTCGATACACAAGTAACTCAAAAGCTAGAAAAATTAAAAGATATAATCCGCAACTACCTGACGGAGCTCCGTATCAACAAACCAAAAGAAAGCGAAGAAACAGTAGAACCCACCGAATCAGTGGAATCAGAGGAAACGATAAAAAGTAAAATTGACCAACTCCAAAAAGAACTGGAAATCCTAAAAAACAATCAAAGACAGCAGCAAGAGAACATGAAGTTTATCTTCATCAAAGCGCAAGAATCACAACTAATAGAAGGTTTATTCGACGAAATACCAGATGTTCTATACAAATCGGACCTTGAAAAACTCAAATCAGAGCTCGAAAAGTTAATCACCAACATGAACAAGCAAAAGCAAATCGAACAAACCGCTCTTAAAATACTCCAAGAAATCGAGGAGGAAGAAAAGAAAAACATATCCGACATCTTCAAGCAAAGCAACTTAATAAATCTCTTCGCAGAAATTACTGACGGGCGCTATGTAAATATATCATACGAAAGTAATCAAAATACCGGGAAAATAAAAGTCAAAGACGTCTCCGGAGTTGAATTTACACCCGAACAACTCTCAGCTGGCACTTACGACCAACTTTACTTTTCCATTAGACTCGCACTCGCAGAACATCTCTTTGGAAAAAACAGCGGAGAAAAAGCATTCTTTATCCTCGATGACCCGTTCATAAAGTACGACAAAAAACGCCTTGAAAAGCAAATCAAAAAACTTGTGGACCTATCAGAACAAGGTTGGCAATTTCTGTATTTCACAGCGAAAGACGAAGTTGTGGAAATAGGGGAAAAAATCGGCATCGATATTATCAAGCTCGAGGAATTTATAGAAGAAAGGTGACAGCGAAAAAAGTAAATGATAGAATTTAAAATGGCAAGCTCAAAATATACGAAAACCCGGGAGGAGATATCGTGGCAATCTTAGTTGCTGGGGGCGCAGGATACATAGGTTCACATGTTTGCAAGATGCTAAAAGAAAGGGGATACGACGTAATTATTTTAGATAACCTTTCTCATGGACATCGTAGCTTTGCAAAATATGGTGAGTTTATATTAGGCGACATCGCAGATGAAAACTTGCTTGATTTAATATTCACGAACTACAACGTAGAAGCCGTAATGCACTTTTGCGCTTACATCGAGGTAGGAGAATCTGTCAAAGACCCGAACAAATATTATAAAAACAACGTTTCAAATACCATTACATTACTGAATGCCATGCTCAAACACAACGTAAAATACTTTGTATTCTCATCAACCGCTGCAGTATATGGCATGCCAGAACGTATTCCCATAAAAGAAGACGACCCAAAAGCACCAATTAACCCTTATGGCAAAAGCAAATACATGGTTGAACAAATACTCGAAGATTACGACCAAGCCTACGGATTAAAAAGCATTCGCTTCAGATATTTCAACGCAGCAGGCGCTGATGAATCTTTGGAAATCGGAGAAGCGCACGAACCAGAAACACATCTAATTCCGTTGATACTCGATGCTGCTTGCGGAGTAAGAGAAAGCGTGAAGATATTCGGAACAGATTACGACACAAAAGATGGTACATGCATAAGAGATTTCATCCATGTCAATGACTTAGCGGACGCACACATAAAAGGTTTGGAATATCTAATGAGCGAAAACAAGACCGATTACTTCAACCTTGGCAATGGTTCGGGATACTCCGTCAGGGAGGTTATAGAAAAAGTCAAAGAAATCACAAAGCTTGATTTTAAAGTCGAAGAAACTGGCAGAAGACCTGGTGACCCAGCATATTTAATAGCTGACAACGAAAAAGCAAGGAAAATACTCAATTGGCAACCCAAATACGACCTTGAGGATATTATTAAAACTGCTTGGAATTGGCACAGAAAATTGAGAAAGGATTTTTGCAGAAAGAAGTGACATAATAAAAAAGGCTTCGGTTTTTCACCGAAGCCTTTTTGTTTGATTATCTTCTGCATCCTCTTGCCTGCATTGGTCTTTGTGCTTTTCTAACTACACCTGCCCTATTTGCCTGCCATCTTGGTCCTTTCAAACTTGCCGTATCAATAATCTTTCCATCTACCGTAACTTTTTCAGCTAATATAAACTTACTTTCCCCACTCGTTGCAAGTTTTCCAACAATTTCTATTGGCTGTCCTGCTTTGAGTTCAACTGATTTGAATATAGGTCCTGCATGAACATCATATACCGTGTTTCCAACTTGAATTTTAAGTGTAAAGCCTTTGTTTACATCCCATGTGTATTCCTTAACCGTTCCTTTGAATGTCTGAGTCTCACCAAGTGTTGTTCCTGCAGGTAGATTTTTGTAGAGCCTTGTTTGTGTGTTTTGTTGAACTTGCGTTTGTTGAGTAGTTGCTGACTGATACCCATACCTTGGCGCACTTGCTGGACCAAATGCAAAAATACTACCTACCAAAAGCACACCTGCCGCTAAGACGACTAAGAACTTTTTCATACTTACCAACCTCCTCTAAGTTTGTGGTTTTCTTGTTTTTCGTCCTTTCTTACAAAGGACAATGCAATTGTACTCAGCAAAGCTTAAAACGTCCTTGTAGTTTGCTGAAAGTTTGCTTAGAAAATAAAAAAAGCAAGCCGAAAAAACCGGCTTGCTTCAGATGGTCTATCTTATTTTATCTTTAAAATCTATACGTTATTTCTGACTAGTTTTCAACATCTCCTCAAGCTTTTGTTTCAAACCTTCCCTTATTACGAATGTTTTTACCGCCGATGAAACTTTTGGCACAACTTCTGTATATTTGGCATAGAGTATAAACTCTATCTTTGCTGCAGGGTCATTTAGATCCCCATTGTTGTTGAGTTGGAACCTAACACCTGTGCTTGGGTTATTTGGGTCTATACTCAAAACGATGAATGGGAGGTTGTTAATTATCAAACTTACATCTTCGTTTGTTAACTGACCATTAGCAAGCCTTTGAGTAAAACCATTATAAGCATCCGCACTTGCAAAAATGGTATCGAAGAAAGCCTTTTTTATACCAATATTGTTATCTCTCAAATCGATAGAATCTTTGTACAATTTTCTGAAATCTAACGTGTAGATGAATTTGTATTTGTATTCATCAAAAAGAAGACTCATTGTAGCTTCCTGAGTTAATTCAATCATACCAACATTTGGAAGAGCTTTATTAAATTCTTCAAGAACATCTTTAACTTTTTCTGGAACTTTTCCGTTCAACTTAAGAGTTCCAAGGTTCTCTGGCATTTCAAGTTTGTTTTCAAGTACGTTCTTTGCTATGAAACACTCATTCATTTCAAATGCTTTCGCAAAGAGCGTTGTTATTGATTCTTTTCCATCTTTTCTGTAACCTTTATTATCAACTATACTTGTGTTGTTCTCAAACGCACCAATTTCGAGGTAACTCATAACACTCCATTTTAGTGCATCGAGCATTTTGTTCACATTTACAAGCTTAAATGGTTCTGGGTTTAGTATGTCTGCCATGTTAAGTAAATCAGTAGGATTATTGATAGATAGCAAGTTTGTAGTATACTCTCTAACTTTCGAGAAATCAGTCAGAGGACCTTTTGCTAACTCAAAGAGTATTGCCCTAATGTAGTCTCTTGCATCTTTTATTACAAATTTTGTATCTGTACTTGTAATAGTCAGAACTTCTTTCCATGCTTTTTCAAAGTGATCTGCTTGCACAGCTGCAATATATGAATAGTAAAGGCCGGCAAGCATGTTGTATGCCACAGAGAAGTCCCTGTAGTCCATGTACAACTTCTCCGGAGCATTTACTTCTGGATTAATCCGCTTAGCAAGTGCAACTATCTTATCTTTCCTTTCGCCTTGGATTTCAACAATGTAGTTTTGTCTTTCTGGATGGGTGTAGAATTTTTTCGCACCATCATTTAAGAAGGCTTCTATTTTCTTTATAAACGTCTCATGAGGTAAAACGATGTCCAGAATTTGTGAAAGGTCAAATTCCTCTGCCAAAGTTTTAACACTAAGTTTTCCTTCAAAAATGTCTTTCAAGCTTTTCGCAAGTAAAGGTTCAGAAAGTTCTTGAGAAATAGTTGCCAACTCTTCATCCGCAAGTAGCTCAATAACATACCTCGGGTCACGCGCTTCGAGTTTTGTTTGGTCCGTAACTGGTTGATTTGGTAACGGTTCTGGACCAAACAGCGCACACCCAGTTGCTAAAAGCACAATCAAGAATATTACTGTAAGCAAAAAAATACTTGGAAAACCAACTCTGTTTTATCATGCCCCTTCACCTCCAGTGATATTCTTACGACGTTTCCGCACTAGTCCGAGCTATATAAAAAACTCATTGTATAAAATGTTACATTTTTATTATAAATCCAGAATCCCGTTTATCAAGGTTATCTATAGTGACTATTTACAAAAAAACCATACAGAATAGCTATAGCGAATTTTTTTGATTCCTTCGTAACCTATGTTACAGACATCTACCTTCTCTTTTTATAAAATACAATTAGGTATAACTAATAAAAGTGTAGGAGGTGCGAATTATGGCAGAAATTTTTAACAAGAGAGAGTATTTGAAAAACCTGATTAGACGTGCTGACAAAAATCCGGAAGAATTGGAAAGACTCAAAGAAGAGATTAAATCAGTTATCAAGGAGTTAAAGCCTGTAGAGATTGCCATTGTTGAAAACGAGCTTGCGAGAGAAGATGGTATTTCAGTTGAGCGAATCAGGGAAATCTGTGATGTTCATCTTGAATTGATGGAAGAATTTTTGAACGAGGAGCCAACGGTTGAACCGTGGCATCCGATTTACATATCCATGAAAGAACACGAAAAGATTCTGGAAATGCTAAAACAACTAAAAGATTTGGTTGATACAGCAACAAAGTCTCCTTCTTTTGAAACGTTTATCGCAATTGGTAAGCTGACAGAGGAACTGAAAAAGATAGAGCTTCATTTCCAAAAGCAAGAGTATGGAATCTTCCCGTATGTGGAAAAATACGGTGTAGAGCAACCACCAAAGGTTATGTGGTCTGAACACGACACGATGCGGGTAATGATAAAGGACTTTGCAAAGATAATAGAAAACCGCGATGTAGAAAGACTCAAAACAGAAGGAGTGAATATCACAATACAACTGCTCGAAATGTTCATGATGCACATGCATAAAGAAAATCACATCCTTTTCCCAACGGCGCTTAGTCTTGTCAGCGAAGATGAATTCAAGCAAATTAGAAAGACCTTCGATGAAATAGGTTACTGCTGCTATTTCCCAGAACCTATTGATTTTGAAAAACCACATAAAAAGGATTCAAAAGATATGCCTTCAGAAAAACCAGTGCAAATCGAGAAACTCTTAAAAGCCTACGACGAGCTGAAAAGTCTTCTACAAGAGATGGGCGTCCTTAGTCAAGAAAACACAGCAGCAGCTCCATTAAGCTCTCAGGGTAGGATTAATCTCCCATCTGGTTCATTTAGCATCGAGGAACTTACATATTTGCTTAACACTTTACCTATAGATATAACATTCGTAGACAAAAACGATGAAGTTAGATATTTTAGCGAAGGTAAAGAAAGGATATTCTTAAGAACAAGAGATGTAATCGGCAGGAAAGTCCAGAATTGCCATCCACCAAAGAGTGTCCATATTGTAGAAAAGATACTGAGAGATTTCAAATCTGGAAAGCGTGACAATGCTGATTTCTGGATAAAACTTGGCGAAAAATATGTGCTTATAAGATACTTTGCTGTGAGAAATGAAAAAGGAGAATACATCGGAACATTGGAAGTCACTCAAGATATCGCACCAATACAAAAAATAACAGGCGAAAAACGAATCTACGATGAGGAATGAAAGGAGTGATTTAGTATGGTCTACAAAGTTTCGGATGTTCAAAATCTTTTGGGTGGATTAATCGATGCAAGACGATTCTATGATTCTGAGAAGGCAATCGTGGCAAAGATTACCATCCAACCTGGTGGGAAGCTTGAAAAGCACTCATCAAAAGAATTTGCGTTGTTGTTCGTTATAAGTGGGAAAGTTAGAGTCGTGATTGAAAATGATTCTTACGAACTCGAGAAGGATTCATTGATTGAATTTCCGCAGAACATTCTTCATAGCGTGGAAAACACTGGTGATACGGTAGCAGAGGTGTTGGTGGTCAAGATTAAGTGATGTTTTCCTTTGGAAATTTATGAGATTTAAAAAAGGTCGGTCCTTTTGGACCGACCTTCATTTCTTTTACACCTTTTTAGCTATCCAACAAGCAGGACGATAAGGTCGTTCACATTCGTCCCTGTTGGTCCTGTGATTAATAAGTCTCCTGCGATTTTGAGTGCGTTATATGAATCGTTGTTTTCCAAAAAGCTTTCCGGAGAAAGACCTGCTTTCCTTATTTTATGAGCTGTTTGTCCATCGACAATGCCTCCTGCAGCATCGGTTGGTCCATCCGTTCCATCCGTTCCGAAACTGCAAAGTACGATGTTTTCAAGTCCTTCAATTGCAAGTGCAAAGGATAAAGCCAGTTCTTGGTTTCTGCCACCTCTTCCGCTTCCTTTTACTTTCACAACAGTTTCTCCACCAAGTATTATCGCAGCTGGTTTCTTGACTGGTCTGTCGCTGTTTTTTATCTCTTTTGCTATGGAAGCCAAAAATTTTCCTGCTTCTTTTGCCTCACAATCGAGTGTAGTTGTAAGAACGAATGTGTTGTATCCAAGCTGACTTGCAAATTTTTCAGCATTCTCACAGGCAACTTTTACACTGCCGATTATGAATGTCTCAACATTCGACAACTCTTTTGGAGTTTCCTGTGCTAATGCATTTAGAATTTTCTCACTCACCGTTATGTTATACTTTCTCAGCACATCAATCGCCTGCTGAGACGTTGTTCCATCTGGATACGCAGGACCAGATGCAATACTATCAAGTCTATCTCCTAATACGTCCGAAAGTACAAGAGACACGATTTTTGCTGGATAGACGTGCTGTGCAAATCTTCCACCTTTGACTTTCGATAGA
>FPIC01122894.1_pt1 | contig 23388 bp, 29 predicted proteins | sample 1504481 | NCBI WGS metagenome assembly FPIC01 (sample SAMEA4475357, study PRJEB15587) | soil metagenome | biome: Soil; feature: Field | place: India | collected 2015-03-11 | depth 0 m
TCCTTGACCGGGCTAGACTACCGGTTGGAGCGGCCGGCAGGCCGCGGCTCCCCTACGCCCGGGGCGGTACATGTTCTACATGAGTTTTTAAGTTTTTAACGCTGTGGATTAGATCGGCCTTGCCGCGGTTGCGTATTCTCCGGATAGCCTCTACGACGTTTTGCCCTTCACGGCTTATTCAGACTAGGTGCAATTATTAGGATTACGTGCCTAGGTCTCTGCCCTTGGTCTGGGCTTTGTCTCTACATGTAAATTGAATACCTTTAGTCACTGTACGGAACACTAAACATCTTTCCTCTTCACCAGTGCAATTCGCCTCGCACTTTATCTGGTAGCCTTCGACTTCGCATTGCATTTCAAACGCCTCCCCGGTCTTGTCTATATAGCGTATGCCTATTCCATACGCCAGCGCCGCTAGCAGAAGCTCTACTGGCCTTAGGTTGTCTACGTATATGGTCTTGTCCCCTATTTGCACTTTTTCAGGCGTGACGATAATTGAAAGTCTTACCCCCATAAGCCCGTTAGGCAAGTGAGTTTTTAACCTTGGCGAACACTACGAGGCGCTGGTTGCTTGAGCGTTGAGAAAGCGCCGACGGTGAGTTTTGAAAGATGGCCCAATCCCAATATCTCGTGTCGTGCGGTGAGCTAAAAGAAGTATGACGTCGCTAGTGTGCATTGCACAAAATGCAGCGTTGAAGGTTGAGGCGAAGATTCAGGTTTCTGGACGCTAGGCCGGAAGTCTCAAGCCGCTGTAGTCGCTCCTACCTCGCTCTAGGCGTCAGGCAACGTAGCAAGAAGGCGGTCAATGAGTTGGTCAAAGCTTAGGGCGCGAATTAGTCGTATTGGATGGCTTTCCTTGTGCATAGTACGGCGCATGCGCCGCAGCCTGTGCACGTGTCCAGTATTTTAGGCACGCCCTGTGGTGTTGGGACGATGGCTGGGCACGCCGATTTTAGACAATCGCCGCATTTGTCACATAGCGAGGGTTCTACGACGTATCTGTGCTTGTGGGGCGTGTAGCCCACTACGCGTTCGCGGAATATATCGCATGGATCTCCGGGGCATTCTAGCACCACCGCGTAGCCGCCTCTTTCAACGAGCTCTTTTACAATGGCGTCGTGTTGTTTTACAATTGCTATTACGGGGCCTGCGTTGTAGTTGCCGATTAAAATTCCCAGGGCGATGGCCGAGGCCTTTAGAGGGGGCAAATGTATGTCCACCACTTCCGCGACCTCTGTCGGCAGGTGCCATGTGGGCGCCACCATGTAGTCTGGGGAGCTGTTTGAACTAGGCTGTATTCTGACATCTGACACAACTACCGGCACGGCGTCTAACAGCTTAAGCTTTGTGTAGAGACAAGCCATAAGCGGCAACAGCCAGTGGCCCACCTCCAGCCTCTCCCCCCCTCTGGCCCAGCGCCAGGGCTTCATGTAGTGCTTGTTAAAAGTGGGAGCCCTCCTCTCCTTGGTTTTGGGGATAGGCCCCTCGTAGCCGACTGGGGTTGAGTATATTTCCGAGTAATCTGTTGCCTTCTCCACGTCGTTAAAACAGGGAAGCTCTTCTGGACATGGGGTTATCAACAGCGCCCCCCAAACCGCATCGCCTATAGCCCTCAGCGCCTCCTTGCTGGGCCTCGCCTCGACGAGGACTTGTCTAAATATTGCGGAGAGTCCGATGCCTATGGCTAGCCTCTCGTCGTCTGTATACGCATCGCTTCTTATGACGAACTCCACCACGTCATCTGATTTTTAGCTTGATTATAAGCTTCTTGAGCGCCCCCTTCTCGGCGGGGAATTCGTCAAGCGGCTTGGGGCCGTTTAGCTTTACCCAGAGACACTTGTCCGAGAGGTATATCTCGCCGGTTTTTAGGTTCAGCACCAGTGGGTACATCCTACAGGCTAGGGGTTTTTTCTCGTGGATTGTGCAACGCCCCTTGTAGAAGGGGCACCACCCACTTATAACCCACCGGTATAGCTTCACCACATTATGCTCACCTATGGGGGTGAACTCGAGTTTAAAGCCGCGCCTCTCAGCCTCTTGGGTTAGAGTTTTTATCTCGTCCTCCAGTACCACCGGCATGTCGGCTGGGTCTTCAAATTTACAACACTCGGCAGGGCAACCAATGGGGCAAGTAAACACCGAGTTGAGGATAGGGGGTAAATTTATAATTGTCTCAGAAAAAGATAGAAGGTAATTTTGTCTTTTATCAATATTATAATAAATAGAGCCACCGCGCTATTCGTAAAAGTATATAGTATAAAACCTCTCTTTACGATTATTGTATTGATAGCTGAAGCTTTTTAAATATCTAAAGAGCATAATAAAAATATTTAAAGAAATTCTTTTAAATATGTCGTTACATCAGGCACATGAAGAAGGAGAAGAAGGAGGAGAAGAAAGAAGAGAAAAAGAAATAAGAGCCTCGGGCTGTAAGATTTTTAAAACCTCCCTCTTTTCCCCCACATGGTTAAGGTTATAGACATTGGTAGGGTTGTAGTTAAGGTTTTGGGCAGAGAGGCGGGGAGGAAGGCGGTGGTGGTTGATGTGGTAGACGAAAACTACGTCCTCATAACTGGTCCAAAGACGCTTACTGGTGTGAAGAGGAGGAGAGTTAACATAAACCACATAGAGCCTACTGACAAAAAAGTGGAGATTAAGCGGGGTGCATCAGACGAGGAGGTTATAAAAGCGGTTGAAGCCGCTGGGCTGGTTGAGTACATGCGTGAGAGGGTTAAGCCCAAGATGCTAGGGCTTACAAAGGCGGAGGTTAAGTGAGGTGCAGTCAGAGAGAGGTTTTCGTCAAGAGGGAGGAGCCTACAAATCCTGAGTGGGGTAAGCCGCCCTCCCAGAGAACTGCTGACGAGTATATACGGCACTCATTTGTGATTTTAGACAAGCCTCGGGGGCCTAGTAGCCACGAGGTGGCGGCGTGGGTGAAGAAGATTCTGGGCGTGGAGCGGGCCGGCCACGCGGGGACGCTGGACCCGAAGGTGTCGGGGGTGTTGCCAATTGCAGTGGCTGAGGGGACTAAGGTGTTGATGGCCCTGTCTAGATCCGACAAGGTCTATGTGGCTGTGGCTAAGTTCCACGGAGATGTGGATGAGGAGAGGCTTAGGGCTGTGTTGCGGGAGTTTCAGGGAGAGATATACCAAAAGCCGCCGCTCCGCTCTGCGGTGAAAAGGCAGTTGCGGACGCGTCGGGTTTTCTCGCTTGAGCTTCTAGAGTTGGAGGGGCGGTATGCCGTTATTAAGATGCATGTTGAGGCTGGGACATACGCCCGCAAGATTATACACGACATCGGCGAGGTTCTCGGCGTAGGCGCCAATATGAGAGAGTTGAGGCGCGTGGCAGTCACCTGCTTTACTGAAGACGAGGCTGTTACTTTGCAAGACGTGGCCGACGCGTATTATATCTGGAAGAAATACGGCGACGACACGTATCTAAGGAGCGTCTTGTTGCCTATTGAGGAAATTGCCAGGCATTTGCCGAAGATTTGGGTAAGGGACAGCGCCGTAGACGCCGTGTGCCACGGCGCACCTCTAGCTGCGCCGGGCATATCGAAGTTCGAGGTGCCGTTTTCCAAGGGGGACATAGTCGCCATGTTTACTCTGAAAGGCGAGCTTATAGGGATTGGTAGGGCTCTGGTAGACTCGGAGGAGGTGAAGAAAATGGAGAGGGGGGCCGTGGTTAGGACAGACAGGGTCGTCATGAGGCGGGGCACATATCCGGCTATGTGGAAGAAAGGCCAAAGAGCCGCAAAAACTTAAAAGACCCGAGTGGTAGTAAAAACGTGGGGGATCGTCCATCAATTCGCCGCGTGGTAATAGACGCGGCTATACCCACAAAGGGGATTACAATAGTCGATGTGGCGAAGGAGTTGTACAAAGTTGATGGCGTTAAGGCAGTCCGCATTTCGGTAGACGACGTGGACGTAGACGTGTTGGGGCTAATGGTCGTAGTTGAGGGCGTGGATATAAACTACGAGGAGTTGGTGGAGGTTTTGGAAAAGGCAGGTGGGGTGGTCCACTCGGTGGATGAGGTGGTTGTCGGGGAGTACATACCGGAGGCAAGAGAGGAAGTGTGAGATACCTAGCCCTCGGAGCTATAGACGGCATCCTCACCGCTAGCACGCTTTCTGCTACGTTGTTGCTCAGAGGCGCTACCTTGTCAATTGACCTAATCCTCTCTATGTCCACAGTGGTGGCCACGGTCAACGCGCTTACGGTCTTCGTGGCGGAGCTTTCACACCAGCTCCACGAAATTGAGGAGATTTCCTACAAGCTTTCCCTCAGGGAGGAGAGTAGGTGGACGCTACTCCACACAAGGTTGCTCTTCGCCACTCTGCGATCGACGCTTGGCAACTTCGTAGCGTCTTTTGCAGGGGCATTCGCCGTATTGATGCCGTCGTACCTCTACCCATACGCCTTTGTACCCGCTGTAGTGATCTCAATAGCCGTTACCAGCCTCGTCTTGGCCGGGGGGCTCGGGCGGAGATTCTTGGAATTTTCGCTTCTTATTGGAGTTGCCGTGGCTGTGGGGCTCGCAATAGGCTTGACGTTTCCTATAATAGCTTAAATATCTGATGAAGAGAGACCGTGGCAACTCTTCCAGTTGAGTATCTAAGAACCACGCGCCTCTTCAGAGAGAGGGTAGGCGATTCTGAGATCATCTCGTTCGAGGTGCCCACACACAAATACTTTTCCCGTAATGAAATCCCCTACTTGGCAACGGCACTTGACGTCGATTTGCGGAAAATGGAAAACTCCATATCGGACATGAAATACGGTAGGGTCGCGGTGGAGAAGCTTTGGGCATATAGGCTAGATTCCCAGCTCCTACGCGAAAATAAGAAGGTGTTGCTTCCAGACCTTGCGAGTAATCCCATCGACGGCGAGGTGGAGGAGTATGAGGACTCAAAGATCTTGAAAATACACGTTGGCAACCTTAGGGAGTTCGTGAGGATATTTATAAGAACTAGACAGGGCTTCAAGGAAGTGGTCATCTACAGAAAGCCGCCTCACCCGGCGCTTGTGAGGTACGTGGCATATCTATGAGAGTTGCTGTCGTGGGGATAGGGGGCTGGGGCAAAAACCACCTACGCGTAGCCGCACAGCTGAGGGGAGATGGACTTGTCGACGAGGTGTACGCGGTGGATATAGACGAGAATAGGCTAAAGTGGGCCGAGAGGGTCTACAAGGCTGTGCCTGTAAGGGGCGTTGACCAAGCCGCAGATCTCGACGTGGACGCGGCCATTATAGCCACCCCAACGACTCTACACGCAGCTCATGCCACGGTGTTTTTATCAAGAGGGATACCTACTTTAGTTGAGAAGCCTTTTGCGGCAAATCTCCAGGAGGCGTACCAGCTACTAGACGTAGCAGGGAAGACCCTCGTAACGACGGGTTACCTTTTGAGGTTTCACCAAGGCGTTAGATATATCAGAGAAAACCTAGCCAGATTAGGCCGCTTCCTCACGGCGTATGGCAAGAGGACTTCTAGGTGGCCCATAAGGCCCGGTGACGTAGGCGTTATTAAAGACTTGGCAATACACGACATAGACCTAGTCACGTACATCACAGGCAAGAGGGCGTCCCACGTCTACGCCGCGGGCGGAGCCACAAGAGGGGTCTACGAAGACCACGTCCAGATCTTCGCGCAGTACGGCGAATCCTCGGCAATATACGAGACTAATTGGCTGACGCCCTATAAGTTTAGAAAACTAGAAATTACAGGCGAGCAGGGCATATTCGTGGTGGACTTCGCCTCAGACGAGGTGTACTTCTACGGAGAGGACGGGGTATACCGCCCAAGGCTCGAAATAGTAGAGCCGCTTCTTCTTCAAGACAGGGAGTTTTTAAAAGCCGCCTCCGGCGCCGGAGGCGAGGTGGTGAGCAGAGAAGATATAGTATATACAATGAAGTTCTGCGAGGCAGCTACGCTTTCAATAAAGACCAGGAAGGTCCTCCACCTGGACGATCTGTAAGTATACGCCAGACATTTTCAGAACTGTCGTTTTTTAGCACAGCCACGGTTTACCATGCGCGGAGAGGATCTCCGCCTCGAGGATATAGAGAGACTAGACTTCGGGGAAGATATCAAGATTGCCCTTTCTAGAGCGCTTGCCGGGGCAAATGTGTACATGGTGGGGCCACCTGGTAGCGGCAAGACGTCTATGCTAAGAAAGATGGGAGTTTACATGCACAGACTGGGTAGGGAGCCCCTCTATGTCAAGCTCGAGTGGGTAAAATACGGGTGGGGGGTGGGGGATTACGTAAAACACTATGGTCATAAAATTAAGGAGATCCTAGGCACAGATCCGCTTGCCGCCGGCGATGTTGTCCTTCTTGACGACGCTGAGTTGTTGTGGAGCTACGCCTCCGTGTATAGAAACATTGTCGGGGAAATAAGAGGAAGGCAGATAATTGCGGCGTTTAGAGAAATAGACGTAGACACGGTCAACATACTCTTTGGAGACGGTTTCATAATTCACCTCCAGGACAGGAGGACGCCAAGGCCGTTGGCAAAAGCGCCTTTAGGTCTTGGATTCCTAGGCAAGACTTCAGAGATAGTAGTTCTTTAAGACGTGTAGTATACCTGGTCGCTAACGTTTTTAAACCGTGGCTATATCTAGCTGTGGAGATTCAAGTCGCCGCGTCTTCTATTGGGAAAAAGAGGTTCTACATTGACTTAACTAATTGGGACAGAGTAGAACGTCGCTATAGGCCTTTTCTAGTAAATTCAGGCTGGCCCGGCGGGTTGGCGAGTAGTGTGGTGGACATAACCAGCTACATGGAGGAAGTTGCCAGGTTATATAGGGAGGCCGTAGAGGCTATCGGAAGTGCGGAGAGGAGTTTTGTAAAAGCCGTGGCGAAGATGTGGCCCTGGAGGTTTATAGTACCATCTAGGTTTGAGATCGACGCCTCCGCCCTCGGCGAAGTGAGGGGGTACTGGGAGATTAAGACTCACGTGGAGAGCGTGTTGGGCAAAAAATTTGGCCGCTGGGGGGAGGTCTACACAGCCAAGGTGAAGATGGAGGCAAGAGGCGGCGCTGTGTACGTAGGTGACGCCCCCTCGCTGGGGCACACCTACCTGCTTCTCCTCGGAGTCCTTAGCTTGTAGATACCTCGGCCCCAGGCCTAGATTTAAGCAACTCCACCAGCCTCTCGGCGACCTTCTTAACTAGGCCCTGGGCCTCCTCTTCACTCCCAGCGCTTGCGTATATATGTATGTGCAACAACGGTGCGCCCACCTCAAACCCCTTCGGGTGCGACTTCACGTAGAGCCTGGGATCTATTTTCATCACCTCTTTTAATATAGGCGCAATGTCCGCCTCGGGCACCCCTCTCACCACTACGACTTTTTCGCTGAAATACACCGGCGGGCCGCGCGATTTTAGAAGCGGCTCGACTGAGTTTTCAAAAATAGCCTCCATCTCCCTCGGCACACCGGGCAGAAGCACTACCACTTTATCTCCGCGCTGGTAGAGAATACCCGGAGCGGTGCCCACGGGGTTGGGCAACGGCACCGCGCCAGGCGGCATTTTGGCCATTTTTTCCCTCTCCGGGGTCATGGGGTAGCCCCGGCTCTCGTACTTCTCTCTAACCATCCTCAGCGCTTCCTCGTTCACCTCGGCCTCCACTCCCAGAGCTTTGCAGAACGCCAGGTTCGTAATATCGTCGGGGGTGGGGCCTAGGCCGCCGGTGGAGATCACGACGTCGGATCTCTCCATGGCGTCTCTAAACGCCTCTACAATTTCGTTTTCTTCGTCTGGCACAACTACGATTCGCCTCACAGCGTAACCGAGATAGGTGAGCTTTGCCGCAAGCCACGCGGCGTTTGTGTTTACTACTCTGCCAATGAGAAGCTCGTTGCCTACAGAGATGATCCAGGCAAAGCCCTTCAGCATTGTTACGGGCTACGCCCCTCTTTTAATTTCTTCTCGTATAACAATCGCAATGCCGATTATAGTCACCACAATGCCTACGGCTTGAAGCGGCACCTCCACATAGCCCACTTCCGGCGCGTTGAGGAGTATTGATCCCCTCGGCACCTCGCCCAAGACAGGTATTGCCAAAAGCGTTGCTCCGACAGGCTCGCCCAGAGTGCTCGCTGCGATTGTAACAGCGCGGTATCGGCCAAGGAGGTAGTTAAAAACCGTGTGGCCAAGCATCATGGGGATAGAGGCGATTAGGAGAAACATGAGGAAGATGTGCAAATCGTAGTTCGCCAGGTTGGCCCTCAACGCCGCCGCTACTGCCAATGAGACGGCCGCCGCCACTCCGTAGGCCACTGCCACATAACCCAGCGTGCTCACGTGTGCCCTCACAACGCGGCCAAGCGCCAGATAGCCGGCGAAGGCTAAAGCCCCCACTAAGGCGAGTAGATTCCCCAGGAGACCGCCGGGCGACAGCGTAATTAATATGCTACCAGCCACCGCCACGAGAACCCCCACGGCAGTGGCGCCGCCTATTCTCTCTCCTATCTTCTGTGAAAACAGGAGCATCAGAACTGGGTGTATGTTCACCAGAGTGGTGCTGGCGGCTACTGTGGTGTAGAAGAGAGAGGGGATCCAGCTGAGGAAATGTACGGCGAGCAATACGCCGGACAAAGCGGAGTAGGCCAGGAAACGCCCTCTGGGAAACTCCTCCCCCCTCCAAGCGCTCATTAGAAGGACGATGATGGTGGCGAAGGCGAGGCGCCAGAACGTAATGGCGAGAGGATCCGCGGGGGTGAGCCTAATTAAAATCGCCGCGCTGGAAATGGCGAGTATGCCCACCGGCAAAAGCCAAATCACGGATCAAACTAAATCTTTATTTATACAACTCGGGATTGGCATGAAATTTCCAGATGTTGAGCTAACGGCGCACACTGGCGAGCAGATATCGCCGGCTAAGGCGCCTAAGGCTGTGGTGTACTTCTTCCCCAAGGCCTTTACCCAGGGTTGCACCAGAGAGACAATCCGCTTCAACGAGCTGTATGAAAAATTCGCAGAAAGGGGCTACGAGGTATTCGGCGTGTCTACAGACAGCGTAGAGACTTTGAAGAAATTCGCCGAGAAGTACGGCGTGAAGTTCAAACTACTCAGCGACAAAGACGGAAGGCTCTCCTCACAGTTAGGCATATTAAGGCCGACTGGCACTGCCGAGAGAGTTACCTACATACTGAACAACAGCGAGGTTGTCCACGTATTGAAAGGGCTTAAGTCCGCGGACCAACACGCCGACAAAGCCCTGGAGCTGGCTAAATGAGGAAGTACGAGGTCAAGGGGCCCTGCCCCGAGCTCGGGATGGTGCTGGCGAGGGCCGCCGCTGAGCTAAAAGAGGGCGAAGAGGCGCTTATAGTAAGCACGTGGAAATACGTAGTTAATGACTTGAAGAACTCTGCGCCGCTCCTGAACCTAGAGGTAATAAAGATTAATGACCTGGGAGATGTGGTGGAAGTGGCGGTTAGAAAGTCAGGACCAACTCGGCATCTCTAGCGAGGGAGAGGAAGGTGAGCGACCCGGCCATTTCGACCCCCTCCTTCGGCTTTACGCCAAGCATTTTCGCCACGGGCTCGTCCACATAGATCTTTACTCCGTTTTTTATACACTCGGCGGCCAACTCCTCGAGGCTCTTGGCGCCGAGCCTGCGCAACTTCCACTTTATGTACAGAGAAGCGAAGAAAGGCAAGCCTATTAGCCTAGTCTTGGGGCGTCTGCTGAAAATCAAGGAGCCTAGGCCAGTGGCGAAGAGGTAAACGTCGTACCCCAGAGCCCTCGCTGACAGCGCCACCACCAGCGCGTGGTACGCCCTAGCCACGTCGTTGTCTGAAAGCATTATGACGACTTTAGGCATAAAAACGTGTGGATGTACAATATAAATAGTGATGTTCCAATGCAGGTGGCGACTAGATGACCGGTGACCTGCCGGCTGACGCCTCTACCCTCGGCCTTTAAAAGAGGGGCACCTCTCCCCTATTGGGCACTCCTCACATCTTGGATTTCTGGCTCTGCAAATATCTCTGCCGAATTGAATAAGTTTCAAGTGGAACTCCAGGTAACGTTCTTTTGGCAACTGTTCCATAAACCACCTGCTAATGTCCTCGTACCTACTCCCCACGCCCCACCTCTTGGCTATTCTCGTAATATGGGTGTCTACGGGGAAGGCAGGTAGGCCTAGGTTGGCCAACACGACGTCTGCGGTCTTCCTCCCAACACCGGGCAAGCTCATCAAGAGCTTCCTGGCCGCGTCAGCGCCCATCTTCACCAGCTTCTCCGGGGTAATCTCTAGCGTAATAAAGGCATCGGCCAAGGCTTTCAGATAACGCGCCCTCTGCCTATACATACCGGCGGGTTTAATAAGCTCCTCAAGCTCCCCCAGGGATATGCCACGAAGAGACTCCGGGGTTATGCTACCTAGCCTCTTTTTTAAATTCTGAAATGCCTTAAAGGCGTTTTTATCCGACGTGTTTTGGCTCAGAACAACCGCGACTAACGTCTCAAAAAGGTTGCCGCCCTCTCTCCACACGACTGGGGCTATGAACTCCTCTAGCCTCAGCCTCACGTGCCTATCTACGAGCTCTACGAACTCTGACATGTCAACCTATCTCAAGGTCTTATATATCTCTCACGCCGTGATGTAGTGGACGAGCTAAAATTCTCGGTGCGCAAGTCGGATTTTGATAGATTCGCCGAGAAGCTCGGAGTCAGCCCCGAGGAGATCCTAACGGCGCTCAAGGCTGAGGTGGTGAAAGTGGGGCCCGGCTTCAGATACCTTATTGACATGGAGAACTTCTTCTACTACGTCTTGTCGAGGTTGCACACACAGAAGAAAGAAGCGCCCCCGAGGCAACAAGCCGCCTCTCCTGAGAGGTTTGAAGAGGTCTTAAACAGGGCTATCGACAGCTTGGCGGGGGCAAGCGGCTATGCCAAACTGGTGGAGGTTAAAAACGCGGTCACGAGAGAGTTGGGCATAGAGGAGGAGGAGTTTGTAAGAAGGCTCCAAGATCTAATCCAGACCAAGAAGGGGGCGTACATATTGCTAGAGGGTGGGGATCTGAAAATACAGATAGGGGCAAAGAAATATGGCTACATCAAGAGAGTTGTTAAAAACTCCCTGGCAGAGGTGGTGTACTATTAAGCTCCCTTATTTAAACACAGGGCCCCCATCGTGGAAGACATATTAAGTCAGTCTCCACTGATTGGCCGATTTTGAGGTATCAGGATTTCTCCTTCTCGCCCATCACCTCTGCGTACCATCTGAGTAGCTCCCAGCCGACTCCTATGGACTTGACTAAGGCGAGTAGGTTTTACGAGCGATCTCATCTCCTTTCTCGTCTTTGAAAAAGACGGTGGCCTTGTCTCCTCACACCACATGCTCAATCCGGGCCTCCTTTACCCATTCCTTCACGTATTTCTTTACATTATAACAACTTCTCATATGGTGGAAATTGCATAGTATTAGTGGCATATGGCACCCCCTTATTTAAACACACGGCGTGAGTATCGTGGGTGTAAATGGTTGCACCATACCCAAGTGGCCAGTAGCTGGGGAATCCTACAAACTTGCAGGCAAGTCTTGGCTAAGGGCGGTGGAAACCTTGGTGAAACTCACCTCGGCGTTTCCAATGGCCATACTACTAGGCAGAGCTGGGATGGGGAAGTCCCAAGTAGCCTACGAGGTGTGCAAAAGAACAAACTGCATATACGTAGACCTCACAGAGGTGGGGGAGAGGACTATGCCCAACGTAGTGGCCATCGTGACGTGGCGCCTTCTGTCGAGGTACTGGGACAAAGGAGCAAAAAGTAGGCTTGTTGAGGTCTACCGGAAGTTCGGCTACGAGGGGCTCCTATCACTAGCCCGGGGTGACCCTGCGTGGACGCTGAGGTCAGCTCTAGAACTGGCAGGTGGGAGAACCACCATTGTGCTAGATGAGCTACTGCCCTCGGCGGAGGATCCGAAATTTTTCGAAGTGGCCTACATCTTACACAGGGTGAGAAACATGCACCTCTCCAACGCCTCTTTCCTAGTTACAATGCTACCTGAGGTGTACGAAAAAATCGTAGAGCGCATCCCGCCGCTCGGCAACTTCTTCATGCACATAACTGTCCAACTCCCAGACGTGATACCGGAAGACGAGGTCGAAGACATAGTCTCCGCGTACTGCACGGAAAAGGTGGAGCTTGCCCGGAAGATACTAGCGGAGAGGCCGGACATAACGGTTCGCGAGCTTTTAATGGAGCTTAACAACATACCCTCTAGGAGGTACGTCGAGCTGGTACCTGTAGACTAATCGTTATATAGGAACAAGATCTTTTCGTTATGATAAGGTCTGATACAGTAAAGCAGATTTTAGAACACTACCGCGTTATATGGGCGCTTGGCCACGCGCAGTCGGTTATGGGGTGGGACAGTGAGACTTACATGCCGGAGGAGGGGATCAAGGGGAGGGCCGCCGCAAGGGCCGAGATCGCCCAGTTAATCCAGCGTTTTATGCTTGACGAGAAGTTCGTCAAGCTGGTGGAGAAGGCCGAGGAGGAGAAGGACCTCACAGACGTGGAGAGAGGCATAGTGAGGGTTTTAAAAAGAGATCTCAAATTCTACCAGAGGGTGCCGCCTGAGATCGTGAAGGAGTTCGCCAAGGTGACTTCGGAGGCCTTTGTGGTGTGGAGAAACGCCAAGGAGAAGGCGAAGTTTGACATATTTGCCCCACATTTGGAAAAGATAGTGGAGCTCTCCAGGGTTATCGCAGATAAGCTCGGCTACGAGGAGCACCCATACGACGCACTGCTCGACCTATACGAAGAGGGGCTCACCTCTAGAGACGTAGAGGCGGTGTTTTCTGTGCTGGAGCCGGGGATTAGAAAACTTCTAAACAAGCTGGAATCGGCGGGCTGGCCTAAGAAACACCCGCTTGAGGAGGTCCCCTACGAGAAGTCGAAAATGGAGGCCGCGATAGTGGAGGTGTTGGAATTGGTGGGCTATCCTAAAACCCGGTTTAGGATCGACGTATCGCCTCACCCGTTTACCATAGGCATAACTACTCCGTTCGACGTGAGAATTACCGTGAGGTACAGGGGGGTTGATTTCAAAGAGCCCTTGTTCTCGGCGCTTCATGAATACGGCCATGCCCTATACGAGCTGAACATCGACGAGTCCCTCGCCATGACGCCCGTCGGTAGCGGCGTGTCGCTGGGCATACACGAGAGCCAGTCGAGATTTTTCGAAAACGTAGTGGGCAGGAGCAGGGAGTTCGTGGCCAAGATGTCGCCGATTCTGCGTAAACACCTAGATTTGTCCAAATACACAGACGAGGACTTGTTCTACTACTTCAACACGGTTAGGCCAAGCCTAATCAGAACAGAGGCCGACGAGGTTACCTACAATCTCCACATACTCCTGCGGTACAGGCTAGAGCGGTTGATGATTACCGGCGAGGTGAAGGTGAAGGAGCTCCCAGAGCTTTGGAATAACGAAATGGACCGGCTTCTCGGCGTAAGGCCTAAAAACGACGCGGAGGGGGTCCTCCAGGATATCCACTGGAGCCACGGCTCTATTGGATACTTCCCAACCTACACACTGGGCAACGTCGTCGCCGCAATGATTTACTATAAGCACGGGAGAGTGAGGGAGCTCATAGCCGAGGGCAACATAGCCGCTGTGAAGGAGTATCTCAGAGAAAAAGTACATAAATGGGGGAGCGTGTACCCGCCTAAGGAGCTACTGGTAAGAAGCTTCGGCGAGACCTACAACGCCGAATACTTGGTGAAATATCTCGAGGAGAAGTACCGCTAGCAGACGTTGCACAGAGAAGAGAGGGCGTTGCACACATCCACCTCTTTCCTGTATCCCCTCTCTTTTTCGAGAAAAGCCCCCCAAGCAAGTTCGTAGTCGTCGATTTTAATCTTCGCAACAACCTCCCCAATAGGCGGCGTTCGCTCGCGTAGTAGGCCCATGCCCCTCGCGATTTGGACGGCGTAGTTATTTAACCCGACCCTGGCCCGGAAGAGGAAGTAAGTGGCCGCGTCGCACAAGTCGCGGAGCTTCACCACCCTCCCATCGAAGTAAAGGGGACGGCCCAGCAACGCTGTGGCCTCAGCCGAGGCGTGGCCGGCCAAGACGCTGATGATTTTGAAAGTCCTACCTCCGTACGGCGCTAGTCTGTGAAAAAATAGGTTTATCTCGTCGCTGACCACGTGGGCGAAGTCAGCCCCGTATGTCTGGGCGATGGTCCTGGCGACTTCTACCAACGCGTTGTGGACAAGCCGGCTCCGCGGGTGGGGAAAATCTCTCAGCCTCGAGCCAAAACCCACGCCATCTAGCCGCACGGCGAACGGAGGCGAGGCCGGCTCGCAGACGACCTCCCTCTCTCTATACCGCATTTCTAACACGCGGGGGTTTTCTGCTAGTAGTCTCCTAAGGGAGTCCACGCGTCTAACTACTTTAAATAAATATGCAACATCGATGTTATGAAGCTGAAATTCGGCAACGTTGTCCTCGGTGGTACCTTTGACACGCTTCACTCGGGCCACGTCAAGTTGCTAGCCACGGCCGCCCTAATAGGCGAGAAGGTGCTGATCGGGCTTACCAGCGACGCCTTCGCCTCCACGTATAAGCAATACAAAGTCAAGCCCTTCGCTGTGAGGTTGGCGAACCTCCGCACCCTCATGGCCTCTATCGCGCCTGAACGAGAGGTAACCTACGCGGAGATCAACGACCCCTTCGGGCCAGCGGTCTCAGACCCAAGGTTGGAGGCCATAGTGGCGAGTATAGAAACAGCCCCGCGGGCCCTCCAGATAAATGACGAGAGGGCGAAGAGGGGGCTAAGGCCGATGGAGGTGGTTGTAATTTCGACAGTGAGAGACGGCTTCGGCCACATCCTCTCGTCCACGTACATCAGGAGGGTCTTAGAGCAGTCTAAGCAGAACTAGCTCTCGATAAATCTCCACAGCATTTTTGCAGTCCTCCACACAGAGAGTTGGGCCGCCGAGTAGATCTATCCGGCGATACCCAGCGCCGCTTCTCAGAAATTTAAATACATTGGTGTAGACTATGTCGGAGTGCGTAAAGTCGCGGAAGAGCACAAGATAGTTGTACACAATAGACCAAGCCTCGTACGGGCTATACACGTGCGGAATGCCGTACTCGTGCAAAGACACTTCGGGAGGCGTCGGCTTAATCTTGGCTATCCTTTTTGCCAACTCCGCCGCGTATAGGATACTCTCAGGCTCAGCATATGCGTCTAGAGGGCTGTGGTAGATCCCCCACGTGTCCCTCAGCGAGGATATGGTTACCGATGGAAGCCCCCACCTCTCGAGGTGCACGCTGTCGAAATATGGTACGGGGTCCTCCACGGGGCCCAACCCCGTCAAATACCTGTGCAGGTAAGGCATTGCGTAAATCCTCGGCGTGCCGGCCCCAACTACGTCAATGTTGACTAGAAGCGTAGGTTGCCACCTTTTGAAGTAGTTGAGCGACCCCCACGCCCAGTAGAAAGACGGCAGGTGGGGGGCTACCCCCTCCTCTGCTGTAAATAGCCCCAGGGCTATCGGCACATCGTCGGCGACCAGCTCGCTAAACGCCAGAACAGCCGCCTCAACCCCGGCGCAATTGTCCGCGGCGCCTACAAGCCAATGGTCCCAATGTGCAGATATCATCGGCGTGTTGTCTAGACTATTGAAAGCTACGAGGTTGTAGCTGTACGTGGTCTGCATATTTACGTCCATCACAAGCCGGGCCCTCTTCCCTATGTGGCTCTGTAAATCTTCGAAACTTGCGGCTGGTATGGGCGCGGGGGCCGAGTCTAGCTTAAACCCTGGCTCGCCGGAGATTACAATACGCCGCTGGGGCCTCCCAGTGAAGAGGACGGCTTGTGCCCCCCTCCGAGCCGCTTCTAAAAGCAAGTACTTGGCGTCGTCAACATCCTCGGGAAACTTGGCCACGGCGATATTCCCCTCCACATCCCCGTCAACGGGCACTAGCCTCCCTTCCACAGATGCCGACCTCGAGTAGGGCAAGGCCAAGCCTGAAAGGGCCACGTCGCCCACCTCGAGCCTAGTCTCTACCTCCTCCCAGGCCAAGACCTCCACCGGGGACAGGTGGAACCAGACGCTCGGCGTGTCTAAAAATGTAAGAAGCCAGTGCAGAAACTCCCTCTCCCTGGGGCTTCCAGCCGTTAAATCCTTGTAGGCGGTGCATTTTCTAAAAACCTCCGCCACGGGGCAAACGACAGGTGGCTTTAAATCTAGTAGCCCTCTACTGTGTAGGTCTCGAGCTTTTCAATAATCTGGTCGAGCTTTGCCCTAACCTCGTCTAGAGCCTTCGCCACATCTGGAGACCGGTCTCTAGGCATGTTATCTAAGGCCTTTTTCAACTCTTTAACTACATCAATCAGGGCATCTAGGCGCTGGAAAGCCCTCAACACGCCCTCGATACTTTCTCTCATTTCGTCTAGTTTCTGCATGTTGAGATATGTTGCTAATATTATGAGTTCCTGGACACTGTCTATCTTCCTCTTTTTCTCAAACTTGTTCAAGACGTCTGTGGCAAGAGCCCTCACGGCGGCTTCTATCCTCTTTCTGGAGTCCTCCACAGCATATATAATACCACATTTATTAAAGGTGACGTACAGTGATGAGGGGATCGATGGTGGGAGAAGTGACGACGGAAGAGACGATCTGATATAAATGCAAAACATTAGGTGCGTATGAAAAGAGTCGTGGTCAGAGTAAGGGGAGAGCTAGACTTGCCAGGTGTGCCCCTGCTCAGAATACTAAAAAGCGAGGCCGTTAGGAACAACGTTGTGGGAGAAGCTAAGCTGTTAGGGGATACTCTATACGCTGTGCTGGAGGGACCCAGGGAGGGCGTAGACAGAGTTTTGAAATTTATCCCAATGGCCTCCCCGGCGGTGAAGATAAGGGAGATGGAGGTGAGAGAGGAGAAATACACCGGGCAGTATCGCGACTTCAAAATCGCTCCTTCTTAGCTAGGCGAATTAGGCGGCCTACCTCCCTCTCAACCTCCTCGCCCTCTTCGTACCTCTCAGATACTGGCGGCTCGCCCCCGCGGAGGCCGCCAAGCAGACTGCCAAGCGCGGATTTGAAAACGCGGGGAGAAGAAGGACACTCAATAGAGATGTAGAAGCGCCTAATCGAGGCCAGCATCTTTCCCAAGCTGTAGAAAAAGTAGTCCGAGACGAAGAGGTGGCCCGTGGGATCACTCATATGTATGTCAAAGCCGAGGTGCAACACCAGCGGCTCCCCCAAAATCCCCAACACATACTTCACCACCCTGGCGAAGCTCTTGTCCCCAGCTCCCGGGGGGATGGGGAAGGCGAGAACTCTGTGCCCCCGCCTCTTCAAGTACCTATAGGATGGCCCATCGGCCCCGCTGTAGACGGCGACTAGGGGAAACCGACGTTCTAGGTGGATTTCCCAAGTCCCCCAGGGGAAGTGCCTATCTATGGACACAACAGCAGAGCCGGTGCGCTGGGCGATGAACACTGCGGCGTTGAATAGGCCGCCCCGCGCCGCGTTTAGTCCAGCCCCCATTGAGCCGCCGATGTAGAAGATGGCCCTGTCACTCCCCAGAGCCGCCTCCGCAACGGCAGCCGCCGCTAGGACCTCCTCCTCACGCCGCTTGACAGCCTTTATGAACAAGTCGCTGTGCACCTCCCTCACGGCGTCCCAAGTGCCCGCAGCCTCTACTGCCTCTGCGCCTAGCTCCCTCAGAGTATTGGCTACCCAGTCGTTGAAAAGCTTGTGCGTCAACAACACGGCTGTGGATAGCACCTCCAATAAAAGAATATAAACCGACGCGTAGAGAGAAGAGGCTTATAGATGCAGACTTGAACCCGGCCTGAGTCGTGATGTAGACCCGTAAGGGTCTATCTTTTTAAACCAGGGTTTTTGCCACATCAATGCAGGGGTTCTAGAACTGGAACAGAGAATCTACGCGCTTCTCAAAGAAAGGGCTAAGTTCAACGTGCCCCCCCTTGTCGACGGGGTCTTGGCGCCTGTAATAGCAGCAGAAGTGTCGCGGCTTCACAAACCCCCAGTCGCCTATCTGGGACCTGAGAAGTCCTTCACCTGGGAGGCTACCGTCGCCTTGTTTCCACACGGCGACTTGAGGCCGAGGAGGTCAATAACCGAGGTTTTTAAAGAAGTGGAGAGCGGAGCCGCCGACTACGGGGTGGTGCCTTTTATAAACAGCCTCGAGGGCCCTGTGGGGGAGACTATAGACGCCCTTGCCACGCACGGCCTCAGCATAGTGGCCATGGGCGAAATGAGGATCACGCTCTGCGTTGCTAAGAAGGGCGCGCCGAGGGTGTTGTTCACGCACCCGCACGCGGCGGCGCAGGCGAGGAGGCTAATCGCATCGCTGGGCGCCGAGGTCGTCTACGCCAGCTCGACATCGGAGGCCGTGGCGGAGTTTGAGAAGTGCCCCGGCGACTGCGCCGTGCTCGCCTCGCCCAAGGCGCTTAGCCATTTGGAAAAGACCTGCGGCGTGGAGGACGGTGAGAGCTACACGAGATTCGCCGTAGTCTCCAAGGAAGGCGGGGCCGCGGGGCGGTGGGCCCTCCTCATATTTGCAGTGCCCAACGTCGCTGGCGCATTGCACAAAGCGCTGACCCCCCTAGCGGAGCGCGGCATAAACATGTCGCTCATATACTCCAGGCCCACCCGGCTGTCCCCCTGGGACTACTTCTTCGTCGCAGAAGTCGAGACCTCCGGCGAGCTGGAAGCCGCGCTAGAGGAGATGAGGCGGCGCACCACCATGCTGAAGACAGTGGGCAGATACAACTTAGTCAAGATACCCCCGTAACGCCCGCGACCATCCATGTCGCCGACGGCGGCGTGTACATAGCCGTGGGCAACAGGAAGAGGACGAAGAAGGCTAATTCAGATTTCGCGGCGACGCAGGCTTAGGCGTTGCCCTCTACTAACTGTCTTGCCTGTTCTATGATAGACTCGGCGAGTTTTTCGCCGAAGCCGGGGAGAGAGGCGATCTCCCTCACAGAGGCCCTGGCGATGTCTCTCAAAGTCCGGAAGCCGAAGTTGTACAACACCCTGGCGCGGACCCTCCCCACGCCTCTAAGAGCAGTGACCAGCGGGATGAGCTCCTCCCTCACGCCGTGCACCACCCTCGCGGTGAGGACCTCTAGACTTCTTCTGTGCTCCTCAAGCCCCACCATGCCGGCCAGCTTAGCCGCGGCGTTTCCAAGCCACTCGAAGAGGTCCACGTACACTCTCAAGTCGCCAGGCGCCACCTCGAAGCGCTCGTATATCTTGTCCTCATCCTCCTCCTCTATCCACGCCATCAACATCGCCGCTGTTCTCGCCACGTCTTCAAACTCCTCGTCCTCCTCGACGTCGGGCAGAGCCGCCAAAACCTCGCGGGCTACATCCGCCGCCAACCTCCCCCGCCTAACCCTGGGGAAATCAGGAGCGGTCAATACGACGTAGAGGTACGCGTAGATAGACCCCCTCCGCATAGACCTCAGCATGGAGAGGTAGCGGGCGGCGACTTCGGGATCCAGGTACAGCCTCGCCACTTGCCTGCCGAGCTCAGTGGCGTACACCACGTCGCCATCCCGCTCCAGGAATCCCCACTCCACCAACTCGTCCAGGGCCTCAGCCACCTTAGACCGGAGGAGGGAGGACTTAAGAGGCGTCTTGGCCTGGTGAAAGCCCAAGGTGTTTGAGAAGAAGTCCACGAGGTCGTCTACCGACTTGGCGTAGCCGCCGCCCACGGCACCGAGCGCGTGGGATCTGAGATTGGGGGCAGAGAGGATGTGCGACCTCACATTCTCCACCTGCCCCATGACATACCTCTCCATGAGGTACTCCACATCCCCCCTGCTCCTGGCGACAATAACGGCCTCGCCATAGGGATCCAGCCCCGGCCGCCCCGCACGCCCCGCCATCTGCCTATACTCCAACACAGGTATCTCCTCCCTCCCCACCACTGGGTCGTACCTCTCGTATTCCGCCACCACGACGCGCCTAGCCGGCAGGTTGACCCCAGCCGCCAGAGTCGTCGTCGACACCACGACCTTTACAACCCCCCTCCTAAACCCCTCCTCCACGAGCCTCCTCACCTCCAGCTCGAGACCCGCGTTGTGGAAGGCCACGCCGCGTGCCACCAGCTCAGCCAGCTCCCTACCGATGATCTTGCTGGAAGAGACCCTAAGCACCTCCTCAGCCAAGGCCCGCGCCTCGCCAGGATTTATGAGCTGCGCCGGGTAGGCCGCCACGGCCTTAGCCACCGCCTTTGCAATACGCGCAGTTGACGACCTGCTGTTCGTGAAGACCAGCGCCTGCCCCCCGCCGGCCACCGCGTCCAGGGCAAGGGCCACTTCGGCTTCGCCGGAGGCGCCGACAGCCTTGTGGGCCCCGTCGGGGAAGTATATCCTGCCGCCGTAGTAGACCCCCTCCCTAAGCGGCACAGGCCGCCAGCTCGACTTTACCAGCCGAGCGCCAAGCCACTCCGCAACTTCCGCCGCGTTCCCCACCGTGGCGCTTAGGCCGATGAACTGAGCCCTTAGGCCCAGGTGCCTTATCTTGGCAATTATAGACTCCAGGACGGGCCCCCTCTTGGGGTCGCCCAGGTAGTGTATCTCGTCGACAACCACCACGCCGACGGAGCTCAGCCAGCTCGGCCGGTGGCGGAGGAGACTGTCCAGCTTTTCGTAAGTCACCACCACCACGTCGTACTCGTAGAGCCTCCTGTCGTCGGACTCAAAATCCCCCGTAGATATGCCGACCTTTGCTAGGCTCCTGTAGTGGGAGAAGTGGAGCAACTTCTCCTGGGCCAAAGCCTTAAGCGGCACCGCGTACAAGGCCATCCTCCCCTCCAGGGCCGCCTTTACTGAGGCCACCTCGGCTAGGAGGGACTTCCCAGAAGCAGTCGCTGTGCACAAGAGGACGTTAGCCCCGTCGAAGATCCCGGCCTTAACCGCCTCCACCTGCGGCGGGAACAGCTCCCTCACGCCCCTCTCCTTGAGGACAGAGATAAGCCTCCCGTCAAGAGGAAGCTCAGAGACATCCACGGCCATTATAGACACCTATAAAAACAGATGCTCCCCCGCTGATTGATGTAATACTTTCGAACTTTTTAAACGCGCACCGCGGGTAGTATGTGTCTCTTGAGGCGGAGCTCGATCTTCTGAGAGACAAAATCAGAGAGCTCATAACCACTAACGAGAAGATCTCAGACGAGATCATAAACATCATCATACAGCGCAAGAGGTCGCTGGAGGTGGACTTCCACGACATATTGATGTTCGACAAGTCCCTAGCCGACCTCGTAGTGGAGAGGCCCAAGCAAGTGCTCGCCGAGGCGGACAAGGTGGTGAGAGAGGTGGTGGAGGAAAAAGACCCAGAAACCGCAAGGATGCTGAAGAGGTTCTACCTCCGCGTCAGGGGGTCCCCCCTGGCGGTGCCCCTCCGCAAGCTGAGATCCGAGTACATCGGCCGCCTCATCAAGATAGAGGGGATAGTCACCAGGCTCACCCCGCCGAAGCACTTCCTACACAAGGCGCTCTACCGCTGCACCCAGTGCGGCTACGAGATCGAGCTCATGCAAGAGCTGGAGCGCCACGTCGAGCCCCCGGCGAAGTGCCCCCGCTGCGGCGCGTCGAAGAGCTTCACCCTCGTCACGGAGCTCTCCCAGTACATCGACTGGCAGAAGGCCATCGTGCAGGAGAGGCCAGAGGACCTCCCGCCCGGCCAAATGCCGAGAAACGTCGAGGTGGTGTTGCTAGACGACCTCGTGGACACGGTGAAGCCGGGCGACATAGTCTCCCTAACCGGCGTGGTCGACTTAACGCTCAGCGAGTTGAAGAAGGGCAGGCCCCCCATAGTCACGTCATACATCCAGGGAGTCCACGTGGAGACCATGAACAAGGAGCTCGTAGAGGAGATAACAAAGGAGGACGAGCAGAAGATTCTCGAGATCTCGAGGAGGCCAGACGTGAGGGAGCTAATCGTGAGGTCCATCGCGCCATCTATATACGGCTACGAGGAGATCAAGGAGGCCGTGGCCTGCCTACTCTTCGGCGGCAACGAGATCGTATACCCAGACGGGGTGAGGGTCAGGGGGGAGATAAACATACTGCTGATAGGCGACCCCGGCACCGCCAAGTCGCAGTTGCTTAAATTCGTGGCGAAGATAGCCCCCCGCGCCGTCTACACCACGGGCAAGGGGTCGTCGGCCGCCGGCCTCACCGCGGCGGTGGTGAGGGACAAGCTCACTGGGGAGTTCTACCTAGAAGCCGGCGCCCTGGTCCTCGCCGATAAGGGCATCGCCGTCATAGACGAGATCGACAAGATGGACGCCAAGGACAGAGTAGCCCTCCACGAGGCCATGGAACAGAACACCGTGTCGATAAGCAAGGCCGGCATCGTCGCCACGCTAAACGCCAGGGCCGCCGTCCTCGCCGCGGCAAACCCCGCCTTCGGGAGGTACCTCCCCAACAGGACCGTCGCCGAGAACATCGACCTCCCCGTATCCCTCCTCAGCCGCTTCGACCTAATATTCGTCATACGGGACGAGCCCCGGGAGGACTTCGACTCCGCCGTGGCGGGCCACATACTGGAGCTACACTCAGGCAAAACCCCCGAGGCCTTCCGCGACGTGTTGAGGCCGGACTTCCTCCGCAAGTACATAATGTACGCCAGGAGGTACGTCCGGCCGGTGCTGAGCGAGGAGGCCAAGGAGAGGATAAAGGCCTTCTACCTGGAGATGAGGAGGAGGTACCAAGGCCCCGGCACAGCCATCGCCATAACCGCCAGGCAACTGGAGGCGCTGATACGCCTAACCACCGCAGAGGCCAAGATGAGGCTCTCCCCAATAGCCACAGCTGAAGACGCCGAGAGGGCCATAAGGCTCTACCTAGCCTTCCTCAAATCCGTAGGCATAGACATAGAGTCAGGCGCCATAGACATAGACGCAATCATAACAGGCGTCCCAGCCTCCCGCCGCGAGGCCTACATCAAAGTAGTGGAGCTGTTGAAAAAGCTGGAAGAGACCGAGAGAGGACCCGTCAAGATCGACACGCTGAAAGCCGAGGCCGAGAAGATAGGCATACCCCCCGCCGAGGTCCAGCGTATAGTTGACCTGCTGATACGCAACGGCGAGGCCTACACCCCACGCCCCGGATACATAAAGCGCGTCACATAAATTTAAACTCGGAATACGAATTGTGGTCTCCACGCAGACCCTAGAGATAATCCGCAAAGCCGCCGGCGGCGGGGACGTCGACGAGAACGTGCTTAAACTAATAGCGGAGAAGGCAGACCCGCCGATACGCGTAGAGGCATACCTGAGGCTACACGAGAAGTACTTGAGGGAGGCAGAGGAGCTGTACTCCAAGGGAGACCTCTTGCAAGCCGGGGAGAAGTACTGG
>FPIC01007172.1_pt1 | contig 23302 bp, 21 predicted proteins | sample 1504481 | NCBI WGS metagenome assembly FPIC01 (sample SAMEA4475357, study PRJEB15587) | soil metagenome | biome: Soil; feature: Field | place: India | collected 2015-03-11 | depth 0 m
CAAGACATGTGTGAGTCTTGCTTTGAAGAAAGACTGCTCACTGGAGTTGTTGACGACTCTGAAATTGAAGAAGAAGCAGTCAAGGAAGAAACCGGCTCAGAGTTATTTGAAAATGATTTTGTAGATATAGAACCAGATATTCTAACTCAGCTACCTGATGAAGAACTTGACCTTGTTGACACACCATTAGATTTAGAAGAATTAGAAGTGGAAGAAGAAATACTATTGGATGATGAAGATATAAAGGAAGAATCAGAGGACTATGAAGAAAAAACTGAGATTGAAGATGAAAATTCCTCATCTGAAGAAGAGACTAATGGCAAATCAAAAAAGGAAACAAAATCTGAAAAGAAAAAAGGAAAAAAGAAAAATAAATGAGGCAGTGCAATTTTCTTTGCACTGCCCTTTTTATATCTCCTTTTTATTTTCTTCGGCAAGTTTTAACCTGTTTAGGGCTCTGTACAGAGCTGCTTTGTATCTTTCAAATTCATCAGGAGGAAGTTTCTGCTCAAGCCGTTTTTCAGCCCTCTCTTTTGCCAAAAGCGCTCTTTGCCTGTCTATCTCCTCTGGCCACTCTACAGCATCACTCAATATTGTTGCCTTATTGTTTTTTACCTCAAGCAAACCACCAGCAATGGCTGCTTCTCTCCACTTTCCATCCTTTTTTATCCTCAACTTTCCAATACCAATGGGTACAACAATAGGCTGATGGTTTGCCATAATACCTATTTCACCATCTATTGTTCGCAAAACAATCATTTCAACCTTGTCTTTTAAAAAAACCCTTTCAGGCTGGAGAACCTCTAATTCAAATTCAGCCATCTTTAAATTCACCTCAATATTTATTTGCCTTTCATATCTTTTTCGTAGTTTTCATATACCTCATCTATTGTTCCTACCATGTAGAAATACTGTTCAGGAATATGGTCCATCTTCCCTTCAATTATCTCTTTGAACCCTCTTATAGTGTCTTTCAACTTCACATACCTTCCAGGTCTTCCTGTGAAAGCCTCAGCGACAAAGAATGGCTGTGATAAAAATCTCTGAATCTTTCTTGCTCTGTAGACAATCAGTTTATCTTCCTCCGAAAGCTCATCCATACCCAAAATAGCGATAATGTCCTGAAGCTCTTTATATCTTTGGAGTATTTGCTGCACAGTCCTTGCAACATAATAGTGTTCTTCTCCCACAATTCGCGGGTCAAGTATACGTGAGGTTGAATCAAGAGGATCAACCGCAGGATATATTCCAAGCTCAGCAATCTGCCTTGACAAAACTGTTGTTGCATCCAAATGTGCAAAAGTTGTAGCAGGTGCTGGGTCTGTGAGGTCATCGGCAGGGACATATATAGCTTGCACAGAGGTAATTGACCCCTTTTTTGTAGATGTAATTCTTTCCTGCAATGCACCTACCTCGTTTGCAAGTGTCGGCTGATATCCAACTGCTGAAGGAATTCTTCCTAAAAGCGCTGACACTTCAGATCCTGCTTGGATGAACCTGAAAATATTGTCAATGAACAAAAGAACGTCTTGGCCTTCTACATCTCTGAAATATTCAGCCATGGTAAGCCCGGTCAGAGCTACCCTCATTCTTGCCCCAGGCGGCTCATTCATCTGGCCAAACACCAATACAGTCTTTTCTATAACACCAGACTCGTTCATCTCAAGCCAAAGGTCGTTACCTTCTCTTGTCCTTTCACCCACACCTGTGAAGATTGAAAAACCACCGTGCTCTGTTGCAATGTTTCTTATAAGCTCCATTATAAGGACTGTCTTGCCAACACCCGCACCGCCAAAAAGTCCTATCTTTCCACCTTTTGCGTACGGCGCTAAAAGGTCAATGACTTTTATACCTGTTTCAAAAATTTCCACTGCTGGTACCTGCTCTTCAAACGACGGTGCACTTCTATGAATGGGCCAGTAATCTGAAGCTACTACTTCACCTTTATTGTCAATAGGCTCTCCCAAAACATTAAATATTCTACCCAAAGTTCCTCTTCCCACAGGCACTTTAATAGGTCCACCTGTGTCTATTGCCTTTACACCTCTTCTAAGACCATCTGTTGAACCCAAAGCAACACATCGAACAGTGTCATTCCCAAGATGCTGAGCAACTTCTGCAACAAGTTTTTTACCATCAAAATGAATTTCAATAGCATTGTTGATGGCTGGCAAATTCTCATTTTCAAATCTTATATCAATAACAGGTCCTATAATCTGAACAACATACCCTATATTCTGTTCCATTTTTAGATACACTCCCTCAAACTAAAATAAGATTGTTAAAAACGTCATTTCAAAGCTGCAGCACCGCTTATAATTTCTGAGATTTCCTGGGTTATCACAGCCTGACGTTCTCTGTTGAGTTTTAAAATAAGTTTTTGTATCATCTCATCAGCACTTTTTGTGGCATTGTCCATTGCTGTCATCCTTGCAGCAAGTTCACTCACATATGAGTCCATCATAGCACCAAAGATAATTCCTTTGATGTATTCATAAATAACGATGTCAAGTACAGAAACTGGGTCTGGCTCGTAGATTATCATCTCATCGCTTTTGTCTTCTTCTATACCAAATTCTGTCTTGTCGAGAGGCAAAAGCTTTTTGATAATAACTTCTTGTTTTATGGTTGAAACAAGTTTTGTGTAAACGATGTAAACTTCATGAATTTCACCGGTATAATATTTTTTCACTATTCTTTGCGAAATGAGTCTTGCAAGCTTTACAGAAACAGACTGTGTTTGATAATTAAAATCTTCTTCAACTTGATATCCATGACGAACCAAAAAGTTTCGGCCTACCACACCAATAGGGAAAAACGTTACATCCCCTTCTTTTGCAAAATTTTCATATAAGCTGGTTGTACTTCTCAGAACGTTTGCATTGTACCCACCACATAACCCTTTGTCGCCACTGATAACTATAACTCCTATTTTCTTCTTCCCCTCTTTATACGACCCTTCAAAAAGAATGTGCGGGGTTTTTATTCCATGTAAAATCAGATCTTTCATAAACTCATTTACCTTTTCAAAATAAGGTCTTGTGCTATCGAGTCTATCTCTGAGCCTTTTCACCTTTGATGCAGAGATAAGATACATCGCTCTTGTAATCTTTTTTGTCTCACTGACACTTCTAATCCTTGATTTTATCCATCTTGTTTTATTCGCCATCTTGTAATCTCACCTACTTGTTACTCTTAAATCTCTCTTTGAACTCTACTATGACCTTCTTCAAAAGTTCTTCTGTCTCAGGTGTCAAATCTTTTGTCTCTTTTATAGAATCAAATATCTGCGGATAGTTTGCAGATATATACTGTACAAGCTTCTCATTAAATTCTCTTACCTTTGAAACTTCTATATCCATCAAATAACCATTTACAGCACTGTACAAAATCACAACCTGATGCCATACTGGAAGTGGTCTGTACTGTGGCTGTTTTAGAGTCTCTACAATTCTTTGCCCTTGAGCAAGCCTTTCTCGTGTTGATTTATCAAGTTCTGAACCAAACTGAGCAAAAGCTTCAAGCTCACGGTACTGAGCAAGGTCAAGTCTGAGCCTTCCTGCAACCTTTTTCATTGCCTTTATTTGGGCATTACCACCGACTCTTGAGACAGAAATGCCGGCATTTATTGCAGGTCTAATACCTGCATAAAACAGCTCACTTTCAAGGTATATCTGTCCGTCTGTGATTGAAATGACATTCGTAGGAATATATGCCGAAACGTCACCTGCTTGCGTTTCTATTATTGGCAGTGCAGTCAGTGAACCTCCACCACGTTGAGCATTTAGTTTTGCTGCTCTTTCCAAAAGTCTTGAATGCAGGTAAAACACATCGCCAGGATAAGCTTCTCTTCCAGGTGGACGTCTGAGCAAAAGAGACATAGCCCTGTATGCAACAGCATGTTTAGAGAGGTCATCGTATATAATGAGTGCGTCTTTGCCCGACTCCATAAACTCTTCTCCCATTGCGCAGCCTGCATATGGAGCCAAGAATTGAAGAGGAGCTGAGTCGCTTGCTGTTGCACTCACAACAATTGTATAGTCCATCGCACCGTATTCTTTTAAGGTATGGACAATTTGAGCAACTGTCGAGGCTTTTTGACCAATAGCTACATAGATGCAGTAAACACCTTGATCTTTCTGGTTTATAATTGTATCTATTGCAATTGCAGTTTTACCAGTTTGCCTATCACCAATTATAAGCTCTCTCTGTCCTCTTCCTATTGGAATCATAGCGTCAATAGCCATTATACCTGTCTGAAGAGGAGTTTTAACAGGCTCTCTCTCAATTACACCAGGTGCTATCCTTTCCACTGGTCTGAACTTTTTGGCATTGATGGGACCAAGACCATCTATGGGTTGACCCAGAGCATTTACAACTCTTCCTAAAAGTTCTTCTCCTACAGGCACTTCGACAACTCTACCTGTCCTTTTTACAATGGTGCCTTCCTTTATTTCCTTATCATTTCCAAGTATAACACATCCAATATTGTCTTCTTCTAAGTTGAGAGCCATTCCATAAACTCCATTAGGAAATTCTAAAAGTTCTCCAGCCATACAGTTGTCAAGACCATGTATTCTGGCAATACCGTCACCCGCCATTATGACAACGCCAACGTCGCTTGTTTCAATCTTTTTTTCATAGTTTTTAATTTGATCTTTTATAATCGACGCAATTTCATCTGGTCTAATTGTTACATCAACCATTTGACATCTCACCCCTACAAAATAGCTATCTTTACAAGCTCTTTTCTCATTGAATCAAGAGCACCTTTTACTGAAGCATCAACTTCAATGTTGTTAAATAAAAGTTTTATTCCACCAATTATGCTTTTGTCAACCTTTACAATAAATCTTGGATTTTTGACACCGTACTTTTTCAAAAGCCATTGAGAAATCTTTCTCAGAACATCATCTCCAATCTCATGGGCAACTATAACCTCAACATCAACATTTCCTGCAATTCTATCATACATCTGTTTGTAATAAAGAGGTATATAGGGAAGAACTATTTCTCTTCGCTTATCAATGAGAAGGTATAGAAGGTTCAAGATATAACTATCAATATCATCACTAAAAAAAGATTTGACTTTTTGCTTCTTTTCTGAGCGCTTCATTTCCAAATCGAACCAAATATTATTAAATTCATTATTGCTCTTGATAATCTCAAACAATTTGAATAGTTGCTCATAAAATATCTCCAGCTTTCCTTCCTCTTGACCAAGCTTGATAAGAGCTTCTGCATATCTTTTTGCTGGCAACATCTTTAAGCAACCCCTGCCTCATCAAATATGTTCTCAACCATCTTCTTATTTTCCTCTGTATTCAAATTCTTTTCAATAACTCTCGATGCAGCAAGAAGTGCAATTGAAACAAACTGATTTTTGAGTTCATTTATTTGCTTCTTCTTTTCAATCTCAAATTGTCTGAGCGCATCTTCCACAATTCTGTTAGCCTCAAGCTTTGCATTTTCAATGATTTCTGCCGCCTGTCTTTGTGCTTCTAAGGTTGCACTTTCAACAATTTCATTTGCCTTTGCATGTGCCTCTGCAAGTATATTCTCATATTCTTCCTTTAGCTTTATTGCCTCCTCTTTTGACTTTGCTGCAAAATCAAGCTGCTCTTGAATCATCTGGGATCTTTTTTCCATGAACTGTGTAACTCTTTGGAAGAAAAACTTTTTGTATATGAGGTAAAGTATCAAAAAGTTTATAACTGCCCAAAAGAATATATTCTCGAATATCTTAAGCTCGAACATCTTATTTTACCATCTCCTTCTCAATCCTCGTTAATAGAGAATTACTTCTATCTTAGTAAAATGTAAGCACTGAAAAGAGATGACGCTCCCCAAAAACATGGAGAGCGCACTTATTTAACCTTTAGAACTAACAATATTGCAATAACAAAACTGTAGATAGCAACTGCCTCTGCAAGAGCTGCACCAAGGAAAAAGATTGGCATAATTCTTCCTTGTGCTTCAGGTTGACGTCCAACTGCCTCAGATGCTTTCGCAGTTGCAATACCAATACCAATACCTACACCTAAACCTGCCAGCATTGCTATACCAGCTGCTAATGCTGTCATCTAAAACACCTCCAAAAATTAATAGATTATTCTTCTAAGGCCTCATAAAGGTAAATTAAAGAAAGAAATGTAAAAATTATTGCCTGAAGAATGCCATCAAATATATCAAAATATAAACTAGCTAAAGCTGGAATACCAACAGGAGGTATGTGGGATTTTATAAGACCATGGTAAATGAGCTCCATGATGGTAGTCCCAGCAAGAATATTACCGAATAATCGGGCAGACAAAGAAAGAGTTCTTGTGAAATAGTCCAAAAACTTAAACGGAAAAATAACAAGGATGGGTTTAAAGTGACTTAAAAACCATCTTATCGGATTTTTAAGTATTATTGTAGAAATTATCAATACTAAAATAGACATCACACCAAAACTCGCAGTAACGTTCAAGTTACTTGTTGGTGGCTGAAAACCAAAAAGCCCCACCAGATTCATGCTCAACAGGAACAAAAATAGAGTCCCTAAATATGGTGAAAAAATACGCCAGTGATGACCTAAAAAATTCTTGGTTATCTTATTCATAGAATCAACAATAAATTCGGCAATCAATTGTTTTCTTGTGGGAACTAGTTTCATGTTAGAGGTCAAATAAAATGCAAGACCAATCAAAAATAGCATCACAGCCCACATTTCAACAACTGCAACTCTCACAGGTATGCCTTTCCCAATAGGAATGGTAAATAAAACCTTTACTACACCTTCACCCATCTTTCACTTCACTTCCTTGAGAGCTTTTTAGAGTAAGCATAGGCAATAACAAATGAAAGTAGCAAGGCTATAGGATAGCTTATTAGAAGAACAACAATGTATATAATTTTCGTGACATTGTAAATGGATATAAAAGAGACCGAAAAAATCAACAGAACCACAATTAAATAGTGACTTATAAAGTAGATTATGTTAAATTGTTTTGAAAGAATTCCTTCGACCACTTTAGCCAAAGTATAGATTGTACAAATAAACAGAAAACTTATTGCTACTGAAATTAACAAAACATCTGCTCTCTTTGAATATATATATAAGCTCATACACAAGCACAAATAGATAAGTGAAACTAACTTTAAACTCAAGCTTACCACATAAGGCCTCATTTTACTTCTCTACTTTCCGAAGAGAAAACTTATAAATATGTTACACCCTTCTGTGAGAAATTTCAAGCCTATCAAAAAAATTTTTTGTTATTCCCATTCAATTGTAGCAGGTGGTTTTGAAGTGATGTCATATACCACTCTATTTACTTTTTTTACCCTGTTTACAATCTCATTTGAAACCCTTTCTAAAATTTCATAAGGTATTTTAGCCCAGTCGGCTGTCATTCCATCAATGCTTGTAACAGCCCTCAAGGCAACCGTGTAATCATATGTTCTCTCATCACCCATGACACCAACACTTTTCATATTAGTTAACACTGCAAAGTACTGCCAAATTTCATTGTCAAGACCGCTCTGTTCAATCTCTTTTCTAAAAATCCAGTCAACCTCGCGCAGTATTTCCAATTTTTCTTCTGTAACCTCACCAATTATCCTTATTGCAAGACCCGGACCAGGAAAAGGTTGTCTTTTGACAATCTTTTCAGGTATTCCTAATTCTATTCCTACACTTCTCACTTCATCTTTGAAAAGCTCTCTGAGAGGTTCAATAATTTTTTCAAATTTTATTTTTTGGGGAAGACCACCTACGTTATGATGACTTTTTATTGTAGCAGCCTTGCCAACCCCGCTTTCAACCACGTCAGGATAAATGGTACCCTGCACCAAAAACTTTATATCTCCAAGCTTTTCTGCTTCTTCTTCAAATACCCTGATAAATTCCCTTCCAATAATCTTACGTTTTTCCTCAGGGTCAGTAACGCCTCTTAAAGCCTCCAAAAACCTGTCTTTTGCATCAACCTTGATTACATTCATGTCAAACTGGTCTTTAAAAATACTCATAACCTCATCAGCTTCGCCCTTTCTCAAAAGACCATGGTCAACAAATATGCAATAAAGATTTTTCCCAATAGCTTTGTGAACAAGGACTGCTGCAACAGAGGAGTCAACACCACCTGAAAGAGCACATACCACTTTTTGGCTGCCCACAATACTTTTTATCTCACTGACCTTTTCATCAATAAATGATGAGGTTTTCCAATCACCACTGCAATTGCAAATGTTAAATAAAAAGTTTCTTATTATTTCCTGTCCATACTCGGTATGAACAACCTCAGGATGAAATTGAACACCATAAATTTTTCTGGTATCATCTCCAAATGCTGCAATTGGACAATTCTCAGTAGATGCTAAAACCTTAAATCCCTCTGGAAGTTTTTCCACAAAATCTGTGTGGCTCATCCAACACACAGAATGTTCAGGTATCCCGCTAAAAAGAAGAGAAGACGTATCATATTTTATATGTGTCTTTCCGTACTCTCTAAATAGCGCTTTTGCCACTTTTCCCCCCAAAAGGTGCGCAATCAACTGGTTTCCATAACATATCCCAAGTATCGGTATACCAGTTTCAAAAAGCATTTTATCAATCATAGGAGCATTTGGTTCATATACACTTGATGGTCCACCTGTAAATATAATTCCTTTTGGATTTATGCTAATTATCTTTTCAATAGGTGTATCATATGGCCAAATTTCGCAGTAAACTCCACATTCTCTTACCCTTCTTGCAATAAGCTGATTGTACTGTCCGCCAAAGTCCAGAACTATTACAATCTCATGTTTCAAACCTTATCATCCTTTCTTCTAAACATGATAATATAAAAACACCAGTAAAGGAATTGTTATGAGCGAAAAAAGTGTAGTTACAAAAATGGTTCGGGTCGCATAGTGGCTATCGCCATCATATCTATAGGAAAGTACAGAGCTTATTATAGCTGTTGGCATCCCGGTCTGAAGTACAATTATGAGTCTTGTAAAATTATCTATTGATAAATATTTGGTAAGATACATAATACCAAGTGGTAACAAGACCATCTTGAATAGTGTTATTGCATAGGCAGAAGAAGTTTTTAATGTCTCTTTAAACGATACTTCTGCCAGCAAACATCCAATAAAAAACATCGAAAGATAAATTGTAGTTTTCCCAAAGGGATTTAAAGCGTCATAAATTGTCAGAAACACTTTGTCATATGAAGTTTTTATATCATGTGGCAATATTCCTTTTATTAGATAAATGATAAATGCCACAAAGACAGCAATAGAATTCGCATTTACAAACCCAAATTTAGTTTTCTCACGATTGTGCCGGGTTATTATCGAAAGTCCTAAAGACCAAGCCAGAAAATCATGCATAATATTGTAACTTGCTGCAAAGAAAACTCCCTTTTCGCCAAAGATTGAATATAACAGGGGGAAAGACAAAAATCCTGTATTGCCAAAAGCCGAACAAAAAATATGAGTATAAAAAGTTTTTCCTTTGAGCTTAAATAAAGACCCTGTTATGTAACCAAGCAAAAGCAAAATCATAATTCCCACAAATGCTGAAAGTATTAAAATAAATACATTCTTTACTACCTGTGCAGAGAAAGGTTTGCTACTTATTGTAGTAAAAAGCAAAATGGGCGCTGTCACTTTTACAATAAGTTCACTTACCGAGTCTTTTACAGTTGTTGAAAATAGATTTAACTTTGTTCCTAAAAATCCTATAAATATAACAGTAAATAGAAATAATAAATTTTTCAGAAGAATTAGAACTTCATCATTCATTGCTGTCAAGACCCTTCTAATAAAAAGTGCGTTTTAAATGTTCAAGCTCTATTATATAAAAAAAGAGTGCCTTTTTACAAGGCACTTTATTCTGTAATCTCTATTTCTTCAACTTCTTGTGATGTGTTTGCAAGAAAGCTTAGTTTTTCTTTCATCTTGTTCATCACTTCTTTTGCAACATCAGCAGAGTACTTTTCCATTGCAAAAACAGGTGCTGTTGTAGGAGTTGATGCCTTTATTATCCTTATAATTTTGAGCTGAGGTTTATCTTGTGTTGTGGGACGAACTTTAGACCCCATTAAAATGTAATCTGCATATCCCTGTTTGAATACTCCAATCACCACTTCTTCATATGGTTGCGATAGAATCTTTGAAGACTCTGAGGCTTTAATCTGCATGGGAATAATCTGAGTTTTTCCATCTTTGCCTGTGGTGTATAGCTGGTCCAGATTTGAAAACACTACATTTGCACCTTCAACAGGAAGACCAGTTTTGCTGTCAACAACCATAACCTGTAAATAACCTTTTAAACCTTCAGTTTTAGAAATCAGCTCAGATACTGGAACAGAAGAATTTTTTTGAACTTCTGTAGAGGTTAATTTTGAATTTTCTAAGCTTTTGTTAGAAATAATTCCTACCAAAGCAATAACGAATATAGCTAAAATTGTGATGGCTAAAAACCTGTTTGAAACCTTGCTGAGCATATTTTTATTATCTCCCTCGCTAAATAAAGATTCTACTAAAATATATTATTCAGGTGCATTTTCTATCACTACTTGTTTACCGAAGAAAGATTAGGGTATAAATAATTTTGAATACCAAAAAATCATCCTTAGAAAGCGGAGGGAAAGAAAAATGCACACTAAACTAAGAGATGGAGTTTACTCAGTCGGTGTACAAGATCCAAACTTGAGGATATTTGATATTGTAATGTACACTAAATATGGGACTACCTACAATTCTTATTTGGTTATTGGAAGTGAAAAAATAGCTTTGATTGAAAATGTTAAATATAAGTTTTTTGATCAATTTTTAGACAACATAAAAGAGGTTATCTCACCAGAAAAAATAGACTATTTGATAATAAACCATACAGAACCTGACCACTCAGGGTCAATTGAGAAACTTTTAGAGATAAACCCCAATATAAAAGTGTTTGGAAGCAGCACCGCAATTAAATTTTTGAAAAAGATTGCAAATAAAGATTTTCAAGCTCAAATTGTCAATCATAATGACGTGGTTTCACTTGGAAATAAAACCTTAAAATTTATTTCTGCTCCCTTTTTGCACTGGCCTGACTCTATCTATACCTACCTTATCGAAGATAAAATTCTTTTTACCTGTGACTCATTTGGCTGCCATTTTAGTACTGAAAACCTTGATATAAACTGGGTTATGCAAAATCAAAAAGAAGGTTTTATGGATGCCTATAAGTACTATTACGACGTTATTATGTCACCGTTTAAAAGTTATGTTCTGCAAGCAATAGATAAGATAAAAGATTTAGAAATTGATATAATTGCTCCAGGACATGGTCCTATATTAACAAATTATAAAGAAGAATTGATTTCATTATACAAATCATGGTCTGAAAAACTTTTAGAAAAGCCGTCTAAACCTTATGTTGTGATAGTATATGTATCGGCGTATGGATACACAGAAATGCTCGCAAAAAAGATTGCAGAAGGTATTGAGCAAAGTGGTGTAGATGTTTTTGTATACAACGCAATTGAACACAAGCCAGAAGAGATTGTAGAGAAAATCTATTTTGCAAACGGTGTGTTGTTTGGTTCACCAACAATAAATTCTGATGCCCTGCCACCTATTTATGATATACTCACGAGATTAAATCCAATTGTGCACGGCGGAAAGGTAGCAGCTGCATTTGGTTCATACGGATGGAGTGGTGAAGCTGTGCCAAATATTGAAAACCGTCTAAAGCAGCTAAGATTTAAAGTCGTTCAACCCGGGTTAAAGGTGAATTTCAAGCCAAACGAAGAGGAGTTAAAAAAATCTTTTGAATTTGGTATACTATTTGCTGAAAAGATAAAAGAATAAAAAGCTGGTGCATATACAATGGAAAAGTATGACATTGTTATAATTGGCGGGGGACCTGCCGGTGTAACCATTGCAGAACAGATTAGAAAAGAGAACAAGAATATATCAGTTTGCATACTAAGTGAAGAAAAGGTTTTGCCTTATTATAGGTTAAGACTTGGATATTATCTTCAAAATCCTATAGATGAAAAGTTCTTCTTGAAATCTTCAGAGTGGTACCAAGTGAACAATATAAAATTGATGTTGAATAGTAAGGTTGAAGAATGTAATTTTAAAGAAAAATTTGTGGTTTCAAGGGGTCAAAAGATAGAGTGGGATCGTCTTGTTATTGCTTCAGGATCAAAACCCTACCTTCCTGAGCAGATGCGAAACGAAAAGCTGCAAAACTTTGTCTTCACATTTAGAAGCTATGAAGATTTGCTTGCGCTTAAAAAAAGAGTAGCACAGGCTGGCAGAGTTGTAATTGTTGGTGCTGGACTTTTGGGATTAGAACTTGCATCTGCACTTGAGGGTAAGGAAACAACAATAGTTGAGCTGAGCAAAAGAATATTACCAAAACAGTTGGATGAAGTTGCCTCTTTTCTCTTGGAAGAGCACATTGTAAAAAAAGGAATTAAGATAATTTTGGACAATAAAATTGAAAATGTTGAATATCATCAAAACGGTTTGAAAATAACACTTTCAAGTGGTCAGGCTATTGAATGTGATTTACTCATTTTTTCGGCTGGAGTTGTACCAAATACTGAGTTTATAAATTCGCAGGAAGATATACTAAATAGCAAAAAAGGTATAGATGTTAATTACAAAATGCAGACTAAGCTTCCCAATGTGTATGCTTGTGGTGATGTTGCATATATTGATGGACAAAATCCCGGAACATGGACGTTTGCTTTAGAGAGTGCAAAAATAGTTGCAAAGAATATTTTAGGATTTGAAGCTTTTTATCAAAATAATCCACTACCATATTTCTTAAAAGCCTTTGGACTCGAGATTGTTTCAGCAGGTGATATGCAAAATCTGCAAAACGCAAATATACTTGAATTCTTAGATAAGAGTAGAATGATTTATAAAAAATTTGTGGTAAAAAACAATAAGTTAACTGCTTACCTTCTTTTAAATGATACCAAAGCACATTTGCAGCTTTCTAAGTTTTTAAACAGTCATGTTGACATAAAATTGTTAGAAAGCTTTTTAAAATAAAAAGCGGAGCTGAGAAAAATGCTCCGCTTATTTTTTAGCATAAATTCTATCTTTCAGGATTTCCTTTAAAAACATCCCTGTATATGACCTTTCACACATAGCAACCTCTTCTGGGCTGCCACATACAACTACCTCACCGCCTTTATCTCCGCCCTCTGGTCCTAAATCAATTATATAATCTGCAACTTTTATAACATCAAGATTGTGTTCAATTACAATTACCGTGTTGCCCATATCCACAAGGCGCTGAAGAACAGCAATTAATTTATTGACATCATCCATGTGAAGACCTGTTGTAGGCTCGTCCAAAATGTACAGGGTTCTTCCAGTTGCCTTTTTAGAAAGTTCTGTTGCGAGTTTTACTCTCTGTGCTTCTCCGCCAGACAAAGTGGTGGAAGGCTGCCCAAGCTTTATATAACCAAGTCCTACATCATAAAGTGTTTGGAGCTTGGATTTTATCCTCGGAATATTCTTGAAAAATTCCAACGCCTCTTCCACTGTCATTTCAAGCACATCAGCAATGGTCTTATCCTTGTACTTTACTTCTAACGTCTCCCTATTATATCTCTTGCCTTTACATACATCACACGGCACATACACATCAGGCAAAAAATGCATTTCTATCTTTATAATACCATCACCTGAACAAGCTTCACACCTTCCGCCTTTCAAGTTGAAGCTAAATCTTCCTGCCTTGTAACCCCTGAGCTTTGCCTCAGGCGTTTGGGCAAAAACTTCTCGTATATAATCAAAAACACCTGTGTAAGTTGCAGGGTTCGACCGTGGAGTTCTTCCAATAGGTGATTGGTCTATATTTATAACCTTATCAAAATGTTCAAGGCCTATTATCTCTTGAAATTTACCTGGTTTTTCTTTGGACTTGTTCAAAATTGCACTTGCTGCCTTGTAAAGTATCTCGTTCACAAGAGTGCTTTTGCCAGAGCCCGAAACGCCGGTAACACAAGTAAAAAGTCCCACAGGAAAGCTAACATCAATATTTTTAAGGTTATTTTCGGATGCACCCTTGATGGTAAGCCATCTACCATCAGGTTCTCTTCTTCTCTCAGGTATCTCAATCTTTTTCTTTCCGGAAAGATACTGTCCTGTGATAGATTCTTCACATGAAATTATATCATTCAGTGTCCCTGCTGCAACCACTCTTCCACCGTGCTCGCCTGCCCCTGGTCCAATGTCCACAATGAAGTCTGCCGACCTTATTGTGTCTTCATCATGCTCTACAACAATCAATGTGTTGCCAAGGTCTCTCAACTTCTTAAGAGTTTTTATTAACCTATGGTTATCACGCTGATGCAACCCTATACTTGGCTCATCAAGAATATACAAAACTCCAACAAGCCCAGACCCTATCTGGGTAGCAAGCCTTATTCTCTGTGCTTCACCACCAGAAAGTGTGCCTGCTGACCGTGAAAGAGTCAAGTAATCAAGTCCTACATCTATCAAAAAGTCCAGTCTTGCCAGAATCTCTTTTATTATTGGTTGTGCAATTACTTTATCTTTTCCTTGAAGGTTTAACTTCTTAAGAAATTCTTTTGCTTGCAATACTGTCATGTCAGCAACATCTGCTATAGACTTACCCTCTATCAAAACCGCCAAAGCCTCTTTTTTGAGTCTTTTACCCTGACAATCGGGGCATGTAAATGTGCTCATATACTCTTCAATCTCTTGCTTGACATACTCTGACTGGGTCTCTTTATATCTTCTTTCAAGGTTATTTACAAGCCCCTCATATTTTGCAAAGTAGATACCTCGTGGAGTATAAACTTTTATCTTCTCATCACCTGTTCCATACAAGAAAATATCCAGAATTTTCTTGTCAAGTTTTTCAACAGGAGTATTTAGACTGAAATTATATTCTTTTGCAAGTGATTCTAAAATCATTCTTACATATGAGTTTGTCTCAGTAAAGTTCCACCCATTTATTGCAACCTGACCTATGGGGATAGATTTATCTGGAATCAATAGGTCAGGGTCTACCTTTTGCAAATAACCAAGTCCCATACACGTTGGACATGCACCATACGGTGTGTTGAAGGAAAAAAGACGTGGAGTAATTTCTTCATACGAAACTCCACAGTCTACACATGCAAAGTTTTGTGAAAATACAATCTCATCTCCATCAACAATAGATACAGTTACAATCCCACCGGCAAGCTGGAGCGCTGTTTCTATAGACCCTGCAAGTCTTGATTCTATCCCCTCTTTTACTATAAGCCTGTCTACAATGACGTCAATACTGTGTTTTTTGTTCTTGTCAAGTTTTATCTCTTCTTCAAGCTCATACACGATGCCATCCACTCTAACTCTTGCAAAACCACTTCTTCTCAGTTCCTCAAATAGCTTCTGGTACTCACCTTTTCTTCCTCTTACAACCGGCGCAAGTATTTGAATCTTCGTACCCTCTTTAAGTTTCAATACCTCGTCTACCATCTGGTCAACTGTTTGCTGTGAGATAGGTTTTCCACATATATAGCAGTGAGGTTTCCCAACCCTTGCAAACAAAAGTCTCAAATAATCGTAAATCTCAGTAATTGTTCCAACAGTTGAACGCGGATTTTTAGAGGTTGTCTTTTGGTCAATTGAGATAGCCGGGGAAAGCCCTTCAATGTATTCTACATCTGGTTTTTCCATCATTCCTAAAAACTGCCTTGCATAAGAAGAGAGAGATTCTATATATCTTCTCTGCCCTTCTGCATAGATAGTATCAAAAGCCAAAGATGATTTGCCAGAACCAGAAAGACCAGTAAAGACTATGAGTTTGTCTCGTGGAAGTACCAAGTCAATATTTTTGAGGTTGTGTTCCTTTGCACCTTTTATAACTATATACTCTTTTGACATCTTCCATTTCTCCTCCAAGCAATAAAGCCATTAAAGAAGTTTTTTGAGTTCAAATATTTTGTCCCTTACTTTTGCGGCCTTTTCAAACTCAAGTTCTATAGCAAACTTTTTCATCTCCTGTTCAAGTTCCTTGATATATTCTTCTATCTCTTCCTTTGTCATATTTTCTACAATCTCTTTCTCCACAACTTCGTATTTCTCTTCCTCTTCAGCCACAGACACTGTCGCCTCAATTATCTGTCTTATACCTTTTCTTACAGTTTGAGGTATAATTCCGTGTTTTTGGTTGTATTCTATCTGAATTTTTCTACGTCGGTTTGTCTCATCAATAGCTCTTTGCATAGCGTTTGTAATTCTATCTGCATACATTATAACCTTTCCATCAACATTTCTTGCAGCGCGGCCAATTGTCTGAATAAGCGAAGTCTCTGACCTCAAAAAACCTTCTTTGTCAGCATCTAAAATTGCAACAAGTGACACTTCGGGAAGGTCAAGGCCTTCTCTAAGCAGATTTATCCCCACCAGCACATCAAACTTGCCAAGGCGCAAATCTCTGATAATCTGCATACGCTCAATTGTATCTATGTCTGAATGCATATATCTGACCCTGATTCCCACATCTTTTAAATACTCAGTAAGACTTTCAGCCATCTTTTTGGTAAGGGTAGTAACAAGCACTCTCTGGTTCTTTTCCACTCTCTTTCGTATCTCACCAATCAGATGGTCAATCTGACCCTGTACAGGATGAACCTCAATTTCAGGATCAACAAGCCCTGTCGGTCTTATAATCTGTTCAACAATGCGTGAAGATTTTTTGAGCTCATACGGTCCGGGTGTTGCACTTACAAAAATTACTTGGTTGAGCTTTTCTTCGAACTCTTCAAATGTCAATGGTCTGTTATCATACGCAGATGGAAGTCTAAAACCATATTCAACAAGGGTATCTTTTCTTGCTTTGTCGCCATTGTACATAGCTCTTACTTGAGGTATTGTAACATGCGACTCATCAATGAACATTATGAAATCCTTTGGAAAATAATCAAGCAAAGTATACGGTGGACTTCCAGGTGATCTGCCAGTTAAATGCCTTGAATAGTTCTCTATCCCTTTACAAAAACCCATTTCCTGAAGCATCTCTATGTCATAGCGCGTTCTCTGCTCAAGCCTCTGAGCCTCAACAAGCTTACCCATACTTCTTAGCTCTTTTAGCCTTTGTTCAAGTTCTTCTTCTATACTTTTTATCGCTCTTTTCAATTTCTCAGCTGTTGTCACATAGTGAGATGCTGGAAATATTGCAACATGGTTTCTTCGACCAATTACCTCACCTGTTACAACATCAAACTCTGTGATTTTTTCTATCTCATCCCCAAAAAATTCTATTCTTATCGCCCTGTCCGTATTAGATGCAGGGAAAACTTCAAGTACGTCTCCTCTTACTCTAAATCTTCCTCTTCTAAAATCAATGTCATTTCTTTCATACTGCATTCTTATAAGCTCTCTTATGACCTCATCTCTGTCTTTTATCATGCCAGGGCGCAAAGAAATAGTAAGATTTAAATAATCCTCAGGACTGCCCAAACTGTAAATACAGGATACACTTGCAACAATTATAACATCTCTTCTTTCAAATAAGGCAGATGTAGCTGAGTGTCTGAGTTTGTCAATCTCTTCATTTATAGATGAATCCTTTTCAATGTACGTGTCAGTTTCCGGAATATAAGCTTCAGGCTGATAATAGTCATAGTAACTTACAAAGAATTCTACTGCATTTTCTGGAAAAAATTCTCTAAACTCACTACAAAGCTGTGCTGCTAAAGTCTTGTTATGTGCCAGCACAAGCGTTGGTCTTTGAACATTCTCTATGACCTTTGCCATTGTGAATGTCTTGCCAGACCCTGTAACACCTAAAAGGGTCTGAAATTTTTCACCTTTTAAAATTCCTTCTGTTAACATCTCTATTGCTTTTGGCTGGTCGCCAGTTGGTTTGAAGTCTGAAACAAGCTTAAATTTTTTCATTTCAAATCACCAAATTTTATTTTATCTCATTTGTTCTCAAATTTCAAACGTATGTTTGGAAAATCTATGCTGCAGTATGCTCAATAATCTGTATGTTTGAAGGCCTTTGGATAAAGTTTTTTGTACATTTCATAACTTTTGAAAACCCTTCTCACAAAATGGTTTGTTTCTTTAAAAGGAATTTCTGTAACTTCGATGGTATACCTTTTTATGTTCGATAGCCATTTATCAACATTTGTCAAGCCGGCGTTGTATGCAGCTACTGCAAGCTTTATATCACCATTGTAGTAATTTATGAGATATTTTATATACCATGCACCAAGCTTTATATTGTAGTCAGGGTCATAGAGATTTTCATCTGAATACTGGACTTTAAGCTTTTGAGCAACCCACTTTGCAGTTGAAGGCGAAAGCTGCATAAGTCCAACAGCGCCTTTTCTTGAAACTGCATACTGGTTAAAGTTACTTTCAGATTTTATTATTGCACATATCAAATATGGATCTACTCCTATTTCACTGCTATATTTACTTATACTTTCAGAAAACTTCAGAGGATATATTTGCTTTAGAACAAAAAAATAAAATCTTTCAAAGAATAAAAGAAGAACAAGGAGTAAGACTATTATTGTAACCTTCTTCTTCAAATCAACCCATCCTCTTTTAGATATTTTTTTATTACACTTTTTAACTTTTCAATGTCAAAATTATTCACTATAACCCTGTTAGCAAGCTTCTTATGGCTCTCTAATACTTTTTGCCTTTCTAAAAAAGATTTTATCTCCTTTTCACTCCATCCATTTCTTTTTATTATTCTATCAACCAATAAATTTTCTTCTGCCTCCACAAACCACACAACTGAACAGAGTCTGTTGAGTCCTATCTCAAATAAAAGCGCAGCATCTATGACAGTCGGGTATTCTTTAAAGACCCCTAAAACCAAGTAGTTTACCCTTTCAAAAATAAATTCATGAGTTATTTTATTTAAAACCTCAAAACGGGATTTGTCAGCAGTAACTAAAGCTCTCAATCTGTTTCGGTCTATTTTCCCTGATACCAATATTTCTTCCCCAAAAACATCAGTTAACTTTTTCTTGAGTTCTTCGTTTTCTTCCAAAAGGGTATGATATTCTTTGTCAACATCAATTACTTTAAAGCCGTAACTTTGCGCTAATATGCTACTGATGGTACTCTTACCCGAACCCATCTTCCCTGTAATTCCTAAAACTCTATTTTGTCTCATACCAGTTCAGTCCTTCTTTCACCTCAACCACCAGAGGCACTTTTAAAGCTACTGCATTTTCCATCTCTCTTTTTACTATTCTTTTTACTATATCCTTTTCTTCGTATGGGGCTTCAATTAAAAGCTCATCGTGTACCTGCAAAATTATTTTTGATTTAAGATTGTTTTCTTTAAGTTTCTGATACACCTTAATCATTGCCAATTTCATGATATCAGCAGCACTGCCCTGAATTGGCGAATTCATTGCAATCCTTTCGGCATAGCCCCTTAGATTTCTGTTTGTAGATTTTATGTCCTTTACGTATCTCTTTCTGTTAAACAAAGTCAAAACAAATCCATTATCACGTGCAAACTTAACAGTATTATCTAAATACTCTTTAACTTTGGGATAACGCTCAAAATACTTGTTTATAAACTCTGCAGCTTCTTTTCGCGAAATTTTTACATCTCTTGCAAGACCATAATCAGAAATCCCATAAACTATACCAAAATTCACTGCTTTAGCTTGACTTCTCATCTCTGGAGTAACATTGGCTATGTCTACACCAAAAACCTCAGCTGCTGTCTGCGAATGGATGTCAACATTGTTTTTGAAAGCACTTATAAGTCTTTCATCTTCAGAAATATGGGCAAGTATCCTCAGTTCAATTTGGGAATAATCTGCATCAATCAGTACATGTCCTTCTTCAGGTACAAAAACCTTTCTTATCAATTTCCCCTCATCATATTTTACAGGTATATTTTGTAAATTAGGATCGCTGCTTGCAAGTCTTCCTGTGGCTGTACCTGTTTGGATAAAGGTTGTATGAACTCTGCCCGAAGAAGGATTTATTGCCTGAAGTAACCCCTGACAGTAGGTTGTTAGTATCTTTGTATACATCCTGTAGTCCAGAATAAGAGGAACTATTTCATGTTTGTCAAAAAGCTCTTCTAAAACCTCGGCATCGGTGGAATATCCTGTTTTTGTCTTTTTTATTACAGGAAGTTTTAGCTTTTCAAATAAAATGTATGAAAGCTGTTTGGGCGAGTTTATATTAAACCACTCACCCGCAATCTGGTATATCTGCGTTTCAAGTTTTAATATTTTGCTTTCAATCTCCTTGGTATACTGGAGCAAGGCATCTCTGTCTACCTTAAATCCTGTTTTTTCCATCTCATATAGAACTGGGATAAGAGGTCTTTCTATATTCTCATACAGAAACTGGCATGAATTTAAATCTATTAATCTTAAAAGTTCATCCCATAACCGTTTTAGAAGTACTACAGAGACTATCTTTTTATCTTTTCTTACAGCTTCTATATCAGTGTTCAAGTAGGATACAAACAACGTTTCTAACTCATATGAACCTCTTGTGCTGTCAAGAACATAAGAAGCAATCATTACATCCTCGCAATTTTTAATATTATCTGTGTCTTTCAAGTTGAGTTGATGAAATATATTTTTTAAATCATACACAATTTTCACAGTGTCACTTTTTAAAATCTCCTCTACCAAATGTCTATCCTTTGTCACAAACACAGTATTACTTTCTTGGTCATACAGATAAAAACACTTTTCGTCAGGTACAAACATTAATGGAATCTCTTTTGATCTTATTTGTGAAATACTTTCAAGCTCTTTTTGCTCTACGTCAGGGATATCAGTTTGCTGCTGAACAAATTCAAATTGAACTACTTCTGATAGTCCCAACCGTTTTATTATACTTTTGAACTCTAACTGGACCAAAATCTCATAAAGCCTTTCCTTGTTCCACTCTTTTGTTCTTAAGTCTTCAAGTTTAACATTTAGTGGTAAATCACATACAATTGTTGCTAAGCGCTTGGATAAAAACGCCATGTCTTTTCCCGCTTCCAACTTTTCACGGATAGAACCTTTAATTTTATCTAAATTTTGGTATATCTCTTCTAAAGATGAATACTCCTCCAAGAGCTTCTGGGCACTTTTTTCGCCAATTCCCTTCACCCCGGGAATGTTATCTGATTGGTCTCCAACAAGCGCTTTATAATCAGGCACTTGATTTGCCCAGACTCCATATTTTTCTTTTATATTTTCAATGGTGTACAAATCTTCCATTGTCCTGTCAAACTTCGTTGAGACAATCTTTACAACCACGTTTTTGTCAAGTAACTGAAGAGTATCCCTGTCACCTGTAATAATAACAATATCCAAACCAGTATTTTTGAACTGGTTAACAAGTGAGCCGATTACATCATCTGCCTCATATCCTTCAAACTCAACAATTGGAATGTTAAGGGCATAAAGAATCTCTCGAACATAAGGAATTTGTACTTGAAGGTTATCCGGCATAGGTTTTCTGTTAGCTTTGTATTCTTGGTATTCGCTTTTTCGTGCCTCTCTTCCTCTCTTGTCAAATGCTACAGCAACATAATCAGGTTTTTCTTGTTCTAAATATTTTAATATCACATTTACAAACCCATAAATAGCGTTTGTTGGAATATTGTTTGAGGTTGTCAGTTCAGGAAGAGCAAAAAAGGCTCTGTACAAAATACTGTTTCCATCAAATATAACCAGTTTCATCTTCTATCTTCCCTTTCATTAATTCTTAAAAGTTCTTCTTTTTTGAATGAATAGTTGTTTTTATAAAAGTGTTCATACTTAAAATCATAGTATAGAAACAATAAAGCCTTTAAGTCATTGCTTGTTTTATAGTAGCTTAAATCTTCATAGTAGTTGAAGAGAAACCTGTACAGCTCGTAACAAATATATATTGTTAGGGCTTCATTTGGATACATTCCATTCTCAAATTTTCTATCAAACTCTTCTATATTCATCAAAGTCTCATCTGTGAAAAATTTATAGTTTCTTATAACATGCCATTCTATCTCACCGATGAGTCTTTCAATAGAAGTTTTTATTTCTCTTCCTGTTAAAGAACAGAGCTTAGTATAAAGAAGTAAAATATAAGGCAGATGATAATAAGTTTTTATTGAGGTTAACATAAGATTTTTATTGTAAAAGTTAAAATAAATATTTTCTTTTGTGGACAATAGTTCTATGTTTTCTTGAAGACTTAAAATTTCACTTTTATTAAGCTCGCTTAAAATTTTTATATAATAAAAACAGGAAGATTGTAACGAGGATGTATAGGAAAGCTCGAAATTCACAAGCTTTCTGGGAAGATATAAAAAATAAAGTTTTAACATCTTTGCTGGAATGCCAAGTGATAATCGGTACTTTCTCGCAATGTCTATTTTTGAATACTTCATTATATCTACTATACCAACGTATTTTGGATTGTTTGCCAATTCTAAATTAAGTCCTGCTTCAAAAGATTTTAATCTTGGATTAAAGTTTTCAACGCAATCATAAATTGAACTTCCTTTCTGTACCTTGACTTCTATTTTTATATTTGAGCCTTTCTTTATCCTCGACGTCGGTAGTAAATTTTGAAAACAAAAACTATTCTGTTTTTCATCTATCCAGAACGAATGGAAAAACCCTATACAAAATAAGTTTTCTTTTATCTTTGTGGCAAATCTCAAATATGTTTCATCCAGTTGTAAAATGCCGCAAACTTTTAATAGAAAATATGAATCTTTAGTTCTCAAAAGTATAATTTGTGTATTCGAGTTGTTACACACAAGTCCCTTCTTTCCTCTTTGAAGCCTTGGCATAAAAACAATTTCTGCTTCTTGAATGTCAAAAGCTACTCCTATGTTATTAACTTCACAGCTGTCAGTAAAAGAAAGCTTTGCAGTAAAACCATCCTTTTCATTTATGATTTCATACGAAACCTTTTTCAAACCTCGACCAGCTTGTGTAAATACATCGTTTAAAAAAATATATGAAGGAATGTTTGTTAGCATTCTTTTCTTATACCTCTTTGACATTCCTATAAAATTATTATACCATAAAAATACCCTAAGCCATCCCAATAAACTACCAAAGATGACTTAGGGTACTCTCAACTTTACTTTTCGAACCTATTTTTTCTCGAACATGTCCTTGCCAACACCGCAAATAGGACAAACCCAATCGTCTGGCAAATCTTCAAACTTTGTTCCCGGCGCAATACCGTTTTCTGGGTCTCCATTTTCGGGATTGTACTCGTAACCACATATACTGCATACCCAAATCTCCACTTTAAACACTCACTCCTTTTTTAGAAATTTAAACTGTCAAATAATTTATAC
>FPIC01097809.1_pt1 | contig 23233 bp, 25 predicted proteins | sample 1504481 | NCBI WGS metagenome assembly FPIC01 (sample SAMEA4475357, study PRJEB15587) | soil metagenome | biome: Soil; feature: Field | place: India | collected 2015-03-11 | depth 0 m
ACACACGGGCAGGACGCACCAGATAAGGGTTCATCTATCCTCTTTAGGCTTTCCAATCCTTGGAGACACCACCTACAGGTTTAAAAGAAATTCTGTCCGGCCTGAGCTTTTAGAGTCCACGAAAGACTGCCACATGCTTGTAAGCTACCATCTTGGCTTCATGCATCCCACTAAAGGAAAGTGGCTCTCCTTTGAGATTGAGGACCCGGAGCCCTTCAGAAGCACCTTAGCCCTCATAAAGGAGCTGGAGGAAAAGCTCACGAAGCCTTAGAAGGCTTCCTTCACCCCCAAACCTTTCTCTTAAAGCTTCAAAGCTTCTGAGTTGTTCCTGTCTTCTCTCTTCCTTTAAAAGCTCCCTTGCCACCATGAGCAGCTCCTCAGGAGGTCTTTGAATCAGCTCTGGCACAGCAGACCTGTTTAAGATAAGGTTTGTAAGAGCCACATAAGGCACCTTTATCAGAAGCCTTCCAAGAAGGTATGTAAGGGGGCTTACCCTGTAAAAGACCGCATGCACGGACCTCAAAAGGCTTGCCTCCAGCTCTGCGGTCCCGCTGGCAAGAAGCGTTAGCCTTGCGTATGCCATAGCATTATAAGAAGGGTTTTCAAGGTCTGCGGACGTTATAACTCTAACAGGATAGCCTCTGAAAGACTCTTCCATGTAGCTTTTGAAGGCTTCAAAGGTAGGAACTACCGCTGGAAGGTCAAGACCTCTTATGACTTCTTTAAGGTAAGGCACATGCCTTTTTACCTCGCTCCACCTGCTACCCGGAAGTAAAGCCATGTATTCTTCAAAGCCCACAAGCCTTTTAAAGTCCTCCTCCTTTATGGAGGGGCTGGCAAGGTCTAAGAGGGGGTGTCCTACAAAATGAACCTTAAAGCCCTCCCTTGCATACCTTCTGTAAAAATCCACCTCAAAGGGCAGAAGCACTATAAGATGGTCCGCATACTCAGATATAACCTTTGCCCTACCTTCCTTCCATGCCCATACCTGAGGAGAGATAAAGTATATGACCTTCTTTACCTTACCCCTTATCCTCCTTAGCAAGGGCAGGTTAAAGGCAGGTGCATCGCATAAGATTATGGCGTCGAACTCCGGCATAAGCCTTTCAATCTGACGCCAGAGCTGGAAGACAAAAGGAACCTTTGGCAGGGCTTCTGTTATGCCCACCACCGACAGGTCTTCAATCTTTGCAAGGCTTTTAAAGCCTATACTTTCAAGCCTTTCGTCCGTTATGCCGTAAAAGTCTATACCCTTTACTTCCTTAAAGATATGGTATATGTAATTGCTGGCGGACCGCTCACCAAGAGATACAAAAACCCTCATTCAGCCTTTATGAAAAGGCTATAAAGCCCTTCCCTTAGTTTTTCCACACGCGCCTTAACACCATCAAAAACTAAAAAGAAGGCATAAGTTATTTCTACCCTCCCAGAACTCCTCACGCTCACATACCTTTCCGCCCATATGGAATCTATGGAGTTTCTGAAAGTAGCCTTAAGATATGCTCCGTCGTGATGCTCCATAATTTCTGTAAAAACCACTTCCATGTAGTTGTTTTCCTCCACCGCAGACTTCCAGAGGTCTTCAAGCTCTGGAGCCTCAAGCTCTAACTTTACTCCAAACTCTAAGTCTTCCTCATCCACCTCCTGCAGAAGCTCTCTTAACTTCTCTCCTAAGGCTCTACCAAGCTGATAAACCTTCTGTAGAGCTTCCTGCCTGTAGCTTTCCTGTATAGGCATGGAAACATTATACTCTAAGCACCACCTTGCCAAAGTGCCTGGAAGTCTCTAAGTATTCGTGAGCTTTCCCGGCCTCTTCTAGAGGAAACACCTTATCCACTACGGGTTTTAAAAGCCCCCTCTCAAAGAGCTGTGATATTTTAAAGAGGTCAGCTCTTGGTCCCATATAGACGCCTAAAAGCTGTATTTCCCTTACAAACACATACCTTATGTCTATGTTTGCCTGTGAGCCTGTGGTGGTGCCAAAAAAGACGAGCCTTCCACCCTTTTTAAGGCATTCCACGCTCTTCCAGAAGGTGGTGCTTCCCACATGGTCCATTACTATATCCACGCCTTCTTTGAAAAGTTCCCTTACCCTCTTTACCACATCCTCCTCGTAGTGGTTTATCACCTCATCCACTCCAAGTTCCCTACACCTCTTTGCCTTTTCTTCAGAGCCCGCTGTGGCTATCACAAAAGCACCAAAAAGTTTGGCAACCTGAATACCCGCCACGCCCACGCCCGAGGAACCTCCCCATATGAGGACTCTGTGGTATGGCTTTATCTGTGCCTTGTTTACGAGGGCGTTCCAGACAGTCAAAAAGGTGAGGGGAAAGGAGCTTGCCTCCTCAAAGCTCAGGTTCTTGGGCTTTGGCAAAACATTCCTCGCAGGCACCTTCACATACTCCGCGTAGCCTCCCCTTGTCTTAAGACCGAGTATGTCGTAGTCCTTACAGTGGTTATCATGCCCTGACTGGCATTCATAGCAGACCCCGCAGGAAAGCCCGGGAGCCACTATAACCTCATCTCCTTCCTTTATGTTCTTTACAAGGCTTCCCACCCTTTCCACCACACCGCTTACGTCCGCGCCAAGTATGTGGGGAAGCTCTGGCTTTACTGCCAAGGCACCGAGCCTTACCCATATGTCAAGGTGGTTAAGGGCTACCGCCTTAACCCTTACAAGCACCTCATCATCTTTTATGGTGGGCTCTGGAAAGTCTTCCACATACCTTAAGTTCTCCACTCCACCGAAGCCTTCAAGAATAACCGCACGCATGTAATTATTCTACCTGAATATCGTATTGTTTTATCTTCCTGTATAGGTTTGAAAGGTCTATACCTATTTCTTCTGCGGTCCTCTTCAGGTCGTAGTTAAAATGTCTTAACCACCTTTCTATAAAGAGCCTTTCAAACCTCTGCCTTGCCCTTCTGAGGTCCTTTTCTTCCAGAATAGACATCAGGTCAGCACCTGCATGCTCAAAACCCAGCAGGTTTCTTAGGTCCTTATCGGTTATCTGCGTGCCTTCATGGAGTATGGCAAGCCTTTCCATAAGGTTTTTAAGCTCTCTTACGTTGCCCTTCCAATCATAGCTTAGCAGAAGCTCTTTTGCCTGCTGGCTCAGATACTTTTCAGGCTTTCCGTATTCTTTTAGAAACTCTTTGAGGAAATGCTCCGCAAGAAGAAGTATGTCTTCGCCTCTTTCTCTAAGGGGTGGCAGTTCTATAATAAAGGTGGATAGCCTGTGATAAAGGTCTTCCCTGAAGCTTCCCCTCTTTACCTCTTCTTTCAGGTCCCTGTTGGTGGCGCATATGAGCCTGAAGTCTGACCTGATGGTTTGCGTACCTCCAAGCCTTGTAAATTCTTTTGTTTCTAAAACTCTTAGCAGTTTTGCCTGAGCGCGGGTGCTAAGCTCTGAAACCTCATCAAGGAATAAAGTTCCTCCATGAGCCAGCTCTAACTTGCCCAGCTTCCTCTGGCTTGCTGAAGTAAAAGCTCCCTTTTCATAACCAAAAAGCTCCGCCTCAAGAAGCTCTTCAGGAAGACTTGCACAGTTGATATCCACAAAGGGACCCTCCGAGCGGTCTGAGAACCTGTGTATCTGCCTTGCCACCAGCTCTTTACCCGTGCCACTTTCTCCTACAATAAGCACGCTGGCTTTCGTGTTTGCCACCTTTTTGATAAGCTCTTTTACCACCTTTATCTGCCTGCTGTTTCCTATTATGGGGTCTTCTTCCTCCTCCTTCCTGCCCCTTATCACCTCTTTTAGAGCCTTGTCCACAGTGGTTAAAAGCCTGTCCATAGAAAAGGGCTTTTCTAAAAAGTCATAAGCTCCTTCCTTTACAGCCCTTACCGCATGCTCTGTTTTACCATGCCCCGTTATCACTATGACCGCACCGCCCGGCAGTTTTTCCTTAAGGTAGCCAATGTAGTCAAGCCCGTTGCCGTCAGGAAGCCACAGGTCTAATAAAACCGCATGAAAATACTCCTTTTCCACCTTTTCCTTCATGGACTTTATGCTTTCAGCGGTCAAAACCCTGTAGCCTTCCTCTTCAAGAAGGCCTTTCAACGTATCTCTTATTGCCCTTTCGTCGTCCACCACAAGAATGTTTGCGGTCATGCAAAAATTATATATCTGTAAAGACGTAGCTTTTAAGCACGCCCCTTATCCTTCCTGCAGGCATGTTCTCACCTCTTAAAAGCCTTTCCAAAACCTCTTTCTTTTCTTCACCCTTTAAGAAAAAAAACACCACGCAGGAGCTTTTCAGGTATTCTTCTGTGAGAGAGAGCCTCAAAAGTCCATCGGGAGACTGGCTTATGCACACTTTTGGGCTTACAGCCCTGCACTCGGAGGAGGGAAACAGAGAAGCGGTATGACCGTCCGCACCCACTCCAAGAAGGGCTATGTGAAGCCTTTCGGGAAGCTGAAGGCTATAGTCTATGGCACACTCCTCTATATCCATCTCCGTCTTGAAAAAAACTATCTTGGCTCTTTCTCCAAGGTTTTCCTTTATGTTTTTGTAGTTGCTCAGCTCTGAGCCTAAAGGCACATACCTCTCGTCCGTCAGATAAAACTTAAGTCTGTTCCATGGGAGGTTTTCTCTTGAGAGGAGCCTGTAGAGCTTCATGGGCGTTTTCCCGCCCGCAAGGGCTATGTGGCATGTCCTTTCTGTCCTCAAAAAGAGCTTTACAAGTCTTGTAAGAAGTTTTTTTAAAGGTCTTTCAGGCTCATCGCATCTGTAGAGCTTTAAAGGAGCCACTCTCTTCCCTCTTGCCTGATAAACTCTCTGGCTGGCTCTGGCAATGGTATGCCCTTTGGATACATAAAGGGTTCTTCCTGACGGTCAAGGTAGGGCTCAACCACCTCCCAGAGGGCTTCTACCTCATCGCCCCTTATAAACAGAGACTGGTCCCCTTCCACTATATCAAGGAGGAGGACCTCATAAGCCTCTTCAAACTCGGAAGGAAATTTATACTCCATAAAGGTTTCCACAGGGCAGGCTATAAACCTGCCGGTGGGTGGTCTGAGCTCAAAGGCTATCTGCAGTTTGCTCTCGGGTGCGGTCTGGAAGACTATTTTGTTTTGTTTGGGCTTACAGTCAAGAAGGCTTGTAAAGCCTTCAGGCACCGACTTGAAGACCACCGTTATCTGTGTGAGCTTCTCCTTTAGAGCCTTACCAGTCATAAGGTAGAAGGGCACACCATGCCAGCGGAAGTTCTCCACCAGCAATTTGGCACACACGAGGGTCTCCGTCTTTGAGCCTTCTCTTCCTACCTCCTGCCCGTAGCCCTCATACTGCCCCCTTATGAGCTTTACTATACTTGTATTCTTTAAAACCTTTACCTTCTCGTCCCTTATGAACTTTTCCTCCATCCTTGCAGGCACTTCCATGGCGGTGAAGGCAAGCATTTCAAGCATGTGGTTCTGAAGCATATCCCTTATGGCTCCTACCCTGTCGTAAAAGACACCCCTTGACCCTACGCCCACCTTTTCAAGGGCAACTATCTGCACATGGTCTATGTAGTGGTTGTTCCATATGCCTTCAAATATAAGGTTTGAAAACCTCAAAGAAAATATGTTCTGCACCGTATCCTTGCCAAGAAAGTGGTCTATGCGGTATATCTCCTGTTCAATGAAATACCTTTCTAAGAGGCTGTTTAGCCTCTTTGCGGACTCAAGGTCATAACCAAAGGGTTTTTCTATAACCACCTTCCTTGGGTTTGTGAAGTTTCTCAAAAGCCTCCCAAGGTTTAAGATGGCGTCCCCAAAGAGGTCTGGACCCAGTGCTAAGAAAAAGATAAGCTCCTGACCCTTTAGCTTTTCTATAACACTGCCAAGCTCTGCATAAAAGTTCCAGTCTTTGGCATCAAAGGGTATAAAGTGGCAGAGCTTCCCAAAGCCCTCGTCCAGCTCACAGGCTACCTTTTCCCAGTCCTCTCTTTTACTCCTTGCCAGAGAATAAACCTTATCAAGTCCCTGAAGGTATCCTTTTTTGAAGAGCCTTGAAAGAGAAGGAAGTAGTTTTTTCCTTGCCAGATCCCCCGTACCACCAAGAATAAACAAAGAAAAGCTTTTACTCATGCCTTTTCTTCACACTATGCCTTCCAAACTCGTATCTAAGACCTGCCAGAAGCCTGTCCCTGAAGGAATTTCTCTGTCTTGAACGAAAGCGTGCAAAGAGAGCCTCTGCTATGGTAGGCACGGGCACAGCCCTTTGCACTGCTTCCAAGACAGTCCAGCGACCTTCTCCTGTGTCTTCCACATAAGGCTCTAATTCCTCCAGCTCCCCAAAGTCTTCAAAGACCTTTTGAGTAAGTTCCATAAGCCAGCTCCTTATCACACTGCCCGTGTTGTATATGCGTGCCACCTCCTTGAGGTCGTAGCCAAAGCCACTTTCCTTTAAAAGCTCAAAGCCTTCCCCTATTGCCTGCATGAAGGCGTATTCAATGCCATTATGTACCATCTTGGCAAAGTGCCCAGCCCCAGAAGAACCAAGGTAGGCATAGCCCACGCCCTCATAGGAGAGGTCTTTAAGGAAAGGCTCTATCCTTTCAAAGGCTTCCCTGTCGCCTCCTATCATCAGGCAATAACCCATTTCTTCCCCGTAGACCCCACCGCTTACACCCACATCAAGGAAATAAACGCCTAAAGACTTTAGCTCCCTGTACCTTCTTTGAGAGTCCCTGTAGTGGCTGTTTCCGCCATCTATCACCACATCGCCTTCCTTAAGATATGGCTTTATATTTCCTATCACATTATCCACCACCGCATGAGGCACCATAAGCCACAAAACCTTTTCTTCAAAGCCCTTTAGCTCCTCAAGGCTTTCGAGCACTTTTATAAACTCTTTTGCCCTCTCCCTTGTGGAGGCGTCCGCATCGTAGCCATAGACCTCATGCCCCCTTGCCTTTAGCCTTTTTGACATGCCAAGCCCCATCCTCCCCAGACCTACCATTATGAAAGGCATAGGTAAAATTTTAGCCATAGCCAAAAAGAAGGTCAAGTATGCCAGCCTCTATCTGAAATTCCCAGTCTTTGAAATTGTCCTCTTTATTAACCACAGACACGTAGCCCTCTCTTTCAAAGTAGAGTATCAGCTTTGCCAGATTGGCAAGACCGCACAGCTTGGCACTCTGAAGACTTGAAAGCTTAAACCTTGGCTGCGGTGTATCCGCCTCCTTATAGAGTTTTAAAAGCTCTTCCCTTAGATGATAGTGAAGGCTCTCAAGGTCGCACACTCAGAACCTCCTTTACCACCTCAGAGTCTTTAAAGGGATATTTTACACCCTTTATCTCCTGATAGTCCTCATGTCCCTTTCCTGCCACCACCACCACATCACCCTCCTGAGCCATGCTTATGGCAAGCTCTATGGCTTTTCTCCTGTCTGGCTCTACATACACCTTTGAACGGTCCTCTATGCCCGCAAGTATGTCCTCTATAATAGCTAAAGGCTCTTCGTCCCTTGGATTGTCAGAGGTAAGCACCACAAGGTCCGAAAGGCTCTCCGCCACCCTGCCCATAAGAGGTCTCTTTGTCCTGTCCCTGTTTCCACCCGCTCCAAAGACGGATATGAGCCTATTCTTTGCAAGATCCCTGGCGGTTTTAAGGAGCTTTTCTAGGGCATCGGGCGTATGAGCGTAATCTATCACAACCACAAAGCCATTGCCCTGATAGGCTTCAAACCTGCCCGGCACATGGACTTCTTTTATACCCTCCTGAATATCCTCCACAGGAATACCCTCCAGAAAGGCAAAAAGTACGGCTAAGGAGAGGTTATAGGCTTGAAAGCTACCTCTGAGGTTAGAAAAGAATTTGTAAGCTTTACCTTCCCACTCCACCACAAGCCTTGAGCCTTCAAAGCCTGTAGAAAAGTCCATAATCTTTAAGTCCCCCTCTTTGCCATAAGTTTTTACCTTCTTTGCCATGGCAGTAAGCCTTTTCCCCCAAGGGTCGTCCGCATTTATAAGGGCATGTCTGTATTCATACTCGGTAAAGAGCCTTGCCTTTGCCATAAAGTAGTCTTCCATCGTGCCATGGTAATCAAGATGGTCCTGAGACAGGTTGGTAAAACCCACCGCATAAAAGCTCGTGCCCCAGACCCTTAGCTGGTCTAAGGCATGAGAAGATACCTCCGCCACCACCGCCTTAGCTCCCTCCTCAAGCATCTGAAATAAAGTCTGATGCCATTTTATAGGGTCAGGAGTTGTCCTGCCTTCATACTCAAAGACCTTTTCCCCGAGCCTGTAGTAGATGGTGCCCATAAGCCCCGTCCTTATGCCCGCCTTGTTGAGAATCGCCTCTATCAGGTGCGTGCTTGTGGTCTTTCCGTTGGTTCCCGTTATACCTATTACCCTTAGCTTCTTAGAAGGCTCACCGTAAAAGAGGCTCGCAAGCTCACCAAGGACTTTTCTCGTATTATCAACCTTTATGACCCTTCTGTCCTCTATCTCTACAGGTCTTTCCACCAGCACATAGCTTGCACCCCTTTCAAGAGCCTCCTTTACAAAGTCATGCCCGTCAAGGCTCGTACCCTTTATGGCTACAAATACGTAGCCTTCCTGAACTTCCTTTGAGTTTGCGGTTATGCCTTTGACTCCTCTCACAAGCTCTTTTAAATCAAAACCCACAGATATAAATTCTAACATAGTTTATTCCTAACTCTTCGGAAGCTTGGCACGTATTATGCTAAAGTAGATGTAGGTATAGACCGCTATAAAAATAAAAACAGAAAGCATCAGAAGATATGTATTGTTCCAAAAGAGAATAGCTGGTATAACACCAAGAGAGTTTAAAAGCCACATAAGGGGAGATACAGCAGGGTTTCTGTAAAGAGGGTTGTTAGTGCCGAGAAGTTTTTTAACTACTGTTTTGTAGAAAAGGGTATGAAGATGGAGTGCATCTGGCGCGGTAGCAGAAGAGCCTTTTAGAAACTTCCTTCTGTATATAGAAAAAAGTGTTTCATACACGGGATAGACAGATACAGACAGAGCAAACCAAGGAGAAACCTGAGGATGGTTCTTTACCAGCATAACAGAAAGGACTCCAATCAGAAAACCAATAAGGTATGCACCACCATCGCCAAGAAAGATAAGTCCATAAGGGTAATTGAAGATAAAAAAGCCAGCTATAGCACCTGCCAAGATAAGACTTACTGCCAGCACAAAGCCATCTGAGTTCTCGAAAGCCACATAAGCTATAGCAAGCAAGATAAATATACTTACACCGCTGGCAAGTCCATTAAAACCATCTATTATATTTATAGCATTTGCAAGACCCACAAGGGCAAAAACCGTAAAAAGAAGGCTGACCACATACACTTTTATAACATCATCAAAAACAGGAACTCCAACACGATTTACCAAAACATCTAAGCTCAAAACAGCAAAAAGTCCCGACATGGATATAAATAAAAACCTAGTTTTAGCAGGTATTTTCTTTGTAATATCTTCAAAAAGTCCGATGAAAAAAGCAGGAAATGTAGAAAGTAGAAGATAGAAAAGTCTTATATCTTTTAGATTTGCAAAATATAGATATACAAGACCACAGAGAAAACCCAACAGTATAGCAACTCCACCAATCCTTGGAGTTGGTTTTGCATGAAACTTTTGAGGACCAGCCTTAACTGGGTCATAAAACCAGCTGTGGGATAGCTTTATAATAACAAGCACTACTAAAGCGGATACGAAAAAAGCAATAAGACTTGCTCTAATCATAACTAAGCTTAATTATATCCGTCCTAAATTTTTAAGCACTTTTTTGTTTATTAAACTTCTTTCCTCATCCTTAAACCATCCCCATTTATTAAAGTAGACTATAGCATCTTTTATGTGATAATAAAGCAATTTCAAGCTTTTGTAGGAGCCTCTACTCCATTTATGGTATACGCAGATATCTGTTAAACACACATTTTTACTTACTTTATAAACCCTTCTAGATAAATCTAAGTCATCACAGTATAAAAAATATCTTTCATCAAACAAACCTACCTCTTTAAGTACATCAACCCTAATAAACATAAAAGCTCCAGATATAAAGGGAGCTTCAAAAGGTTTTGAATAGTCATAAAAGCGAAGTTCATAAAAATAATTTCTTTTTTCAACTAAACTGTTGAAAGGTTTAAAGTTAAAGAACCTCCTAAATATAAGGTCTATAGGTGTAGGAAGAAGTTTACAAGCATATTGTAAAGAACCATCAGAGTTCAAAACTTTTGGAATCGAAAGTCCAACATCTTTGTTCTCTTCCATATATTCATAGAGTTTATCTACCACATTTTCTTCAAAATAAACATCTGGGTTCATCACAAGATGATACTTAACTCCTTCCTTCAATGATTCTCTTAAAGCTATGTTATGTCCTTTTCCATAGCCAAGATTTTTACCGGTAAAAATATATACAATCTTTTCCCAAAAAAGAGAAAACTTTTCCAATTCTTTATTACTTGAGTTATCTATAAGAAAAACTTTGTTTATCAGCTTGTTCTTTTTCAAACTATTCAATACCCTTTCCAAATCTTCTTTTTTCGTATGATATAAGACTATAGAAGCATTAACACTCATATCTTTTTAACGAAAAAAGTACTGTGAAAAGTCCAAGATTTCTGATAAAACCATGCTTGTAAAAATTATTTTTTATAACTATACTCAGCCTTTCAAATAATGCAACTTTTGGAATTTTTACAAAGTTTTCTATAAGTTTTTTATGGCTATCAGAAAGCAAGTCATAATACATACTTAGAAATTCTTCAGCTTGTTTTATAGCCTTTATAAGGCTTTTTTTAGCAAAATCTCTTTCCTTAAAAAATCTATACAAGAAAAAAGTAATGTAATATTTTCTTGCTCCTATATAGTTAGAAGAGTGCTGTCTGTAAAGTACAGTGGGCTTTTCAATGGGTTCTATTCTGCCAAAAGCGGACGCAATAAGAGCTATCCACCAGTCATGAACTATAGCCTTCTGAGGTATTTCTTTTACAAGTTTTCTGAGAGCATTATTTATAACTGCGGTGCAACCAGTAACAGTATTTTGTAAAAGTAAGTAGTTTAAGGAATTCTTATATGGCTTTATGTGTTGATATTTCCACAAAGAATTGCTTATTTTTCTTAACCTTTCATCAACCACTACAAGGTCTGAATGTACCAAAAGAGGAATATGTTCTCCAACACTTGCTTCTAAATTAGCCATTCTTTTTAGACTTTCTTCCAACTTATACTCAAGCCATACATCATCTTGGTCTGCAAAAACGTAATACATACATTCTGGAACCGATTTAAGAAGTGTCAGAAAACTTTTGCCTGCACCCAAGTTTCCATAACCGTCGTAAAGAATGTGTATTTTTTCTTTATAACTTTTTTCAAAGTCCATAAGTATATGAAGCGTTCTGTCTTTTGAACCATCATCTCTGACAAATAAAGTCCAGTTTCTATAAGTTTGTGAAAGAAGAGACTTTAAAAAATCACCCAGATATTTCTCTCCGTTGTATGTGGAAAGCAATATACAAGTCTCATACATGTATGCTTAGCTCCCTCTCGTATTCTTCACAAACGGAGCGTGCATCACCTATAAGCCTTATCCTGTGGTTGTCTATCCACATGGCTCTATCACATATTTCTTTGACCTGTTCTATGGCGTGAGATACAAATACCATCGTTACGCCGTTTTGTCTAAATTCTTGCATTTTATCGAGGCACTTTTTCTGAAAGTTAATGTCTCCAACAGCTAAAATTTCATCTATCAAAAGTATATCTGGGTCAAGGTGTGCAACTACAGAAAAGGCAAGTCTTGCTACCATTCCAGAAGAATAAGTACGTAGTGGCTGGTCTATAAATTCTTCAAGTTCTGAAAAAGCAATTATTTTATCCATTTTTTTAAAAACTTCTTTTTTCGTCATACCCATAAGCACACCATTGAGAACTATATTTTCCCTACCAGTTAGCTCTGGATGAAAACCAGCTCCTAGTTCCAAAAGTGGAGAAACTCTACCATTTACTATTACTTTACCACTGTCTGGCTTTAGGACTCCTGCTATAAGACCAAGAAGCGTACTTTTACCTGCACCATTCCTACCTATAACACCCATACATTCACCTTTATATACGGTAAAAGAGATATTCTGAAGAGCTATAAAGCGTTTTCTGAAATCCTTCAGAGCCCTAGGAAGGTTAAAAAGAAAGGTTTTAAAACCTGCGGTTATGTAATTGTAATAAGGATAGGTTTTTGTTACATTGTCAAAGATTATAACAGGTTCTTTCATAGCACTTCAGCAAACTTGTAAGAAAGCTTACTAAATATCCATAAACCCATTACTAATAATATAGCACCATAAAAGAAGGAAACAATAAAGTACTGCATATCAAAGCTCCCTTCAAGAAAAAGTTTATGCCAACCTTCTATAGTGGCAAACATGGGGTTAAAGAAAAGATAATTTTTAAACTTTTCAGGAATTAGTTTTGCTGAATACGCTACAGGAGTAAGATAAAACAGTATGCTTAATCCTATGGTTATTAATCTTTCTAAGTCTCTGAAAAAAAGATTTATTGAAGAAACCATAAGTGAAATGCCGTATGTAATCATAAATTGCGATAACATAAAAAGGGGAATACCGTACAACCAATCCAGAGTAGGAAAAATATTGTAATAAAAGGCGAACGCTATTATGACAGGTATAGATAGAAGAAAATGGAAAGCATCATTTAACACGTTTGAAAGAGGTATGAAATATCTTGGAAAATTCACTTTTTTTATCAAAGAAGCGTTTGCTAATAGACTTACTGATGAAGAAGCAACAGAATTGGAAAACCATTGCCACGGAAAAAGTCCTGTAATAAGAAACAGAGTAAAGTTTTCTATAGGTATTTTCATAACAAACTTAAAGGCAAAGTATAAGACTACAGCCATAGATAGAGGATGAAGAACTGACCATAGGTAGCCGAGGATATTGCTTCTGTATTTGACTTTGATTTCTTTGAAAGTGAGAATTATGATGAGGTCAAGGTAGTAGATTAAATTAGCAAATCTACTCTGCGTTAAATTTGCCATGGTTTTATAACTCTAGGTGGAAAAGCTAAACTAAAATCTTCTCTATCTAAAGTTAAGTTAGGATTGTAAGCAGGGTCATTTAATAATAAGCTTCCCCACCTTTCTTGCATCATTTGAATCTCCTTCCTAAAACGTGGATTATCTAAGGTATCTATTCCTCTAGATATACCTTCATAATGATAAAGTTCAGCAAAAGGTGTGAATATAATTTTATATCCTAACTGTGTTACTCTTATGCAAAAATCAACATCATTGAAAGCTACCGCAAATTTTTCATCAAACCCACCCACTTTTTCAAATACTTCACTCTTTACTAACATACATGCGCCAGTAACGCAAGAAAGCTCTTGAGCCAAGGTTAATCTTGCAAAATAACCAGGACTATCTTTAGGAAAGTATCTGAAAGCGTGTCTTGCAAAACCACCTATTCCTAATATTACTCCTGCATGCTGTATTGTATTATTGGGATAATAAAGTTTTGCTCCAACCACACCTACATCTTTTTTCATTATGTGAGAAACCATCTCCTCTAACCAATCATCGTTTATTACTTCAGTATCATTGTTTAAAAATAAGAATAATTCACCTTTTGCAAAGTTTACCGCATAATTATTTATCTTTGACCAATTGAAAGGTACATTGTAATCTATAATTTTAATTTTTTTCGGATAGCTTGTTTTTAGAAATTCAAAAAATTTAAAAGTTTCTTCCTGCTCTGAATTATTGTTAATTATAATTATCTCATAATTTGAATATTTAGTCTTACTTAAGATACTTAAAATACATCTTTCTAAAAGGTCCTTTTTGTCCTTAGTAGGTATAATAATAGAGACAATAGGTTTTTCTTTTATCTTATATCTGACTCTCCAGTGAACACCCAATACATCTATCAGTTCAACATCTATATTATTTCTCTGGAAATGTTCCATTAATGCTTTATACTGGGATTCTCTAGCGTAAGGCTTGGCTCCTATACTATGTGCAGTAGATTGACTGTGTATTCTCCAATGATAGAGAACAAAAGGAATGTGTCTAATTGTATTATGAGGTATTTTTTCTATTATTCTTAATGCTAAATCCCAATCCTGAGCTCCCTCAAAGCCTTTTCTAAATCCTCCAACTGAATCAACTAAGGATTTTCTATATACAAGAAAATGACATATGTAATTAGCACCTAAGAAATATTCATAATTCCAATCTGGTTTAAAAAATGGATCCCTTCTATTACCATATTCATCGATTTTATCTTCATCAGTATATATAACATTAACATTCGGATAATTATTTATTTCTACAGCTACAAAATATAAAGCTAAAGGAGATAAAACATCATCATGGTCTAAGAAAGCAACAAATTCTCCTGTAGCTAGTTCTAAAGCTGTATTTGATGATTCAGATATATGACCGTTAGTTTCCCTATAAGTAACCTTTATCCTTTTATCCTTTGATTTGTATTCCTCTAAGATTTTTCTTACATGAGGTTCTGTAGAGGCATCATCAGCAATACATAATTCCCAGTATGGATATATTTGATTTATTACAGATTCTATAGCTTCTCTTAGAAATTTTTCGGGTGTGTTGTATACTGGCATAATTATGGAAATAACTGGTTTTAGTTTAAGTTTCTCTATATGAGTTTTTATTCTAAGAATATCTTCATCTGTTATTGTATCATATAACTTAATCCACTTAACATAATTATCTTCATTATTTATGTTCTTCATTAATCTATCTTTAAGTTTAAGTGTTGTTTTTCTGAAACCAAAGTTTCTTACATAACTAATTACTTTACTTATGTTCTTTAAATTCACCTCTTTTAAAATTAAATAAACTAAAGGATTACTGTTCTCACTTAAGAAATTTTGATTTTCTTCCAAAAACCTTTTCATATCAAACCATTCATTAGGATTTCTTCCCTCTTTCCATCCGTGTAAAACAAAGTGTTCAAGAGGGTCTATACCTTCCTGCCTTACATCAGGATACTGTTTAATATAATAAACAGGGTCAAAGAGCCCTGAAAATTTAATAATCCAATAATCTTTAGTAAATTTACCGCGCATCTTTATACTCCTAAATCTCTTAATTTTCTCCTGAACCATCTTAGAGGACTGGTTATTCTCCAGCTCTTACTCATATATACTCTAACAAGTTCTTCTTCCTTCTGGTTAAGTTTTACTTGTAATTCCCGATTTTGTTGCTCAATATAATTAAGTTTTTGATAAAGCTCGTCTTTTTCTTGCTTTGTTCTGACAAGTTCATCTTCTACTTGATTTAGCTTTTGGAATTTCCCTAATAGAGAAAAGTAGTTCCGAACTTGTTGAGCATTTTCATTTAAGAAGTGAATAATTTGACTTTTTTCATTTTCTGAAATCTGTATAATTCCTAACCCATACCCGTGATAAAATTCAAAATTGAGGGGGTAATTTTTTTTCAATTCTTCCCAAAATTTCCATACGCCAAAATCACCCATCTTTACATTTATATCATGGAATAAAACAAAAGCACCATCTGCTAATTTAGAGAGCCATGTTTCAAAATCGTGTTTAACAGCTTCATAAGTATGATAGCCATCTATGTGTAGCAAGTCTATAGTTTTATCTTCAAAAAACCTTACACCTTCGTCAAAAGACATTCTTAACAAGGTGGAAAATCCAGAGTAATTTTCGTAGTTATATTTCGAAACAACTTCAAACACTTCATCAGAATAAAAGCCAGCATGAGGGTCTCCTTTCCAGTTATCGACTGCATAGCATTTTGTAGACAACAGGTAATCTTTTACAGCCTGACAAAAAGCGAAATAAGAAGTTCCATAATGCGTTCCAAGTTCGACAAAGATTGAAGGTTTCACCACACTTGTAAACCAATAAGCAAATGGAACATGCTCCAACCAGGCGGTAATACCTAATACCACAGGCTTTACTCTAACTGCTTCTAATAATGATCTATAAAAATTCCCATCTCCTCCTTCCATTCTCTTATCTCCAACCCAAGCTCTTTACATATTTTACCATTACTCATAACAGACCATCTTGGTCTTTTGGCAGGCAGGTTAAACTCATGCTGGTAGGCTGGATAGATAAACTTCCTTATACCCCTTAGCCTAAAGTATTCTTTTGCCCACTCATACCTTGATGCATAGCCTGAATTTACAAGATGGTACAAACCAGTCAAACCTTTTTCTAAAGCCTTTAGCGTTACTTCCACTATAGTCCTTGTAGAAGTAGGTACAGAAAACTCATCACAGGCTATTTTAAGATACTCCCTTTCTTTTGCCCACTGCTCCAGCTTATACAGAAAGTTCTGAGTTCCTTCTCCATAAACCCAGCTCACTCTAAATATTAGATAGTTTTCAAGGTAGTTCCTTACCGCTTCTTCTCCCAAAAGCTTGCTAAGAGCATATTTATTTAGTGGATTAGGCTGGTCTTCTTCTGTATAAAGTCCTTCCTTTTTTCCATCAAAGACGTAGTCTGTAGAATAGTGTATGAGAAAAGCTCCTTTTTCCGCACAGGCAATAGCAAGGTTAGAAACCCCAAAGGTATTAACCTTCAAGGCTTTTTCAAACTCTTCTTCCGCCTTATCTACAAGATTATAGGCTGAACAGTTTATTACCACATCTGGCTTTATTTCTTTTATAGCTTTAAGGACTTTGTCAAAGTTTGTAATATCAAGCTCTTCTTTTCCAAAAGCGACAAAGTCCGTACCTTGCCTTTCAAAAGTTTTGATAAACTCTCTTGCAAGCTGTCCTTTTGCACCAGTTATGAGGTATTTCATCAAAGTTCCTCCGTATCTAATATACTCTCCAGTATCTTTTTCAGGTATGGAATGTCTTCCTTTATTGTTACCCATACCAACTGGTAATCTATACCAAAGTATTCATGTATAAGAATATCACGCATGCCCGCTATTTCCTTCCAAGGAACATCTGAATGTTTCTTTCTAAAATCCTGAGGAAGATGTTTTACCGCTTCCCCTATTAACTCAAGGCTTCTCACAAAAGCCTTTTTTAAAGTCTCATCTTCTATGAATTTCTCAAAGGTCAAACCTTCAGAAGTTTTAATAAGATATTCACATTCCTTTATTATGTCTTCTAAGTAATCTTTAATTTCCCTTTTCTTCCTGCCTTTAAACATACATAACTTCTTTAAGTATTCTTTTCCCTATCCTTGGTTTTAGAGCTGATTTTGATACTAAATCTACCTTCCTTATTCCAAGCTGTTTTTCCAGAAAATGTTTTAGTTCTACAAACTTGATTAAACTTATAGGTTCTTTAAATTCTACAAGTACATCAAGGTCGCTTTTCTTTGTTGGAGTGCCCTTTGCGTAAGAACCAAATATTCCTATATTCTTCACTTTATACTTCTCTTCCAACACTGGTTTTAAAGCCTTCAGTTTTTCCTTTATTTCATCTAAGGGTTTCATATTCATTAAGTATAAACTTTTCTCCAGTATTCCTCCAACTCGGATAGTTTTCTTTCTACCCACTTAAAGTTTTCCACGTACCACCTTACTGTCTTCTCAAGACCTTCTTCAAAGCTCGTTTTTGCCTTCCAGCCAAGCTCCTTTTCTATTTTATCTGTGCTTACGGAATACCTGTAATCATGACCGGGTCTGTCTTTTACAAACCTTATCAAACTTTCAGGCTTGCCAAGTAGCTTTAATATAGCCTTTACTACTTCAATATTTCTCTTTTCTATACCGCTCCCCACATTGTATATCTCACCAATCTTACCTTTTTCCATTATTAGCATAACAGCCTCCGCACAGTCTTCCACATAGAGCCACTCCCTTACATTAGACCCATCTCCGTACACAGGCACTGGTTCGTTTCTGAGAGCTTTTACAATAACCACAGGAATGAGTTTTTCAGGATATTGCCAAGGACCATAGTTATTAGATGGTCGGACGGTTATTACAGGAAGACCGTATGTTCTGTAGTAGGCTCTGCCGAGCATGTCTTGTGCTGCTTTGCTCGCAGAGTATGGAGAATTCGGTTTAAGACAGGATTCTTCTGTAAATTTGCCCTCTTTTATTTCTCCATACACTTCATCTGTGATTATATTTACAAAAAGTTCTACTCTATATCTTTTTGAAAGCTCAAGCAAGTTGTAAGTACCTTCCACATTCGTCCTTAGGAAGGCTGATGGGTCTAAAATACTTCTATCTACGTGAGTTTCTGCAGCAAAATGAACTATTACCTGAGGTTCTTCCTTTTTAAAAACTTCTTCTAGGCTTTCAAAGTCTCTTATGTCTGTTCTATAAAAGGTGTATTTTCCTTCCACATCTTTAAGCCTTTCTAAGTCTCCAGCGTAGGTGAGTGCATCTACAACTACCACTTGATAGCCAGTATATATGGCCTTCCTTACGAAAAAACTTCCTATAAACCCTGCACCGCCTGTAACAAGTATTTTCTTCACAGCAGGTCTTCCTCCTTCAAATCTTTCAGATAAGGTAGATTTTTATCTTTTTCAGAGAGTATGGGCTCCTTTATGTCTTCTAAGGGCCATTGTATGCCTATATCCGGGTCGTTCCACCTTATACCTGCATCGTGCTGAGGTGAATATTCCGCACCGGAGACTTTATATATAACTTCCGCGTAGTCTGATAGTACCAGAAAGCCATGAGCAAAACCTTCAGGTATCCATAGCATATGTTTGTTTTCTTCAGAAAGAATTACTCCAACCCATCTACCAAAGGTAGGACTATTTTTCCTTATATCTACCGCCACATCAAAGATAGCACCTTTTATACAACGTACCAATTTACCTTGAGATTTAGGCTTTTTCTGGTAGTGAAGTCCTCTAAGTACCCCTTTTACAGAAGCGGAATGATTGTCCTGAATAAAAATCGCCCTTATGCCAAAGGCTTCAAAATCTGACCTTTTGTAAAACTCAAGGAAGAACCCCCTCTCATCTTTAAAAACCTTAGGTTTTATGAGAAGCACCTCGGGAATTTCTAAAGGTTCAAACTCAAAAGGCATGCACTTCTTCCTCCGCAAGCCTTCTTAAATACTTTCCATAATCTGTCTTATCCATCTTCTTTGCCAGTTTTAGAAGGTCTTCTTTTGATATCCATCCGTTTCTGAAGGCAATTTCTTCAGGACAACCTATCATAAGACCTGTTTTTCTTTCTATAGTGGCTACGAAATTGCCTGCCTCAAGAAAGCTTTCATAAGTGCCTGCGTCAAACCACGCAAAACCACGTCCAAGCAGTTTGACTTTAAGCTTTCCCAATTTCAGATATTCTTCAAGCAAAGAGGTTATTTCCAGCTCACCTCTTGCGGAGGGTTTTACATTTTGAGCAAGCTTGCACGCCTGTCCATCAAAGAAATACACACCTATTACCGCATAATGAGATTTAGGTTTTTGGGGCTTTTCTTCAATAGACAGCACATTACCCTGCTCGTCAAACTCCACTATACCAAACATTTCCGGGTCATGTACATAATAACCAAAACAGTAAGCTCCACCACTGCTTTCAACTTCCTTTTTAGCTGATTCTAAAAGCTTAGGAAGGTCATGACCATAAAGGATATTGTCTCCCAAAAGGTAAAGAACCGGTTCCTTTTCTATATAAGGACTACAGAGCAGTATGCCTTCAGAAAGTCCTCTTGGTTTTTCTTGAATAACGTACTGTATCCTTATACCAAGTTGAGAACCATCTCCTAAGAGTTTTTCAAAGAGGGACTTATCTTGAGGATTTACCACCATGTATATGTCTTTTATTTTTAGAAGCATAGCCAAGGAGAGTGGATAATAAATCATCGGCTTGTTATAGATAGGCAAGAGGTGTTTGTTTATTATCTGCGTAGTAGGATATAACCTTGTGCCTGAACCTCCCGCAAGGATTATGGCTTTCACAATAACCTTAAATTATATCATTTTCTGAGTTGCATAATACATTATTACTTTTCTATTATGGTCTCTTCCACTTTCATGCCAAAGTGCCTGCCTTCCTGCTCCACATAACCAAGCACTTCATCACCTTCTTTTAGCTCCGCCACCGATATAGGTGTGCCGTCAGGTCTTGTAAGCCTTATGGTTTCCGCATTTTGAAGGACTGCGCTGAGCTTTTTGTTTTCATATTTTCCCTCCACCAGGAGCATGGGTCTTCTTTCCACCTTTGCCCTGCCCACATAAACGAGCCTTCCCCTTCCCTGATAGTCATAGACCATCACAGGGTCTCCTGCGGAAAGCTCACATAAATATTTGGTTTTGTTGCCCGGAACTCTTACATACATATGCACAGCACCAGCGTTTACCCTAAAGGGTCTTGAAGCCACGTAAGGGTTTTCTTCCGTCTCCGCATGCACTAAAAACATGCCACCTGAGGAGTTGCCCACCAGCATACCCTCACCCCTCTGGAGCAAAGATGTAGTATCCACGCAGACCCTGTCTCCCAGTCCCAGGGGCAGTATGCGGGTTATCTTAACTACCACAAGGGGAAGTTTTTCTTCTTCCTCTTCAAGCACTCTTCCCACCTTCTTTATGGTGTTTATGTCCTCGCTTTTTAAGACTATGCCCTTCACGCCCTTTTCAAGCACCCTTATGGCAAGCCTTGCCTCCTCTTCGTTTTTAACAACCGCATAAAGCTCCTCCCTCTGAGCTATAAGGTTTTCCAAGGGTATTATGGTCCAGTCGGTGGTTTCCACTATCACCTTTATGTGTGGTGGATACTTGCCCGCACGTTCTTCATCTTCTTTGCCCCTTATGAGCACATACTCGTAGTCTTTTCCTTCCAGAAGGTCTGGTCCTTCCTTGGAGGCTACCAGAACCCTGCCTAAGGCTTTGACCTCCTGAGCCTTTGATGGGTCGGAAAGGAGTATCACCCTTGCCCCCGCCTCAAGGGCTGAGGTGATTAGCTTTTTATCATAACTTTGAGCCCAGTACCAGAAGTCCTTCATAAAAAAGATTATACCCTCTCTTTTATCAAAGAAAGCACCTTTTGAACCACCTCCTCCACGCTTAAGTCTGTGGCGTCTATAACTACGGCATCTTCCGCCGGCTTAAAGGGGTACTGGGGTCTATTTTTGTCCCTTTCGTCCCTTTCTATGACCGCCCTCAGGACCTCCTCGTAGCTAACAGAAAGCCCTTGAGCCTTGAGCTGTTCGTACCTCCTTCTTGCCCTCTCCTCGGGGCTTGCGGTGAGAAATATTTTTATGGGTGCGTCTGGAAAGATGTGCGTGCCAGCATCTCTTCCTTCTGCTACCACTTGACTGTCTCCCACTAAAGCCCTGAAAAAACTGTTTATCCTTTCCCTGAAGGCTGGAAGGGAGGCTATCTGAGAGGCAACTTTGCCCACCTCCTCTGAACTCAGAAGCCCGCTTATTTCCTGCCCTTTATAGAAGACCTTTGTTTCTCCTATATCTGTAATTACTTCCGGTGGCTTCTCAAAGAGCTTCAAAACCTCTTCCCCTTTCAGGCTTTCCTTTAAGCACGCATAAGCAAAGGCTCTGTATACTAAACCCGTGTTCAGGTATGGTATTCCAAGCCTTTTTGAAACTTCCCTTGCTACCGTGCTTTTCCCGCTGCCCGCCGGACCGTCTATGGCTACCTTCATCAGAAGAAGCTTCTACCTCCTGAAGATACACCTCTGAGTTTTAGCTCAAGGTCCGCAGGCCTGGAGGCATACATGAGGGCTGTGTTGTAATCTATAAGCCCCCTTCTGTATAGCTCCTCTAAGTGCTGGTCAAAGGTCTGGGTGCCATACACAGATTTGCCCTTTTCTAAAAGCTGTGGAATCTCGTCAAACTTGGTGGTGTCCACTATGCATTCCTTTATGGCAGGTGTGTTTATAAGCACTTCCACCGCAGGCACCACGCCCTTACCGTCCGCCCTTGGCAAAAGCCTTTGAGAAAAAATGGCTACAAGGGTTTCCGCCAGCTGTATTCTTATCTGCTCCCTAACCTCAAGGTTGAACATGCCTATTAGCCTGTTTATAGTTTCCTTTGCATCAAGAGTATGAAGGGTAGAGAAAACAAGGTGTCCTGTCTCTGCCGCCTGAAGGGCTATCTGTGCTGTTTCCGCATCCCTTATCTCACCTACCATTATCACATCCGGGTCTTCTCTCAAAGAGGCACGCAGACCCCTTGCGAAGGAAGAAGTATCTATTCCCACCTCACGCTGGACTATAAAGGCTTTGTTATCCTTGAACAGGTATTCTATAGGGTCTTCTATGGTAACTATCACACAGTCTCTTACCGCGTTTATGTTGTCTATAAGAGATGCAAGGGTAGTGGATTTGCCAGAGCCCGTGGGGCCTGTAACCAGAATAAACCCTTTCGTGTTTTCAAGGGCTACCTTTTTCATGACTTCTGGAAGGTTAAGACTCTCAAAGGCGGGTATGGTAAAGGGTATCACCCTAAAAGCAAGTCCTATGGTGGTTCTTTGCCTGTATATATTAACCCTAAAACGTGCCACGCCGGGCAAGGAGTAAGAGGTGTCTGTTTCTCCGTATTCTTCAAACTCCGCCAGCTTCCTCCTGTTTTTTTCTAAAATCTCCTTTACAATTAGTTCTATTATCCTGTCATCAAGTTCTGGGAAGTCTTCAAGCCTTTCAAGCCGTTTTTTTATCCTTATTACAGGCTTGCTGCCCGTTTTTATGTGGATGTCAGAAGCCTTTAATTCAATTGCCTTTTTAAGTATCAGCTGAAGCAAGCCCGGCTACCTCCTTTACTTTTTTTTCAATCTCCTGAGCAAGTTCTAAGTTTTCCTGCAGGAACTTCTTTGCCTGCTCTCTCCCCTGCCCAAGCCTTACATCTCCATAGCTATACCATGCACCGCTCTTGTTTATAACTTTTAATTCCACCGCCGTGTCAATAAGGTCGCAGAGTTTGCATATACCCTCTCCGTATAAAACATCAAACTCAGCTTCCTGGAAGGGTGGAGCCAGTTTGTTTTTGACCACCCTTACCCTTACCCTGTTGCCGGATTTTTCCCCTCCACCATCTTTGACCTCACCCACACGCCTTACATCCAGTCGCATGTCCGCAAAGAACTTTAAAGCTCTACCTCCTGGCGTGGTTTCTGGGTTTCCGAACATGACCCCTATCTTTTCCCTCAGCTGGTTTATGAAGATTATTGCCGTGTTTGCCTTGTGTGCCATACCCTTAAGCTTTCTGAGAGCCTGAGACATGAGCCTTGCCTGCTTGCCCACATGAGCCTCTCCTATCTCACCCTCCAGCTCATCCTTTGGCACCAGAGCAGCC
>FPIC01060576.1_pt1 | contig 23177 bp, 14 predicted proteins | sample 1504481 | NCBI WGS metagenome assembly FPIC01 (sample SAMEA4475357, study PRJEB15587) | soil metagenome | biome: Soil; feature: Field | place: India | collected 2015-03-11 | depth 0 m
AAGGCTTTGGATTTGGCTAACTCCAGCACCCGTATTACATCCTGCAGGTCATTGCCATTCATTTCCAGTACGTCCCAGCCAAAAGCCTCCCATTTGGCTTGTAAGTTACCCAGCGAAAGCACTCTATCGGTAGGGCCATCAATCTGCTGGCCGTTAACATCAATGGCTGATATAAGATTATCTACTTTATTATGTGGAGCAAACATAGCGGCCTCCCAGATTTGTCCTTCCTGCAGTTCGCCATCTCCATGCAGGGAAAACACCAGGCCTGTATCATTGTTCAGTTTTTTGGTTAATGCAGCTCCTATGGCTACAGACAAGCCCTGCCCAAGAGAACCCGAAGCAATACGTACCCCCGGCAACCCCTCGTGGGTAGTAGGATGCCCCTGCAAGCGCGAGTCAAGCTTACGGAAAGTAGCCAGCTCAGCTACATCAAAATAGCCGGCACGTGCCAGTACACTGTACCATACTGGTGATATGTGCCCATTAGAAAGAAAAAATAAATCTTCTCCTTTGCCATCCATTGAAAAATCGGGGTTGTGCTTCATTACTTTGAAGTAAAGGGCTACTAGGTAATCGGTACAGCCTAAAGAGCCCCCCGGGTGGCCAGACTGGCATTGGTGCACCATACGCACGATATCTCTGCGTACTTGCCTCGCTATGTGTTCTAATTCTTCTATTTCCATATATTTTTTGTTTGGTGTGAAAAACAAGATTAATTTAAATGTAAAATTGACATTTATTAAAAAAGGTAAAATAAAATACCGAAATGAGCCAGCAACTTTGCTTCACACCCGGTACTTTACCAATAGTACTTTTATAATTACTTTACTATAACCGGCGTATTTATACCCTCTGAAGTCATTGCTACACGCTTCATAGTGCCATCGGCATTATAGTGCAGGTAGTCTATACATACAGATCTTCTGAAACTACCCCCATGTGGCTGGATGCCCCCTGTATGGTAGAAGAAATAAGGCTTACCTTTAAAATCTATAATAGCCTGGTGGTTGGTATTAGAATTTCCTGCCAGTTCATTTAAAATGCCTTTAAACTCCCAGGGGCCTTCTAAACTCCTGCTCATAGCGTAGGCTGTTTTTTCCGGAAACTGATAGGCATACGACAGGTAATACCAGCCATTACGCTTATGTACCCAGGGTGCTTCGGTAAAGTGAGGCAGCTTAATTGACTTGATAGGCCCATCCAACTCTGTCATGTTTTCTTTGAGCTTTGCATAATAGCATACAGTGTTTCCCCAAAAGATATAAGCCTGACCTTTATCATCAATAATTACAGCCGGGTCAATATCATCCCATTCAATAGGAGTATCGGTTGTCATATTATTGGTTATAAGTGCGGAGCCACGGGCATCTTTAAATAGACCTATAGGGCTATCAGCTACTGCCACCCCAATAGCCTTGCCTCGTATAGTACCGTGGGTAACTGTGCTGTACCAATAAAACTTACCATTACGCTCAATTACATGCGAGGCCCAGGCATCTCCGCTGGCCCAGGTAAAGGCTTTAGGCGCCAGGGGCACAGGATGCTCGGTCCAGGTAACAAGATCAGGCGAAGAAAAAACCAGCCATTCGTTCATTACATAGCCTTCGCGCCCTGGTTCTGCCTGGTCGTGCCCGGCATAAAGGTAAACCCTGTCTTTATGCACAATTACAGCAGGATCTGCAGTATATTTATGCTTTATGATAGGGTTTTCTGTAGCCTTAAAAACCGTATCGGCCTTAGTGTTTACTTTTGCAGTTTGTGCGTATACTGGCAATGCACTACATAGGCTTGCTAAAAGCATAGCACCTGTAAACACCTTTGTAGCTAAAGCAGGCACTTTACTTAGCGGGGTTTTATAATCACTCATGCTCATCTTTTGATTAGCTATAACTGTTTCTCTTTATTTCATTAAATTCACTTTCTCCAGCCTACCACTAAGTGCTTACAATGCCTCCCGGGCAGAAAACTTGTACACCGTAGTGGAGGTATAGGTCTCACCTGGCTTTAATAAGGTAGAAGGGAAGGAAGGCTGGTTGGGCGTATCTGGAAAATGCTGGGTTTCCAGGCAGAAACCATAATGCTTTTTAAAGGTTTTACCCCTGCTTGAAAGGCTGCCATCCAGGAAGTTGCCTGAATAAAACTGCACGCCAGGCTCAGTAGTAAACACCTCCATAAAACGGCCAGACATTGGCTCATGCACTGTAATAACTTTAGTTAAGGTTCCGTTTGTATTATTAAGTACCCAGTTATGATCGTAGCCACCCTCTACCTGTGCAATACGAGCGCCTATTGGCTGAGGGCTTGTAAAGTCCATAGCACTGCCTGCTACCTTACGGTTTTCCCCGGTTGGAATCAAACCGGCATCAACCACAGTATAACGATCTGCATCAATCATAACTACATGGCCCAGGGCATCTTCTGCTTGTCCGCCTGAAAGGTTAAAATAGCTATGGTTGGTAAGGTTCTGGTGAGTGGCCTTATCGGTAGTTACGTTGTACTCCATTTTTACCTCATTATTATCAGTAAGGGTATATACCACTGTAGCGGTTAATGTACCAGGGTAACCCTCTTCACCATCGGGGCTGGTATAACTAAGCTTTACTGCACGCTGGCCGGGCACTTCTTGGGCAGTCCATACTACTTTATCGAAACCTTTATTGCCGCCATGCAAATGATTTTCGCCATTGTTGGTGGCAAGCTGGTATTGTTGCCCATCTATCGAAAACTTACCTTTCGCTATGCGGTTGCCATAACGACCTACAACACCTCCAAAGTAAGGCATGCTTTTCATGTAGGTATCGTTTTGGTATCCATCAATGTTATCAAAACCTAACACTACCTCGCCCAGGGCACCATCTTTATCGGGCGCATAAATAGAGGTAATAATTGCGCCATAATTGGTAACCTGTACACGCATACCGTTTTCGTTGGTTAGGGTGTACAGCATAACTTCCTGGCCATCCCTGGTCTGGCCAAAACTTTCTGATCTGAAATTCACGACTGATTGTTGTTCTGAGGTTGATACTGCAGTTGTTTCTTTACCTGTTTCGCGGCTTGCACAGCCTACCAGCCCGGATATACCCAGGCCCCCTACCAGGGTCGGGATCAGAAAACGCTTGCACATAGAAAATTTGCTCATATTGATGTATTGAGGTTTGGTTAGATACAGTGTTAATAGCTGGCTAAATAATTTTATTTCATAAGGCGCACATCGTAAATGCCTCCTGCTACAGAGCCCTGGTGCGCCTTAAAGGTTACAGTAAAGGTTTGCGGACTTTGTGTCAATAATTGCTCCGGAAGCAGATAATCCACATCAAAGAAGTTATCTCCACGCGAGCCGTCTAAGTGCACGGTTGCCAGCTTATGCTCGTTTATAAAAATATCGAAGGTACGGCCATTGTCTAACCCAAAATAAGTAATACGCAGTTTTTTTGCGACTTTTCCAGTATTTTTTAGGTTATAGCTAAACCAGCCTGTGGCATGGCGCCAGTGCCTTTCGCGGTGTACCCCCGACTCTGTATTTTCGCCCTGGTAGCCATGATCTGATTCTGGTTGTTGTTCTCCGGGCGTTACCTGGTCAACAGTACTGGCTTCCAGCAGCAGGCTCTCCTTTTCTTTTTGTTGCAGGTTCTGCCTGACCTGGGCCAGGCTGTTGGGCTTGGCTACAGGCCAGTACAGCATGTACCTTGCATCGTGTACCTTAAAAAAAGGCACCAGCTCTATACCTGCAAACTGCTCGGGCAACACCTGCCCGGCAAGCGTAAATGTTAATGGTTTACCCTCTACAGGTTTAAGCATGGAAGCAAGATTTTGGGCAGAAGATACCAGCACTGGGGCTTCGTGTATAGGGTAGAGCTTGTCACTTGCAATATGCCCCATACGGCTGTCATCGGCCTGCAAGCCATGCAGGTGTGTTTTATCTGTGGCTGCGGCCAGCACTATAGGCCCATGAACAAATGATACCCAACCCGATCCGTCTGGCAGAGGCTCTGCCTTGCTTTGCATAGGTAATGATATAGATACTTCATCACCGCTCTTCCATTTTCTTGCTATAGCCACATAGCCCCCTGTAGCAGTTTTTACATTAATACGCTTGCCATTTACGCTTATGTTTAGCTGCTTATCTTTAAGCCAGCCTGGCTGCCTGATGTGCATGGTAAATGTTTGAGGCTGCTGCATGGTTAGCTTTAAGCTGGAGCTTTCTTCAAAAGGAAAGCTGGTATTTTGCACCACGCTGAGCCCTCTTTCTTTCCACTCCAGCGTAGAGGCAATAAACAGGTTTACAAACAAATCATTTTGCTTATGGGCATAAATAAGCTCACCGTATTTGGCATGGTTCTCAAGGCCTGAGCCTACACAGCACCAAAAGCTCTGGTCGGGCTGAGAGTACACCCTGTAATGCCTGGGCCTTATGGGCGTAAAGTAAACAAAGCCTCCCTTTTCCGGGTGTTGCGAGGATAAGATGTGGTTGTATAAAGCTCTCTCGTAATAATCTACATACGCTGTATTCATGCTACCTTCAAAGAGCATTTTACTCAACTTAAGCATATTATAGGTATTACAGGTCTCCGGCCCCTCGCGAGACTCCAGCATGGGCAAAAAGTCAGTAACAGGGTGAAAGTGCTCCCTCACACTATTTCCTCCTATGGATATGGTTCTGTTTTTTACAACTGTTTCAAAAAAGAAAGCAGATGCATTGGCCCACTCCTTATCATTCGCTATTTCGGCCACCCTTTGGTAACCAATTACTTTGGGGATCTGGGTATTGGCATGCAGGCCGGTTAGTTCATCTTTACCTGCCAGTAGGGGGGTTAAAATGCTTTGGTCAGAAAAACGGCGGGCAAGTGCCAGGTATTTCTTATCTCCTGTAATTTGAGCAAGATCTGCAAACACCTCGTTCATGCCGCCATGCTCGCTGCGCAGCATATCCTGTACCTGGGCATCGCTTAGGTTTGCTACCAGGGTATGGCACCAGTCTGATAGCTCAATAAGCATAGCCTTTGCTTTAGTATTGCCTGCTACCAGGTAGGCATCACGAAGGCCTGCATACAGCTTATGAATATTATACCAGGGTACCCACTTACCGTTAAGGGAAAAATTTTCTGCTTTAATAGTACCCCGGGCAACTTCCTGCCACATGGCTTGTCCGCCGGGTATACCGCCAACATAGCCATTACCATTTTTCTGCTGGCAGGCCTCCAGTTGGTCAACCATGTAATTGAGTCTTTGCAAAAGCTCATTATTCCCAGTAGAGGCATACATTAACGAAAGTGCTGTTAAATAATGCCCGCCTATGTGTCCGTCCAGTCCTGTGTTTTCCCAGTTGCCGTAGGGTTGTGCTGTATGGGCTATACCCGCTTCGCGCAGGTAGGGCGCCAGCAGCCTGTCAGGATCAAGGGCTAATATATAGCGCATATCAACCTGCTGTGCCTGCCTAAAGGGGCTTTCCTGCAGGCGTACTGCAGAAAGCGGAAAGCTTTGCACCTGGCCAGGCTGGCTAAATACAGGCAAGGCAACAAGGCAAATAATTACAATTCCATACAGATACGTAGCTTTCATATACAATTAAATTATGCAGAAGGTAGCCTGTTTATACAGGCTACCTCTCTGCTGGTAGGCAAACCCTTTTATTAACAGGGTAAACTATCTTAGTTCAAGTACTACTACAGAAAATGGAGGCAACTTAACTGTTAAGTTATTTCCTTTGATGGTAGCATCTTTAAAAGCTACCGGCTTAATTACCTCTGGCTTATCAAAGCTGTTGTGGTCTTGTAGCGTGCGAGAAGTTAAAATTCTGCCTGTTGCATTTTTAAACTGGCCACCAGTAAGGCTTATGGTAACCTCTTGTGCTTTTTTAGCATCTATGTTTACCAGCGATACATGAGTACGGCCATTTTTATCTTTAGAAGCCGAGCCAGATATAGCCGGCAGTTTTTCATTACCTACTGTGTAATCATTGCTTTTAAGCTGCAAAGGAATGAGAGTGGCATCCTGGTGGACCTTATACATATCCATTACATGGTAAGTAGGCGTTAGAATCATTTTCTCATCCTGGGTTAGGATTACAGCCTGCAACACGTTTACCACCTGGGCCAGGTTGGCCATACGCACACGCTCTGCATAATTATGGAAAATATTAAGCGTGGCACCGGCAATCATGGCATCGCGCATTGTGTTTTGCTGATACAGGAAGCCCGGGTTAGTACCTGGTTCTACTTCGTACCATCCGCCCCACTCGTCTACCACAAGGGCCACTTTTTTCTGTGGATCATACTTATCCATAATGGCAATATTCTTACGGATCAGCTCATCCATAAACAGGGCACTCTTCATGGTAGCAAAATACTGCTGCTCAGAAAAGGTAGTTGATGGACCTTTTTTGCCCCAGTCAATTACAGAGTAGTGGTGCAGTGCCATCCCCTCAATAAGCGGGAGTGGTATATTTTTCATCAGTACTTCTGTCCAATTATAATCTGAAGAGTTGGAACCAGATGCAATTCTGAACAAACCCGAGCTATTGTTCCAATCGGTTAAAAAGGTAGCGTATTTACGGTATTCGTTGGCATAGTACTCGGGTGTCATGTTACCACCACAGCCCCAGGCCTCGTTACCTACACCCCAGTACTTTACATTCCAGGGTTTATCACGGCCATTTTCCCGGCGTAATTTGGACATGGGGCTGGTGCCCTCAAAGTTAGTATACTGCACCCAATCTATAAGCTCCTGTGGACCTGCAGTACCAATGTTGCCCGCCAGGTAGGGCTCTGCTCCTAATAATTCGCACATGTTCAGAAAATCGTGCGTACCAAAGCTGTTATTTTCGGTTACGCCACCCCACCAGGTATTTACAATCGTGGGTCTATTTTCTTTAGGACCAATACCATCTTTCCAATGGTAGGTATCAGCAAAGCACCCCCCCGGCCAGCGAAGGTTGGGAATGTTAAGATTTTTTAAGGCCTGAACCACATCATTGCGCACTCCATTTGTGTGAGGAATACGGGTGTTATCTTCGCCTACATACAACCCACCATAAATATTGCGCCCCAGGTGCTCTGCAAAATGGCCATAAATATGCCTGCTAATTACAGGCTGGTTAGTAGCGTTTAACCTAAGCTCTCCGGAATTTTGCCCGAACACCCATGAGGATAAGCCCATAAGTAAGCCTGCGGCAAGTGTAAACTTTTTCTTCATAATAATGTGATACTAGATGCTGAAAACTATTAAAGGGTTAATCAGAATATCATTACAAAGCCACCATTAGGCTTTAATTTTACTTCGTGTTTTGTGTTGCCACTTGTTATAACTGATGTGGAAAAGCCCTGCTTTTCGGTACCATCTGTAAGAAGGCGGCCTTCTTTATTACCAATAAAGGAAAGGTCCAGGGCCAGTGTTTTGCTGGTATCCTCACCATTTATGCCTGCCACATACCACTTGTTACCGGCCTTGCGCGCAATAACGGCCAGCTTACCAGGGTAACCATCTATAAAGCGGGTGTCTTCCCATACTTCGGGTATCTCTTTTAAATAGGCTTTTACATACTCAGGTACTTCATTTATACCCTTTGGTGTTTCGGCCAAATGCTGTATGCCCGACAAAAACAACACAGGCAGAGCCAGCTCAAAGGCACTGGTGGTTTTTCTTTCGATACCGGGTATCTGCGTCAGGTTCATGGGAGTAAAATCCATTGGGTCAAAAGCATTGCGGGTAAAAGGCAGCATAGCGGCATGATTAGGTGCCCGGTCTGCATTGCCTTGCTCAAAAGTGACAAACTCCATTCCTTTTATAGCCTCCATGGTCATAAGGTTAGGGTAGGTGCGGTGCCAGCCCCTGGGCAAAGTGCATCCATGAAAGTTTACCAGTAGTTTATGAGCAGCCGCATCTTTTAAAATATCAGTATAATACTCCATAACCGATTGCCCATCCCCTCCAAAAAAGTCTACTTTTACTCCGGCAATACCCATATCGCTTATTTTCTTAAATTCGGCCATGCGGGCTTCGCGGGTTAGCAGTTTGCTTTTGGGTGTGTAGGGTGTAGAGTTCCAATCACCGGAAGAGTTGTACCAAAGCAGTAACCCTACTCCTTTGCTTTGGGCATAACGCGATAGCTCGCCAATTTTTTCATAGCCAATTTTACGGTCCCAGTCGGCATCTACCAGGCAGTAGCGCCAGTTCATGGCAGCGGCCAAATCAATAAAGCGCCTTTGCACAGCATATACCGTAGAATCGTCTTTTAACATTACCCAGCTCCAAGCCGCCTGGCCGGGTTTAATAAAAGAAGCATCCATACTGATAGCGGGGGCCGCCAGGTCAGTGCCCAGGGTAGACTCTGCAATAGTTTTAAGGCTACCGATGGCAATAATTCGCCATGGGCTGTACCAGGGCAACCTAGCTTGTGGAGTTAAAATACCACCTGGCTGGTTTTCGGGAGCTTGTGGAAAAGCTATGCTGTATTCACCTTCCGGAGATTCGTGCCCAAGGCGGGTGCCACTGTAGTTACCTTCCGGAGCAGATTCTGTAATGAGTAGCCATGTGCCATTGCTTTCAAAAAGAGCCGGGTACACCCAACCAGCGCCCAGGGTGGATGGTGTGCCTACAGCAATGTTCTGCTCATAATGCTCTTCATAAGATGGGTTCGTTGACTCCCACCCGGTTTTAGCCTGCGACATAGGCTGCAGCCAGGCTTTGGCTGTTTGCGGAAATTTAAAAGAGCTTACTTCCCGGCTTATCTTTTTTACCTCCTGCGCCTCTTCAGGAAAGTAATACCTGAAAGCAACCCCATCGTCTGACACCTGGAAAATAATATCGAGCTTGTTGCCTTTTGTATTACTTAAATGAAAGGTGCGTTTATTAGCTTTATAAAAATTGTTTTTACGCTTGGCAGTAAGAAGTTGGTACTGATCTGTTACTTCTTGTTTTGCTGTAGCCTCCAGGAGCGTTAAGCCTTTGGAGTAGTCAGCATCTTCAAGTACCAGGCCTAGCTTCGACTCTTGCAATACAAGGCTATCGTTATAAATGATGTTATATAAAGCACCACCTTCGGGGCTAAGCGTAAACTGAACCCTTATTTTTTTAGATGGGCTTTCAATTTTGTATATACCACCAGCCTGCTCTCCATCTTGCTGCGCTGCCTTTGGAGAACATGCTGTAAAGCTCAGAGCGCCAAAAGCCAGCAGTACAGCACCAATAATAAAAGCACATCTGTATATCATAAAAAAGCCGTAGAAAACATTATAGCATATTAAATAGAGGAAAGGCCACCATACCACCACATACAGAGCCTTTCCTTCTATCAATACAAACAACCAATCATCACCAAATAATTATTTTGAAGCCACTACCTCGGGCCACTCATTGGCCCAGGCCAGCCTTTCTATTCTTAACTTAGGTTTTCCTTTATCGGCAGCATCGTAGCCATGGAAAATAAGGTAGTCGGTACCACCAAAACTAGCTACTGCATTATGGCCGGCACCATTCCATGCTTTATCACCCTGCACCAGTAAGGTACCTCCGCCTAACGTCATGGGCTTGCCTTCTTTATCCAGGTAAGGCCCTTTTATATCTTTAGAACGCCCAACTACTACTTTATAATCGCTGGCCTCGCCCCTGCAGCAATAATCAAAAGAAGCAAACAGGTAGTAATAACCACCTTTCTTAAATATGAATGGAGCCTCGATGGCTGCATCACCTGGTAGCGTATCGGCTAAATTAAAATCACGCTGGCGGCTGGCAATGGTAGCCCACTCTTCGGGTTGTGCAACCGCCAGGCGGTCTTCGCGCAGCTTTACCATTTTTAAGCCATTCCAGAAAGAGCCAAACGTTAGCCAGGGTGTTCCCTTCTCATCTACAATGAGGTTAGGGTCTATAGCATTCCACATGTCTCTGCCGGGTACCGATTGTATTACTTTGCCATGGTCTACCCACTTATAGTTTTTATCGTTAGGGTTAAGCGTAGTATTGGTAGCCAGCCCTATGCACGATGTGTTTTTAGCAAAAGCAGATATGGAGTAATACAGGTAATACTTACCATTGTGGTAACTAATGTCCGGCGCCCAGATATGGTTGTTTTTAAAGCCAGGCACAGCTTTTACAGCCCACTCCGGTGGTTTTGCAAATACAGGATTCTCCTTTTTCCAGTTCTTCATATCCTTAGATGACCATATGGAAATACCATGCCCTGTACTAAACAGATAATAGGTATCGCCCTGCTGCATCATTACAGGATCGTGTACAATTATATTTTGCTCAGTCTGTTGGGCAAACAAAGGAAAACACAACAGGAACAGGAAAGAAAATAGGGTAGCTTTCATAGGCTTTAAAGTTAAAACAGCTTTCTACTCCTTATTAAATTGTACTCATACCCAGCATTTTTACTCTTACTACATTTACAGAATAAGGCTTTAGGGTAAGGTTTATGTTCTTGTTTTTCACTGAGATCTGGCTTTGTGCCGGACTTATAGCCCTTGGATTTTCAATGGTATTCATCTGGTCCAGGTTATCGCTTTGTAGCACCGTTAGCACACCTTTGGAGTTCAGCTTGGTAACACCATCAACCTTAAAATCTACATTTTTCTGCGTTCCGCTGGTGTTTACCACTTTCAGGATAAGCTCATTGGTTTTCTTGTCTACTGTAGCAGATACAAAAGATCCATCTTGCCCGGTTACTGCCTCATTATTTAAGGTTACCGGCACGGTATGGCTACCTGCATTGGTAGAGAAGAGCTTTTGCACCTGGTAGTTGGGTGTACCTACTGCACTCAGGTTATCGAACCAGATCATGTCTGGGGTCCACTGCCAGCCATCTACATGTGCAAATAAAGGCGCATAAGAGGCCATTACTACTACATCTGCATTACGCTCCAGGCCCGTCATAAAGGCGGCCTCACTCATGGCACAATGCCAGTTGTTTTTATTTTCGGGGCTGGCAATGGCTACACTTTGTGCAGCATACTCACCTGCAAAAATTTTAGGGCCCTTGCGGTCATACTTATCATAGCGGGTAGCATTTTCCCTGAACCACTGGGGAGTATTATAATAGTGCTCATCAATAATATCTACACGGGTTTGCTTCATGCTGCGCAGGGTGTTATCCAAATACTCAAACTCTTTACCAGCAGGGAATGGGCCTGTTGTAGTAATAAGCTTAATATCGGGGTATTTGGCGGTTAGGGCTGTTTCGAAAGCTTTGTAGCGCTCAATGTACTGCTCGCCCCACTGCTCGTTACCAATGCCAATGTACTTCATGTTGAATGGAGCCGGGTGGCCCATGTCGGCACGCTTTTTACCCCAGGTAGAAGTTACAGGCCCGTTGGCAAACTCAATAAGATCAAGGGCATCTTGTATGTAAGGCTCTAACTGGTCCATAGGTACTAATTCACCAGTATTAAACTGGCAGGCCATGCCACAGCTCAAAATCGGAATAGGCTCTGCACCTAAATCTTCTGATAGTTGGAAGTACTCAAAAAAGCCAACACCAAAGCTCTGGAAATAGTCAGGCGTAGGGCGATGGGCAAACTCCCTGTTCCAGCGGTTAATCAATACTTCGCGGTCGGCTACATCACCAATCGTTTTTTTCCATTGTATACGCTCATCAAGGGTACGGCCTTCTACAATACAGCCGCCAGGAAAGCGCAGGAAACCAGGCTTCATATCGGCAAGCAACTGTACCATATCAGCTCTTAAGCCGCCTGGGCGTTGCTTCCAGGTATCTTTCGGAAAAAGAGAGATCATATCCACATCTACTTCACCTTTGCCTTTTGCCCATAGGTTTAACCTTGCTTTTGGGTCGGTACCAGTGGCCGTAATACTGGCTGTATAAGTTTTCCACTCTTTACCTTGTGGATTAACGGTGGCAGAACCCAGCTTCTCGCCTTTGGCATTTACTAGCTCTACTATCAGGCTGGTATTGCTACCCTCCTGCTGGCGTGCCATTACCGAAAAATTGTACTGGCTGCCTTGCTTTATGCCTATACCCCTAAAGCCTTCGTTGCTTATGCCAAAGTTCTCCCCTTCGTTACGTACCCTTATGCGGGCAAAGCGCCTGTTGGTTGGGTTGTTCTCCATACGGTTATGGATCAGCACGGTATTGGCACTGCCTTCAGCCTTTTGCTCTTTCCAGCCCATCATGGGGGTATCAAACTCAAACGAGCGGTTTTTTACCAGCTCGGCATATACACCTCCATCGGCCCCCATGTTAATATCTTCAAAAAACAAGCCCCACATGGTAGGTTGTATTTCTGCTGCAGGCTGGTTAGCCTTTACTACAAAAGATTGTTTTTGTTGTGCAATGGTTGGGGCAGACATCAGGCTTCCTAAAGCAAGGCCGATCACTGATGCTAATAACGTATGTTTCTTCATATTATAATGTAATGTAAGCGTCTGTAATTATTCTGTATACAAGCCTGGATCTACTTCTTTTTCTTGCCCCACACGGCAGTACCCTCGTTATTAAGGCCGGTAAATACAAGCGTTTTTTCAACTTTGTTCTCCCAGTCTCTGCCACGAGACACATGAACTTTGTCAGTAAAACCATTAGACCATTTTAACTCAAGCCAGGGTGCATTGTATGTCCACTTATCTGCAGAATTGCTATTGAGGGTGCCATCTGCATTTATTTTTAATGGCATAGACTCCTGGAAATCAGGCGATATCTGCTCCCTGTCGTAACCAGGTACTACCCGGTAACCTAGCACAATCTGCTCCCAGTTTCCTGCTAACTCTTCTACAGGTATAGGGCTTTGTTCTAATCCAGCATAACGCTGCGGAGAAACAATAGGCCAGCCATCTTCTGTCCAGAAGATCTGGCGCACATGCATAACCATAAAGAACTTGTTTACCCCAGGGCGGCCCTGGTGTGCCATAAAATACCGGTTGCCATCTTTAAACACACCCGGGTGCGATACGCCCTGCCAGCCACTATGGCCTTCAAACCTGTATGGTGCCAAAATCATTGGGATATTATCTTCATTGCCATTCAGGTCTCTGCCATTAAAGTCATAATAAGGGCCTTCCGGAGAGTCTGAGCGGCCTACCCGCACGTTATATTTCGTATCAATCCAGTCGTAGGCAATAAAGAGATAATATTTTTTCAACTCACTGTTATATATAATTTCAGGGCCTTCTATATTGCCATTAATTCTGTTTCCGGTAAAGCCTCTCTGAGCTATTCTTTTACCCTTATCTCCACTGCTTTCTGCCAGGCCCGTAGCCGGATTCAATTTCAATATATAGATACCATCCCAGGCAGAACCATAGTAAAACCAATGGTTGCCGGCTTCATCTATAATTACCGTAGGGTCTATAGCATTGGTTTGTATTGCATTGTTATTAAGGGAGGTAACCACGAGTCCCTTTTCTACCCAGGGCCCGGTGGGTGTAGTGGATGTTGCCAGGCCAATTACACTTAGCCTTGCTGTTGGCTCTCCGGAAGAAAGAGAATAATAAAGCCTGTACTCGCTGCCTACTTTAATAGCATAGGGTGCCCATAAAGAATTAAAGGGGGTACCACCATTCTGCTTTATAAAATTAGCCCCCATCTGTGGCAGGCCATTAAAAACCGTACCTACATAGTGCCACTCTATCAGATCTTTTGACCGCCTGATCTGAACACCAGGAGGTACATCTATGCCAAACCCAGCATCAGTACTGTAACTGTAAAACCACTCCCCGTCTTTCATAATAGCAGGGTCATGCACGTTATAAGGCCCCCATTGGAAGCGCATGTTATAAGGTGTAACGTGGTGATACGTATCGGTAATGGTGTTGATATCAAAAGTTGTACCCGCTCCAGGCGTATCGATAGGATCAGGCCCCGGGGTTATCTGCCTGTCTTCCCTACACGAGGTAAAGGTTAAAGAGAAAGCCAGCACTATTATGGGCAAAAAATTCTTGAGCTTACGCATACACATCTGCATTTGTTTTTTGTATCAGCTGGTTGGCTGGCTAATACAACATTTTAAAAACATTATTAAAATAGGTATACCCTGCCGGCCGCAATGTACTGCAGCGGCAGGGTATTGCCTGGTTATTTAATTAGCCGGGTTTGGCGAAAGGTTTTTGTTAAAATCAAGTTCCGTTTGAGGAATAGGAAGATACTCATTGCCTGGAGTCCAAGAGTTAAAATCCGAGTCGCGAGCTCTTAACTCCGCCAGCATTGCACTGTCATATAACCAACCCCAACGAATGATATCATTGATACGCTGTCCTTCAATAGAAAACTCAAGGGCACGCTCATGTGCTATCTGGTTGCGCATTTCTGCCTGTGTCATGTTAGGCCTTACTGTTGCTAGGTCTGGTAGCTTGGCACGGCTTCTTACCTGCTGAATTAATGGGTAGGCAGCAGGTGTCTGGCCTAGTTCGTTTAATGCCTCTGCATGCATTAGTAAGATATCTGAGTAGCGCAATATGCGATAGTTAATACCCGACTCAAAGTTTTCAAACGTTTTGCCAAGTCCATCATTAGTATACTTTCTTGGGTATATCCTGTTTTGACTTACAGGGAATGGCCATGGAGCTCCGTATGCTCTTGTTGAGTTGTCGGCCGGCTCGTATGAGGCAATGGTAGCTAGTAAACGTGGATCACTTTTGCCATCTACCGTTTTCTCTTTTTTAAACTCATCATAGATCCAACGGGTAGGCAGGTAATCAGAAAAGCCTTTTCCATCCATACCATACGTTACTGCAATAGCATTAACCTGCTTCCAGTTTACAGTAGGCTCACCGGTCCAGTTCAGATCTGTTCCGCCTTCTTCAGAAAACTGTATTTCAAATAAAGACTCAGCATTGTTTTCATTTGTAAACTTGAAGTTATCGCGGTAGTCTGGCATTAACCTGTACACATTGGCAAGAGGGCCCGATGTAAATTTAGCAAACTGAGCAGCGGCTCCCGACCAGTTTTTTCTGTATAGAAACGTTTTACCCAGCATACCTGCTGCAGCACCCTTGGTAGCACGGCCTACCTGGCCTCTATCGGGACCAGTTACAGCATCATATGATACAGGCAGCAGGTTCTCTGCTTCGGCAAAATCAGACGCTATTTGGGCCCATATAGCTTCTTCCGTTGCAGTTGGAGGATAATAATCTTCCTTGCCTTTTGGTAGCTCAGTTATAAGGGGCACAACTTTAAAGGTAGTGGCCAGGTTAAAATAAGCCAATCCCCGCAAAAAATACGCCTGTCCCAACGCCCTGTTTTTTACCTCCTTGCTTATAACCGACTCGTCCATAGCACCTACGTAGGTCAGTACCTGGTTGGCACGAAAAACTACCATGTAGAAATCGCGCCAGATCCACTGTACAGGTGCGGAGTTATTAGGTATTATAAACTTGCCTGCCAGTTCCAGGTCTGGCCATGGGCTATCACCTCTAAAATCATCTCCACGGCTATCAGTAAGACCTGGAAAAGATCTCATATATGCGCCATCAGTAGTAAATGCATTGTATATGGCGGTTACGCCGGCCATAGCATGCTCTTCTGTCTTCCAGAAATCTGCTGTAGTTTGCCTGTTTGGATTTTCTTCATCCAGGTACTTGTCGCAACCAGTGGTAAGCAACAAAGAAACTATTCCTAAACTATATAGTATTTTTTTCATGATATGAGTTCGCTTTAATCTTAATGTAATTACCTCATTAAAAACCTACTTGTACACCCATCATAATTGTTCTTGGTCTGGGGTAAGAACCGTTATCAAACCCTGGATTTAGAATACCTGAAGTAAAATCGGGGTTGTAGCCTTGGTATCTCTGGAAAGTGTACAGATTTTGCGCCGTGGCAAATACTCTTGTTCTCTCTACAAATGGAATCAGGTTTTTAGGTAGCGTATAACCCAAAGACAAAGTAGTTAGGCGAAGGTGAGTACCATCCTGCAACCATCCGGGGCGGTTAGAATCGCGTCCGTTCTGGTTTGGATCCAGTACATGCAGCCTAGGTACAGTGGTATTTGTGTTTTCAGGCGTCCAGCGGTCAATCATATCGGTATGATAGTTATGAGATCCACCTGTGTGCATCATATCCCTATACAGCCTGCCATTGATCAAGTATTTACCCATACCAGAAGCAAACATGGTAAAGTCAAAGCCTTTATAGTTTGCAGTAAAATTTAAGCCATAGATAAATCTAGGTATAGCGCTTCCCAGGTAAGTTCTGTCATCCTCATCAATAACGCCATCATTATTCAGGTCTTTAAAGCGAATATCTCCTGCTGCTGTTTCTGGAAACTGACGGGCATGTGCCCTAACTTCATCATCAGACTGGAAAATACCATCGTATACCCAGCCAAAGTGCTGGCCAATTTCTCCGCCAATTTCAGTTTTAGCACCAACTCCATAAATAGGTTCATCATTAGGCCCCAGGGCAAGTACCTGGTTGCGTACAGTTGAGAAGTTAGCAGAAATATCAAACTTAAAGTCGCCCTGCATTTTATGATAGGTACTTACAAACTCAAAACCGTAGTTTCTTAAACTACCAGAGTTTACAATTGGCGCCTGGTTTATTGAACCTACCGAAGCAGGAATAGGAGCACCTACCAAAATATCTGTTGCACGGCTGTCATAATATTCTGCAGACAGGTCAAACATTCCATTCAGGAACACAGCATCAAAACCAATATTGCTCATTGTTTTGGTTTCCCAGCGAATGGTTTCATCTACTACACTGGTTTGGGTAGCACCCATGTAACGTTGACCATTGAAGTTGTAAACCACCGATGGATTAATAGTAGCCATGAACAGGTAGGTACCAATATTCTCATTGCCTAACTGACCCCAGCTACCTCTTATTTTAAGGTCTGTTACAGCAGACTTAGGTACGGTAAAGAAGCTTTCATTACTCAGCCTCCAGCCAGCAGCCACAGAAGGGAAAAGACCTACCCTGTAGCCCGGAGCAAATCTCGAAGAGGCGTCTCTTCTTAAAGTACCAGTAAGCAGGTACCTGTCTCCAAAGTTATAATTAACTCTGCCCAGGTATGAAGCTATATAGTTATTAATTTCAAAACCACCAGCTGCTGTTGTGGCTCCGGCGTCAAGAACAAACTTATACGGCTGTGTTAAGCCCTCTGCACGCCCAAATCGGTGTAAAAATTTATTACTTTGAAACATTTGGCCAGCAAGCAGTGATATAGAGTGCCTTCCTGCTGTAATATCATAGCTAAGGGTATTCTCAACTAACCCTACACCAATAGACCTGGAGTTATCATCAAGGCGAGCTACGTTCTGGCGGAAGAAGTAACCCAGATCAAAGGTTGGCTGAAAGGCAAAATCGCGGGTTACAGTACGATCGTAACTTAGGTTGAGCCTGTATCTAAGGTTATGGTTGCTGTTTTTTATGAATTGTACTTCGCCATATGCATTACCAAACATACGATCCACATCCACATAGTTCTTAATTAAGTGGTTGGCTCCAATTCCATTAAATGAAATTACATCATGTACTTCTGAAAGCGTCCCAGCAAAACCACCATCTCTAGTTGCGTCATATACACCTAAGGTAGGGATTGCCATAACCAGGTCATTAATCAAAGGAGGGCGGGCACCTAAAAAGATATCACCTCTGTAAGTAAGCAGGTTTTCGTGTGAGTTTGCATAGAATAAAGACTGCCCGAACTTGAATATGCCTTTTTCGGTAGTGGTATTGATACGGGCAGTGTATCTATCGTAAGTGGGGCCATTTCCTACAAAGGTGCCCTGGTTACCAAAATAATCCAGAGAAACGTTGTATGCAGTGTTTTCGCCACCACCAGAAAGACTAAGATAATGGTTAGTTCTGTTACCTAGCTTTAAACCTTCACGCTGCCAGTCTGTATCAATATCATTAATATACACTGGTGAGTTGGGGTCATTACCAGGAGCGAGTGGTTGGTTTGCATTTCTGCGCGCCTCGTTGTTCAAAGTCTGGTATGTTACCCTATTGGCTACAGGGAACCTCTGCCACACCTGGTCAACACCATAATAGTTATTATACTCAACCTGCAAAGGCATATTTCTTCTACCCTGCTTGGTAGTAATAATTACCACACCATTCGCTGCTCTTGACCCATAAATAGCACCCGCAGAGGCATCTTTCAACACCTGCATGGATTCTATATCATTAGGGTTAAAATCGCGAGGTACTGTGCCAACGATTACACCATCAATAACATAAAGCGGCTGTGCGTTACCAAATGTACTTAAGCCTCTAATATTTACAGTAGGCACGGCACCTGGTTGACCATCGCTTTTTACAGTTACACCGGCAGCACGCCCCTGAAGCATCTGAGCCAGGTCATTGGTGGCTACCTTTTTCATTTCTTCGGCATCTACAATAGCTACAGAGCCGGTAATATCTGCCCTACGTTGAGTACCATACCCAATTACCACCACCTCATCTAACGCTGTAACCTCTGCTTTTAAAGTAACATTTAGCGTAGAGGCATTGCGTACAGGTATTTCCCGCGCAGTAAAGCCAACATAAGAGAATACCAATATAGCATTCTCATTGGTTACCTGTATGGAGTAGTCACCATTAATATCAGTTATTACACCTCTATTGGTTCCTTTTTCAAGTACAGACACCCCAATTAATGGCTCTCCATCTTCAGATGTAACCCTTCCTTTAACAGTTAATTCGGCAACAGATTTATTATCATAAACCAGGCTAAAAGGTGCATATTTAGCCAGCACTCCAGGCTGGGAAAAGGCTTTTTGAGGTGCAGAGCCAGCGCTTGCCAGATGCTGGGAGTAGCCCTGTACTCCCGGTAGACATAATATCCCAAGGAATATTATACCTGACTGTAAACTGTTTTTCATAGTTATGTGCAGGTTTTAGGTTGTGTTTTTTTTGGTTGTTTGTTTATATGAAACTATTGGCTACCGGCACAATTTGTAGCACAAGTAATTTTGATGTATTAACTCCTGTATACCCTTAAGTACAATCAGCATTTTTCAGCGCAGCTAATCAATACCAAACACACTATGTTTTTATGGGTAAACTTTAACAGTATTTTGTGGCATACCTGGTGTTATGATATACTCTCTACCTCTTATCTACTTCATCTTTTTTAAGGATCTCATCCCTCAGCCTTGCTTCTACCCTTTTAAAAACCTCCTCATCTACCTGGCTTACCTCATCTTCTCCTACAGCTTCCCACTCCTCTTCAGCCATTATATCCATGAGTTCAGAATCAGCAGCATTGGTTTGTATGTAATCAAAAAACTGCTTTTGCTCTTCTGCACTAAGCTCGCCTTTGATGTACTTTGTATATAACTCTTTTATATGATCCTTTTTCAAGTTGCTTTCTGTTTGTATCTATTGGTAATACAATCCTGGAGCAGGCATGGGTAGCTCTGCAAAAAAATATTTTTTACCTTTTTGAGAACTACTTTCATATGGTCTGCTTACTGCCCTTATATGCAAGAAGCAGCACCCTGGCATAGAGTGCTGCTTCTTTATTAAGGTTATTAATAAAAGTAAAAAGGCTTTTATAGCGCTGTACCTGTGGACAGCATCAAGTATTCTTTTATAGCTTTACCTGCTTTTACAACATGGTCTTTTACAGCATTACGTGATATGTGCAGGGTACTAACCACCTCTTCGTAACTCATACCATCTAACTTTACCATTGTAAAAACCAACCTCCTTTTTGCCGGAAGCCTGGCAATAGCAACTTCTGCTAATTTTTTATATTCCTTATAGATAAGCTCATTTTCCATTTCCTCATGCACCACCTCTTGCTTCAAACTTATCTCTCTTTTTATTCTATTTTCAAGAGCAGCTCTTTTCAGTATATTCAGGATGTGGTTTTTACTTACCGTATAAAGATAACTACTGAAGCATTGTTCCTCATTGAGTGTAACACGTGTTTCCCATATCTTTAAAAACACGTCGTGCAAAACCTCTTCTGCAAGCTCTTCGGACTTAACAAATTTTAACGCAAACAGGAATAAGCGTCTTTTATACTTGTTATAAATATATTCAAAGGCTTTAAAGTCATTTTCTTTAATGCCCTTTATCCAGATTACATCACTTTCGGTTGGTGGTACCATAAAAGCTTGTATTAAAGTGGTGGAGATTGGTATAATTTTACAAAAGGTACGAAGCTATATTTAGAATGCAAACAATTAAGAAGTTTTTTATTGTTAAAAATACATTTATTAATTTTAGCATTAAAAAAACCCTGTTTATAAGGGGTTAAGCAGCATTAAATATCAGCTATAAATGTATTTGAAACAATAAAGTAATTTTCTATGCCAATTGTTTTAACAACCTGATAATTTCTTTACTACTCTCTTTATGTATATAATGCTTTAGCGCCTGCTCATCCTGAAGGCTATGTATTTGTTGCCATGCACGTATAAAAACAATATATAAAATTTCTTCTGCAGCTTCTGGAGACTTTGTCCGGGCTAATAAGTAGGCAAATAATTGTCGTCCATATTTATCAAACAGTTCTTCTAAAAAAAGATAACTATCCTCCTTAATGCTTTTGCTCCATATGGAGTCACTGTCATTTTGAGTCGTCATAAATTAATGGTGTGTTAAGTTGGTATGCCAAAAATTATAAAAGAATTATTAAATGTCAAGTAAACACCTAATTATTTAATGTAAAATATACATTTATTTTTATAGTTTGTATTCAGCTACCTTTTACCCAAGCTTTTAACACTGATGATACATTAAAATTGAATACTTAAAATGAAGCCAGCATACAACTAATACACACAACCGGTTAAGCAAATGTTAAATTTACCTTATATTAGATCTTGCCCTATAGGATTGCAGAAAAAAGCTTGCCTGTTGTATATGGTAATTACAACCAATGCTGGCAAAACAGTAAGCAGGCTAACAAAAACTCCTTAAAACGAAAAAGCACTTATCAGATCCTGATAAGTGCTTTTATTAAATAGTGAACTCGAAGGGAGTCGAACCCCTAACCTTCTGATCCGTAGTCAGATGCTCTATCCAATTGAGCTACGAGTCCATTCTTGGGATTGCAAATGTACCCCTTTTCCGTTTTTTCCCAAATACTTTACCCCAATTATTTAGAAAAAATGCTTACCAAGCCACGAACTAACTGATATACAGGCTGTATTTTTTTATAAATTTAAAATAAAAGTACTGCGCCACCACAAACCAGGAAACCTAACAGGTAGCCAGAGAGCACCTCATCGGGTGTATGGGCATGTACAGCCAAGCGGGCGCTGGCTACAAGCCCCGATAAAAAAACCATTATAGCAATAGGATATAGCATTTCACTTTCGGGGTACTCGTAATTGAGAGCCATTAAAAAGCCAGTTACGCCACCTAGCCCAACACAATGCGCACTTATTTTGCGATACAGTGTAGCAAAGGCCAGAAGCAAAATAGAAAAGGTAATGCTGGAGATAGCCAGCACCAATACCTGGGCCATGCGCATCTGGCTAATAAACAAGTAGGTTACCGCTATATAAATAATAGAGGTAAAAATAAGAGGTAAAAAGCGATCCTGCCGCTTTTCCATCTTTAAACTGGATATACTGCGGGTACGGTACAGCATGTAGCTGCTCATGGCAGGAAATATTCCTGTAAAGGTAAATACAACAAACAAAAAGGAAAGCCGGTTACTCTCATCCAGGGGCGATACAAGCGTAGGCGCCTGGTAGTAGATGATGGCTACCAAAAGGGTAGTCATAAGCAGAGGATGCATAAGCACCGACACTGCCCTGGCCCAAAGTGGCATGGATTTACTTTTGTCTACGTATACCGCTTTTTCTTCCGTAATCAGTTCTTCTGACCTCTCGTAATGCTCCATTCTAAAAATTAAAATTGTTTTCTGAGCCGGGCCACAGGTATATCGAGTTGTTCCCTGTACTTGGCTACTGTACGCCGGGCTATCGTATAACCTTTTTGGTTGAGCATTTTCTCCAGCTTGTCATCAGAAAGAGGCTTACTTTTATTTTCGTTATCTATAAACTCCTTCAATATGGCTTTTACCTCCCTGCTACTTACATCCTCACCAGTGTCAGTAGCAATACCTTCTGAAAAGAAGTACTTAAGCGGGTAAATACCAAACTCAGTTTGCACATATTTGCTGTTAGCCACGCGCGATACAGTAGATATATCCATATCAATCTCACTGGCTATATCTTTTAAAATCATGGGCCGCAGCCGGCTCTCATCGCCTGTTAAAAAGAAATCGTACTGGTACTGTATAATGGCATTCATGGTACGAAGCAGGGTTTGCTGACGTTGCTTAATGGCATCTATAAACCAGCGGGCTGCATCCAGCTTTTGCTTTACAAACGTTGCTGTTTCACGAATCTGCTTATTCTTTTTATCGCTCTTATCGTAGGTTTCGAGCATCTCGGCATAGGAACGGCTTACTTTTAACTCCGGAGCATTACGCGAGTTTAAACTAAGCTCTAGTTTGCCACTATTATTAATGAGGATAAAATCCGGAATGACATATTGCATTTTAACATCCGTACCGGCTACATCGCCAGGTTTCGGGTTAAGCTTTATGATCATGTTAATTGCATCGCGTAATTCTTCAGGATCATCCACATCGAGCTTACGTTGTATCTTATCGTAATGCTTTTTGGTAAACTCATCAAAGCACTCCTCAATTACACGCAGGGCAAGGCCAGCCACATCATATTGATCGGTGCGGCGCTCCAGTTGCAGTACAAGGCACTCCTGCAGGTTACGGGCAGCAATACCGGCAGGGTCAAACTGCTGTATCATAAAAAGCACCCGTTCAATTTCTTCTTCAGAAACATCTATGTTTTGCGAAAACGCAAGATCGTTGGAAATAGACTCCAATTCGCGGCGTATATAACCATCATTATCAATACTGCCAATTAACTGCATACCTATGGCGTGTTGCTTCTCGTCCAGGTTCAGGTAGCTTAATTGTGTAGTTAGCGAGTCGGTTAGCGTAGAGCCCATTACTATTGGCGATTCACGCTCTTCTTCCTGGCCACCACCATCGCCCTGCATTTTGTATCCAGCTATATCATCATCACGAATATAATCTTCTACATTTATATCGTCATAATCATTTCCTTCGTCTCCGTAGTCATCATGTTGATTGTCAAACTCATTATCATCCTGCATTGAATCGTCTGATGCCTCTTCACGGCCTTCTTCAAGAGCTGGGTTAATTTCCAGTTCCTCTTCTATTCTCGAATTCAATTCAGACGTAGGTATCTGCAGCAGCTTGATAAATTGT
>FPIC01031036.1_pt1 | contig 23010 bp, 12 predicted proteins | sample 1504481 | NCBI WGS metagenome assembly FPIC01 (sample SAMEA4475357, study PRJEB15587) | soil metagenome | biome: Soil; feature: Field | place: India | collected 2015-03-11 | depth 0 m
AACCTTTTGAAATGCATTTCAAAAGGTTTTTTTATTTAATATGCTCATTTGTAGGTTCTTTAAAAAGTCTCTGATTAATTTAGTGGTTAAATGGGTTACTTTTAAAGAGCGCAGCAATAATATAAATAACTATTATTACTGTTCTTTCTTTCTATTATTTCTGTACATGAAAATACTCCATACTTCTGATTGGCATTTAGGGCATAAGCTCTGTGATAGGGACCAGGTAGACAATCATAAGGTCTTTTTGGATTGGCTTTATACTACTATTGTTGAGCAGCAAATTGAGTTGCTTTTGGTTGCCGGTGATATTTTTGACACAGGTAATCCTCCTAATTATGCCTTAAAGCAGTACTATGATTTTTTAAGAAGAATTATGCACTCTCCCTGCAGGCATGTAGTAATTACGGGGGGTAACCACGATAGTGCAGCCACACTTAATGCACCCAAGGAGTTACTAAGTCATTTTAACATCCATGTAGTAGGGTGTATAAGTGCTAATGAAGCAGATGAGGTAATTGCCATACAAGATGAGCAAGGAAACTGCCAGGTTGTAGTATGTGCAGTGCCTTTCTTGCGCGATCGGGATATTCGCTATGCTGCTGCCGGAGATTCGTATGAGGAGCGTGAAAAGCGCATTAAAGAGGGTATTGTTGATCACTACAATGCTGTAGCAGCAATAGCAGCCCCTTTTAAGGAACAGGGTATTCCGGTAATAGCTATGGGGCATTTGTATGCTGCGGGTGGCGAAGCTTCAGAAGCAGAGAAAGAAATCCATATTGGTAACCTGGGTAAAATCGGAGCAGAGAGCTTCTCGCCAGTGTTCGATTATGTAGCCCTAGGGCATTTGCATAGACCCCAGGTGATAGGAGGCAGGGAATATATCCGTTATTGTGGCTCTCCGATACCCTTAAGTTTCAGTGAAATTAATGATACCAAACAGGTGGTACTTTTAGATGCTAAGCCCGGTCAGCCTGTACAAATGGAAATTTTATTTATACCTACCTGGAGAAGACTGCTTCGCTTTAAAGGCTCTTTAAAAGAGGTATGTGCCAAACTTGCTGCTTTTGAAACAAAGCCAGGCGAGGCTATGCCCTGGGCAGAAGTACGCCTGGTGCTTGATGCCTATGAGCCTGGTGCAAATGCTAAGGTGAATGAGGCTATTGCAGGTAAAAATATTGATATACTGAAAGTAATACCAGAGTATACAAAGCAGGCAAAAGCTTTAGACGAGCAACTGGACGAAGAACAGGAGCTTGATATGTTAGATGCAAGAACAGTATTTGAAAAGAAGCTTGAAAGTATAGGCATTGCCAATAATGAGGAATTAAAGCTGGCGTTTGCAGAGCTGATGAGTAGCATGCAGGAAAGAGAAGAAGTAAAAAAGGAGGCTCAGGTATGAAAATTATTAGTGTAAAGCTTAAGAACCTTAACTCTCTGAAAGGGAGCCACGAAGTAGATTTTGAGAAAGAGCCTTTTACGTCTTCGGGGCTTTTTGCCATAACGGGCCCAACAGGAGCAGGTAAAACCACACTTTTAGATGCCATTACCCTGGCTTTATACGGTAAGGTGCCCCGTATGAGCGCAGATAGCCCAAAGCCTACAGCAGAACTCATTATGTCCAGGCACGAAGCCGAGGCTTATGCAGAGGTTGTTTTTAGTGTAAACCAGGTATACTACCGATCTAGTTGGTATGCCCGTAGGGCGTATGGTAAAGCTACAGGCAGCATGCGCGAGGTAAAAATGGATTTATTAAAGCTGGATCCTGAAGAAACCCTGGCCGATTCGCCTAAAACGGTAGCTGCCATGGTAGAAGAGCTATCAGGCTTGGATTACGATCGATTTTTACGATCAGTACTTCTTTCGCAGGGAGAATTTGCCGCATTTCTAAAAGCAAAAACCGATGAGAGAGGAGCCCTGCTCGAGAAGATAGCAGGTACAGAAATATACTCGCGTATTTCTATAGCATCTTTTGAAAGAGAGAAAGAAGCCCGCCTGCAATTGCAGGAGCTTGAGCGGCAGATTGACAATAATAGGTTACTGACCGATGAGGCTATTGATGAAATGAAGATTTCAATAGCCCAGCTTACCGAGCTTAAAAAACAAATAGACCAGCAACAGGAAGAACTACAGCAAAGCCTGGCCTGGCACAGGCGCATAGAGGAGCTCAACAAAAGGGCAGCTCAGCTTTCAAGCAACCTGGAGGCACTTGATTTACAGAAAAAGGAGTGCAACTCAGAGTATAGCCAGATAGCATCTCACGAAAAAACAAGATCTTTCCACGCAGACCTGGCTTTGCTTGCTACGCTTAAGGCAAGGATTAGCAGCCTTGAGGTGGAAATTAAAAAGCAGCAGGAAAAGCAGGCAGAGCTGTTAGTAGAAAAGCAGCAAGCTCAAAAAGCCTTAGAGGAAGTATCCCAAAACTATACAAAGGTTGAAGTTGCTTTAAATGAGAGCAGGCCGCTTTTCGCGAAAGTACGTGCTCTTGATACAAAATTAGAAGGCGCAAAAGCAAACTGGCAGAGCCTGGAGGTACAGAACAACCAGGTTTTGACTAACCTGGACGATCTGCGCAAGCGTTGCCGGGAGCTAACCGATCAGAAAAAAAGAAGCGAAACTGCCCTCCATGAAATACAACAATGGCTTGAGCTACATGTGGCTTATAAAGAAGTACATTGCGATTTGCCCTTGTTAAAGCAAGCTATAGATAATGGTAAAACCGAAAATGGCAGGCTATTTACTAAAAAAGCAAAGCTAAAAGGTTTGCAGGAAGAGCAGAAAGAGCAAGCCGGGTTGATCGAAAATAATAATGAGTTACTTGAAGCAGAAAAACAAGTACTGCAAGTGCTTGAAAAAGAAGCCGCAGACCTTAAACTTGCCCTGGCTACTATTCTTGAAGAAAAAGCTGAGCAGGAGTGGGCCACTCAATTAGAGCTTGTTACCCAACAGGTAAGAGTAAGTGAGCAGCTGGTACGCCTGGCCAGGGAGTACGCTCAGTACCAGGCTGTACAAGGCCAGCAGCAACACGATGTAGTTGAATTAGAGAAAAAGATAACTAACCTGCATCTGGAGCATGAGAGCCTTGTTGCGAAGCTCAAAGTAGAAGAAGAGTTGCTTGCCGGGCTGGAAACGGTTTGGCGACTTAAAGTAAAACGGCAGAGCTTTGATGAAGAGCGCCTTACCTTAAAGGAAGGAGAGCATTGTCCTTTATGTGGGTCTAAAGAACACCCGTGGGTAAAAAACTATACTGCACAGGCAGAAGAAGCCCATATTGCCCATGCAGCGCAAAAAGAAGCTGTAGTAGCTATGCAAAAATTACTAATGGAAACTACGTCTCGGTTGGGTGCTTCGCGTAGCGAGCTAAGCTCTGCACAGTTGGTAATTGCCGATAGAGCTGAAAAAATGAATAACCTGCATCAGCAGTTTGAGCAAAATCGTAGCCAGCTGCCTGCACACCTAACTATTACTTCTGTTAATGAGATTGCAGAGCTGCATGATGCAAGAGAAAAAGAATGCAATTTTGTACAAGAACGGCTGCGGACTATACGGTATACTGCAGAAAAGCTGACTATAGCAGAGCGGAAACTAACTACCCTGCAGAACAAAGTAAACGTGCAGGAGGCCGACCTTAGGGCTTTAGTACAAGGGTCAGAGTCAGATCAGCGCGCCCTGGCCCAGCTTAACGAGGAAATCACAGAACTAGAAGAAGTAGTAAGCAAATACCTACAAGAGATCAATTCTATAGCATTGCGCTATGGACACCAGGTATTGCCTGGGCATGCAGAGAAGCTGTACACACTGTTGGATGAGCATAAAAATGCATACCAGGCTGCTACTGCTAAAGAGCAGGCTTTGCAAACAGAGCTGGCAGTAGTTAATAATAAGTTAGAAACCACTATAGCTGCAGGCCATGAAGTAGCAAACGATCAGAAAGCATTGCAGCTAAGCCTGGATGCAGCCAAAGCAGTTTACCAGGGGTACCTATCCACCCGGAAAGAGCTCTTTGAAGATAAAGATGTTGATAGTGAAGAGGCTCACCTGCAGCTAGAGCTCAAAACACAGGCAGATTTGCAGGCTAAAGCCCAGAATACGGTTAATAGTATCATTACAGCGCTATCCTCTGCAGAGTCGTTACTCAATGATAAGCTAAAACAACTTGGCCAGGAACAAAAACAGGCCACTGATACTGAAAGCACTTTGTTGGCTGGTATTCAAAAAGCAGGCTTTAGTAATTTACAGGAAGTACAGGCTCTTATTTTGGAAGATAACGTGTATAGTACATTAAAAACCAAATGCGACGGGCTTGACAATAAGATATTACAGGCAAGTAAAAGCCTTTCTGATACAAAGCAGGAGTTGGCCGAAAAAATGGAGCATCCGCCCAAGGAGGTTACAGAAGAGGAAGTTGCACAGGCCATGGCTGTGGTAAGGGATAAGCTGGATAGCACTGTAAAACAAATCTGGGATAACAAAAGAAAGCTTGATGAAGACCAGGCCCTTCGGAAAATGCATGCTACCTTAATGGTTGATATTAATAAGCAGCGTATAGAGTGGAATCGCTGGAAGCAGCTGGCCGAATTAATAGGTTCTGCAGATGGAAAAAGGTTTAATGTTTTTGCTCAAGGGCTTACGCTGGCTCGCCTGGTACGCCTTGCCAACAAGCATATGTTAAAATTAAACCCAAGGTATATTATTCGTAAAGTTAAAAATGAAGACCTGGAGCTTGAAATTATTGATACCTACCAGGCAGATGATACCCGGCCTATGAAAACCTTATCGGGAGGAGAAAGCTTCCTGGTTAGCCTTGCCCTGGCCTTAGGCTTGTCGGAGCTGGCCAGCCGCAGAACCCGTATTGACTCCTTATTTATAGATGAGGGTTTTGGTACGCTGGATAGCGATACGCTCGATACAGCTATTGCTACGCTGGAAAACCTGCAGGCGCAGTCTAAGCTTATTGGTATCATATCGCATGTGGAGGCACTGAAAGACAGAATTACAACCCAGGTGCAGGTAAGCAAGTTAAGCAATGGCTCCAGCAAGCTGGTTATCCGATAACCACAAAATTTTATATATTTGCCAAATAACTACTTGAACCACCTAATTATGGACAAAAATACCGAAATAAGCGCAGCTACTGTAAAAGAGTATGTAAACGCGAACCGGGAACGATTTGTAAGTGAATTGTTTGAACTATTGAGTATCCCTTCTGTAAGTGCAGACAGTAAATTCAGTAAAGATGTTTTTAAAGCAGCAGACTTTATTAAAGCCAAACTGGAAGAGGCTGGTGCAGATAATGTACAACTTTGCCAGACCGAAGGGTACCCTATTGTATATGGAGAGAAATTAGTTGACCCAAGCCTGCCAACTGTATTGGTATATGGGCATTATGATGTACAGCCTGCTGATCCATACGAACTATGGGATAGCCCGCCCTTTGAGCCTGTAATACGTAACGAAAAGATATATGCCCGCGGTGCTTCTGATGACAAAGGGCAGATGTATATGCATATAAAAGCATTGGAGCTTATGCTGCGTACAGACTCTTTGCCGTGCAACGTAAAGTTTATGATTGAAGGCGAGGAAGAGGTAGGCTCAGAAAACCTGGAGCATTTTGTACAGAACAATCATGAAAAGCTGGCTGCAGATGTTGTACTTATTTCTGATACAGGCATCCTGTCTAACGAGCAGCCTTCTATTACCACCGGCCTGAGGGGCTTAGCCTATATGCTTGTAGAGATCACTGGTCCAAACCGCGATTTACACTCAGGTATGTATGGAGGTGGTGTAGCTAACCCGATCAATGTGCTATGCAAAATGATCGCTTCGCTACACGATGAAAACAATCATATTACCATACCAGGTTTTTATGACGATGTAATTGAGGTTTCTGCAGAGGAAAGAGCCCTGATGGCTAAGGCACCGTATAGCGAGCAAGAGCTCATGGAATCTTTGGATATTGATGCCGTTTATGGTGAAAAAGGATATACTACGTTGGAACGGCTGTCTATCAGGCCTACCCTAGATGTAAATGGTATGTGGGGAGGCTATACAGGCGAAGGTGCAAAAACAGTGATAGCTTCTAAAGCCTACGCTAAAATTTCAATGCGTTTAGTACCAGGCCAGAACTCGCAGAAAATTTCTGCCCTGTTTAAGAAACACTTTGAGTCTATTGCTCCGGCTGGGGTAAAAGTAGTAGTTACCGAGCACCATGGTGGCGAGCCTGCACTTACTCCAACCGATTCTGTAGCCTACCAGGCAGCCAGTCGTGCTTTTGAAGAAGCATGGGGCAAAACACCAGTGCCAATGCGCGAAGGAGGCAGCATTCCGATTGTTGCACTTTTTGAAAAAGAATTAGGTATTAAAACTGTATTGATGGGATTTGGCTTAAACTCAGATGCCATACACTCACCAAACGAGCATTACGGCCTGTTTAATTATTACAAGGGTATAGAAACTATTCCGTTGTTTTATAAAAATTACGCTGCATTAAGTTCTAATAAGTAAAAATTACTATATATTTAATAAAAATAGGCCTCAGTAAAAGTAAATTACAGAGGCCTTTTTTATTGAAACCTTTTTTTCTGTACACCGTTGTTGAAGTTTTTCGCATATTAAATTTACAAGGTGCTGTATCTATAATATGCTGTCTAAACGATCAGGCATTACAGATTTAACCTGTAACAGGTTTATGTACTTTATTTCCTATAAGAACTCTCATAGGCAAAAAGCATACATATTACTTGAGGTTTCTTCAGTACAGCCTCTTTTAATCAATCATTTTTTTTAACCAATTGTTTAACCACAAATTCTTACCAAATGAAAAAAATTTTTACTCTTGCTGCTGCCGCTCTAATGGCAGTAATGACCACCACCAACGTACAGGCACAGGTAACTGTGGATGGACAAATACAATCTGCTGAAATTGCAGGTGGTGGCTATCAATTGCTAGGTTCTTATACCGGTGATAGTGGATTTGGTGACTGGCGCATGGACAGGCTGTATGCAGGTGTTATGGGTAGAAAATTGCACATTGCTACAGTAGGAGCATTAGAAGGAAATGGAAATGCCTGGACGTATTTCTTAAACTTACCAGGTGGTGAAAGAGGTGGCGTTGCCGCTGGCCAAATGTTACCAAGAGTTGAAAATACTCCATTGTCATCGCCTTATATAATACTTCCAATGCGCACTACGCATGCTATTATTTTTCAGGCTACTACTCCAATGAGAGCAACACTTATAGATTATACTACAGCAACACCTACTATGCATGCTCTTGGAGAGTTTGCTGCCGGAACTGTACATACAGTGCCTGCAGGTAATCCTTTGTCAGGTGCACGAATAGTTTATGGAGGTACTACTAACTGGTTAACTCACAATGGTACTGCAGGTTTAGAGATGGAGCTCGATATGGATGCCTTGAATATTCCTGCTGGTTCTAGAATTGAAATGTTTGGTGCTATGACAGGCAATACAGGGTTTTTATCTAGAAATACAATCCCTGCTTTTCAAAGCGAGGGTAACTTCGGTAATGGCACAGAAGCTGCTCCTGTTAACTTCTCTACTTTGCCTTTAGCTCCAGGTAATACTATGAGGTTTGTATCTTATGCAGCTTTCCCTACTAGCACAAGATTAGCTGAAAGAATTGAAGGTACTTCCGTTTATCCTAACCCAATTAACACCTCTGCCCGCATTAGTTATACATTAACTAAATCAGAAAATGTTTCTGTAAAAGTATATGACTTGTTAGGCAGAGAGGTAGCTGTACTTGCCAATGGTGTTCAGCAGGCCGGTACAAACAACGTAGATTTCTCTGTAAACGATGTACAAAGAGGTGGCTATTACCTGGTTCGTGTACAGGCTGGAGACTCTGCCAAAACACATAAAGTATCAGTAATTAAGTAATAACCGGTACTAAATTTCTTTTAACAAGAGGCTGTAACAGATGTTACAGCCTCTTGTTATTTAGGCCAGGTTCTTTTAAAAGTGAAGTATTAACTTTACTTTTAAAGTTAGTAGGCTAAGTACCTGTTAGTTTGGCTGTAAAGCTGGTAATCCTTCTTTAAAGCCATTACAGGTACTAACCTTGCAAACACAACCAACCATTATTTTATGAACCACAAATTTTTACCCATTTCCCTGTTGTTACTCTTTTTCCTTATCGGGATACAGAGTGCAATAGCACAGATTATCACCACAGAGCCGGCATTTCCTGTAGCGGGCCAACCTGTAACCATCACTTTTGATGCAAGCCAGGGCAACAGAGGGTTATTTAACCACACAGGCAATGTATTTGCTCATACAGGCGTAATTACAAGCGCAAGTACCTCCGGAAGCGACTGGAAATACACCAAGTCGGGATGGCGTGCTGCCAATACCCCCCAGCTAACGCGTGTGCCTGGTGAGGCTAATAAGTACACTTTAACCATTACTCCCAGCATACGCGAGTTTTATGGTGTACCAGCCAATGAAACCATTCAGCAAATTGCCTTTGTATTTCATGATGGCGTAAATGGTAGCAAAGAAGCCAAAACAGCTACCAATGGCGATATCTATGTACAGGTTTACCAGGCAGAGTACGCTGTTCAATTGGTTAAGCCGCAGAGCAGAGGCTTTCTGGTAGATCCAAATGCCGGCATCGATATTGAAATGAATGCCTCTATGAACTCAACATTCAGGCTATATGCAGATAATACCGAAATAGAGGCAGCACGCTCAACAGGTACTACTTTTACATATAGATATACTGCCAAAGCATCTGGTAAAGAAAGAATAAAGGTAGTGGCCACAAATACAGCCAATGCATCAGCCAGTAAAGAAGAATCTTTTTACTACGCTGTTAGAGAAGCTACACAGACACAGGCACTTCCTGCAAATACCCGCGATGGTATTAATTACATTGACAACAATACGGCTGTGCTGGTGTTGCATGCACCTCAAAAGCAAACCGTACATGTAATCGGTGATTTTAACAACTGGGAAATTGATCCTGCTTACCAGATGAAGAAAGATGGAGACCGGTTCTGGGTACAGCTTTCCAACCTTGTAGCAGGGAGAGAATATATTTATCAATACCTGATTGATGGTACACTACGCGTAGGCGATCCTTATGCCGATAAAACCAGCGACCCATGGCATGATCAGCATATTCCGGCTACCATTTACCCTAATATGCTCTCTTACCCAACAGGTAAAACCACAGGCATTGCTACTGTTTTGCAGACAGGCCAAACACCTTACCCATGGCAGGTAACTAATTTTCAGCGTCCTGCAAAGGAAAAGCTGGTAATTTATGAGTTGCTGATAAGAGATTTTGCAGATCGCCACAACTACCAAACTCTTATCGATTCGCTGTCTTATTTCCAACGCCTGGGTATAAACTGTATTGAGCTATTGCCTATAATGGAGTTCGAAGGCAACCTTAGCTGGGGCTATAACCCTTCTTATTTCTTTGCTCCCGATAAGTACTATGGCCCTAAAAATGACTTAAAGCGTTTTATTGATGAGGCTCACAAAAGAGGTATTGCAGTAGTATTGGATATGGTATTGAACCATGCCTTTGGCCAGTCGCCCATGGTGCAGATGTATTGGGATGCAGCCAATAACCGCCCTGCGGCTAACAACCCCTGGTTTAATCCTGCAGCCAAGCACGCTTACAACGTAGGCTTTGACTTTAACCACGAAAGCCCTGCTACCCAGTATTTTGTAGATAGGGTTAACGAATACTGGATCAAAGAATATAAGTTTGATGGTTACCGTTTTGATTTAAGTAAAGGCTTTACCCAAAACCAGACTTGCGATAACAACGGTGGTAATTGTGATGTAGGGGCATGGAGTAGATATGACCAAAGCCGTATTGATCTATTAACGCGTATGGCTAATAAAATATGGGAAGTAGATGCTAACAGCTATGTTATTCTGGAGCATTTTGCAGATAATAGCGAAGAAACAGTACTAGCCAACAGAGGCATGATGCTATGGGGTAATTTAAACCACAATTACCTGGAAGGCACTATGGGTTGGAATGAAAACGAAAAGTCGGACCTGCGCTGGGGGTCTTACAAAGCCAGGGGCTGGAATGAGCCAAACCTGGTTACCTATGCCGAGAGCCATGACGAGGAAAGGGCTATGTACAAAAATTTGATGTATGGCAACTCCACAAACCCTAATTATAATGTTAAGCTTCCTAATATTGCTATAGAAAGATCTAAGTTGATACCGGCCTTCTTGTTTACTATCCCTGGCCCCAAAATGATCTGGCAGTTTGGAGAAATGGGTTATGACTTTTCAATTAACCGTTGTCCTGATGGTACAACTCCTGATGATGACCGCTGCCGCACTGCAAATAAACCCATTCGCTGGGATTACCTGGATCAGCCAGCCCGCCAAAGATTGTTCAGGGTATATGCAGAGATGATTAAGTTAAAAACTAACTATCAGATCTTTAATACAACCAATTATACGTTGGATGTGGCAGGGGCTTTAAAAAGAATACACCTCAACAGCGACACGCTAAATGTTACTGTAATTGGTAATTTTGATGTTACTGCAAGAGATATCAATCCCAATTTTCAGCAGGCAGGTGAGTGGTTTGAGTTTTTCTCTAATGAGAGTATAACGGTAAGCAATACTACAGCGCCAATTAACCTTGCTCCCGGAGATTTTAAAATATTTACATCCCGTCGCCTGGCTAGCCCTGCTGATGGGCCAACCCTTACTAACCTGGATGGTGCCAAAACAGGAAGTACCAGGGTAATGGTTTTTCCTAACCCTTTTAGCCAGGAGGTTAATATCAGCTATGAGCTAAAAGCCTCAACGCAAGTAACAGTAAAGGTATTTGATATGTTGGGTAAAGAGGTTAAAGTGCTTAACCATAGTATACAAGCTCCGGGCCAGCATACTCTTACCTGGGATGGTACAGATGCAAAAGGTAATGCTGTAAGCAGAGGTACGTATGTATACCGCTTGCAAACAGGGAGTGATGTAACCACTAGAAAAGTAATTTTTACTAAGTAGTTGCTTGACATACAGCAAAAAGCTCGGCTTAGCAGCCGGGCTTTTTTGTTGTATATAAAGGGGTTTTAGGGTAGTATTTATTTAAAAGAGCCTAACTGCGCCACCGTATTATTTTATTATAAATAAAACCTGCCGGAATATGCAGCCTGGCTAAAAGTAATATGCTTTTGCTTATTGGATCTGGAGAAGTGAGCTCGCCCAGTAACCGGCCGTATGCTTTAGCAAGTGCAAAATTTTCAGTAAAGTAAGCCTGGCGCATATGGTACTTTACTGTAAAAGCCAGGGCCTTGTCTTCTGCTGCGGTGCGGTTCATCTCTTTTATCTTATAGCAAATCTGCAGTGTTGACTCCAGTAGTTCGTTTTTACGTTGTTTATAAAATTGGGTAGACAATGATCCTTTTACCTTTCTTTTTAGTGTCAGGATCTCATCTATATAGGCAAATTTATATTTGCGGGCTATGCGTGTAAGTATATCAAAGTCTTCATAACTAAGTTGTTCATCATACCCTCCCAGTTCTCTTATAACTTGAGTTCTGTACATAGTGGTACACGATAGCAGATAAAAAGGCCCTAAAAGTGCTTGGTATACATCGCCCTGGGGTACAGGTCTGGTAAGTTGCCCTTGAGCATTACGGGGGTAGTGATTTGCCAGTACACGCGATTGTTCATCTATATAACTGGCATCCGAAAAAATAATGGCGTACTCGGTTCCTGATTTTTCAAATACTTCAACCTGTTTTTGTATACGCTCAGGCAGTAATACATCATCAGCTGCAAGATCTATGAGGTAGGTGCCTTTTACAAAAGGCAAAGCCCTGTTAAAAGCCCTGCAGTTTCCTATATTCTTTTGCAGGTTTAAAAACTGAACCTCCGGATGTTTAGCCAGGTGGGCCTGAATTACCTCAACACTAGTGTCGGTACTCCCATCATCAACTACAATAAGCTGTATATTAGGATAGGTTTGCTCCAGTACTGAGTTAATTGCTTCCTGTACAAAGGCTGCCTGGTTGTAACACAGGCAAACAACAGTTACCAGGGGAGTTCTTTCTTTCAACAGGGCTCTTGCTTATGCTTTTAGCTGGGCTTCGAGCTCACGTATACGATCTTCGTAACGTTGCTTCTCTACTACAGCTTCAGTTATATTTCTTGAGAACACAGATACACCAATTACATTACCTTCCTTATCGCGAATTGGGTTATGGTCTACCTCTATAAATATTTCGGTATCGCCTACCTGGCGTCTGTCGGTTCTTTTAAAACGTTCGCCACTTAAGGCTCTGTCATACCAGGTTTTCCAGTTTTCGTGAGTACCTTCTGGTAAAATGTCAAAAACATAAGTGCCTACATTCAGCACTTTGCCAGACAGTGCAAAGCGCTTCTTTAAAGCATCATTTACTACAGTTATGTAGTAATTGCGGTCAATAGCTACAATGGTATCTTCTGTATTGTTGATCAGTGCATCAAGGTTGCCTTCTTTTTCAATTAAAAGAGCTTGTGCCTGTTGCATATCTTCCTGCGTTTTGCGCAAAGCTTCCATGCTATCTTTAATCTCCTGCTCTGTTTGCTTGATCTCTGTAATATCCCTCACAATGCCTGTGTAAATTTTTCGATCGCCCAGGTAAGCCTTGTTAAAGATAGATTCTGAGGCAAATACTGTATTGGTTTTGAGGTTAATACCATTCATTTCAAGGCTTTTGCCTAAGATCTTGGCTTCATAGGCAGCATCGCTGGCAAGCCTGCTAAAATCCTGCTCATTGGCCATTCCTTCTAATATAGAGCTTATGTGTTTGCCGGTTAGGTGTACTGCACTCATACCAAACATGGCTTCACCCTTAGGGTTAATGCTTTCAATAAAACCCCTGTCGTCAGTTGTTAAAATAGCATTAGGTGCTGTAATTAATACGGCCTCCATTTTAGCGCTCTGGTCGCGCGATTCTTTGAACTTTCGGTCTAACTCTTCCTGTGTAGCAGATAATTCTTCCATGTTCTGGCGCATCTCTTCTTCCTGTGCACGCATTTGTTCTGCCATTACCTGTGCTTCTTCTAACAGTAGCTTTGTTTTTTCGTTGGTTTTGGCGGTAGCAATAGTGGCTGCTATACTCTCACAGATCTTTTCAACCAGGCTAATTACATGAGGTGCAAATGGTTTAAAGGCTGCAATTTCAATAACGCCTACTACAATTTCATTTATTTTAAGAGGCACAATAAGAATACAGCCCGGATTAGCACCTCCAAGGCCAGAGGTTATGTTTACATAATCCTGTGGAATATTGGTCATGTAAATAGTTTCTGCTTCCAGCCAGCACTGCCCCAAAATACCTTCGCCCGGAATGATTGTTTTTTGAATATACTTTTTGCGGTCATAAGCGTAGCAAGCCATCAGTTCAAGGGTCGGCTCGCTGGCAGTATCATCATGTTGTATAAAAATACCTGCCTGGTTAGCTCCAATATATTTAACCAGGTTAGACACTACCTGCTCTGACAGGTCTTTCAGGTCTGTGCTATGGTGCCGTAATAACTCACCAAAGCGGGCAAGACCTTCGTTGGTCCAGTTGCGGATTTTATCTTCTTCAGATACTTTAATGAGGTTCTCCCGCATTTTAGCCAGTGCTGTACCTAGTTCGCCCTGGTCATCAAACACCCGAACGCTGTTCTCATAATTACCCTTGCCAACATTAGCGGCAAAGCTTTTTATTTTGCTGAGTTGATCTTGTAATTGGTTAAGTTGCTGGCTAAGGCCTTTAAGCTCTGTAAAGGGCTCGTTTAAATGGCCAGGCAAATTGCCTGAGCTAAGCTCAGAAACGTATTTTCTCCAGGTGCGGAGGCTTTTTACGAACGATGAGCGTAGCCATAAGAGTGTACTCACCACCCAGCCTACAATTGCTATCAACAAAAGAGAGCCGTATGTAAGTGCTTTCTGATAGCTGTTTGCTTCTCCGGTATTTGAAAAATGGAGTATGGTAAACAGCAAGAGTGCCGAAAGTACTAAACAGCCTGCAAAGCTTATCAACATCTTAAAGGTAAAAGATGAAGTGCTCAGCAATGCGTTTTTAGGAGAATAAGTATTTTTGTAAAGGTTGTTCATAATAAACCTTGTTTTATATGGTAAATTTGGAGAAGCAAATTAATATATTCTGCGAAGAAATTATATTAATCCATTGTTCTATTTTGTGCTTTTTACTACATGTTTATAGTGCAGGCTTTTTAAGTTCTTCAAGTTTTTGCTTCTTGCTTTCAGATAACTTTTTTACACGTGTTACTTCTTCAGAAGCGGCTTCTTGCTGGTTTTTATTTTGCTCCAGATCTTGTTTTAAACGTTGAGCCTGCTGTGCATTTTCATAGAGCAGTTTTTCAAGCCGTATTTTTTCAGCAGCATTTTTCTCGATTTTGTCCAACAAAGATTTACCCTCTTCTGTCTTTTTCTCGTATTGTTTTTGGGTAAACATTACAGCGCGGTCAGCTTCTTTTACCTGTTCGGCCATATCATCATGGTATAAAGCCTGCGCAAACTCCTGAAGAATCCTGCGCATTTGGGCATACTCTTGTTTAGACGAAATGATAAAGCCATCACCAGGATCCAGGCTATAGAAAATAGTTACTCCCTTGGAGGCAGGTTCTATAGTTGAGTATAGTTTTATAGCGTTAGGAGAAATTTCGGGTATAAGCGCCACCTTTACCAAAATTGCTTTGCGTGTTGTTTCTACCTTTCCAAAATCTTTAAGTCTTTTGCTCCATGCTTTTTCAACTGTTTTTTTGTCAAGCTCAATAAATGTAGAAACACCTTTGCAGGAAAGACCCTCTATCGTTTTTTCATCATCGTGAAGTAAAATGGTTTGAGCGTAAACAGGGAGTAAGCTTACACAAAGAACAAATAAGGTAGTAAACAGTTTTTTCATAAAGCGAGGGTAATATAATATTGATAAGTAGTATCAAAAATAGCTTAAACCATTAACATTTACCAATATATGAGTAATACTAAAAGTGTATTAATAACAGGTGGCAGCGGCCTTATCGGTTCCAGGCTCACCGAGATGCTGCAGGAAAAAGGCTATATTGTAACACATCTGAGCCATAGCCAGAAGAAAACAAATGCAACAAAAGTATACCAGTGGGACCCTGCCAAAAAATTTATTGAAGATGAGGCTATACAGAATGCAGATTATATAATACACCTGGCAGGAGCCAATGTTGCGGAAGGGCGCTGGACCAGCGAGCGAAAAAAGGAGATCATTGATAGCCGCATGCTTAGTACGGCATTGCTCCGCGAAACTCTGCTTCGTGTTACAAATAAGGTGCAGGTGTTTGTTTCGGCTTCTGGAGTGAGTTTATATGGTGTAAATACCGGCCATACGCTTTTAAAGGAAAACAGCGCGCAAGGTTCTGATTTTCTGGCCAATGTTACCAAACTGTGGGAAGGAGAGGTAGATAAAATCTATAAAGAAGTAGATGGAATACGTGTGGTAAAGTTAAGAACCGGCTTTGTGCTTAGCAGCAAAGGGGGCGCATTGCCAAAGCTGGCTATGCCTGTTCGTTTTGGTGTTGGCGCACCTTTGGCCAGTGGCAACCAATATGTACCCTGGATCCATATTGATGATCTGTGCCGCATGTATATATATGCTTTAGAGAATAGCCATGTAAGTGGTGCCTACAATGCTGTAGCCTCTAAGCCTGTTACTAATGAGGTGCTTACAAAAGAAATAGGCAATGTATTGCAACGTCCGGTCTGGATACCTTCTGTACCGGAGTTTGCCTTAAAAATTGCTTTAGGCGAAATGGCCGAGGTAGTGGCCGGAGGTAATAACGTATCAAACGAAAAGATCAAACAGGCAGGCTTTACCTTTGCCTATAATGATGTGAGTAATGCTTTACAGCACCTGTTAAAGGATAAAGCCTAATTTTGCTTTAAAGCTTTGCTTCTTTATAAAAGTTAACTGATTTTGTGCAGGCTAATAAGTTGGAGAAAAAATTGTGAACTAGCAGATGCCAACTTTTTTTCTGATTAAGCGTAACAACAAGGCAACTTTTTAAAAATTACTGAAATATCTTCAATAGCCTTTCCAGCTAACCCTTAGTGCCAGGTTGCGTTTTTATAAGTTTATACTGGTTACTTTATAGCTCGTAACCGAATATATACTTCGGGCCCTGGTAAAACCAAATGTCATAGTCGCGCCGTTAAGTTTGCCTATGTTAAATACTTGTTGTATGTTTGTCGGCCCTTTTAAAAATATAGTTAAAATTTACATTAAATAAGTTATAAGTTAAGGGCTTTTCACCACAAAGCCCGCCAATACCACCCGCCGGTCAAATACTATTTTTCCTATTATACATAGTACCTGAACCAGGCCTTAATTTTGATGATCATGGAAGAAACGAAAATGAAAGAAGCAGATAGCGGAAAAATGGATAAAGAAGAAGTGAGAAAAGAAGAGCTTCTTCAGGATGCAATAGAGCACAACCACCCAATTGCCGAAAATAGCCAGGAAGAAATTGCTGAAGCCCATGTGCAGAAAGGAACCCTTACCCAGGAGAGCCTTTCTGAAGAAGAGCTACGCATACGGAAGGCTTTTAGAGATCGTGATTGGAATGAGATAAAAAGTGCAGACTCATGGGCTATATTTAAAGTAATGGCCGAGTTTGTACAGGGTTTCGAGAAACTTGCTAAAATAGGGCCATGTGTGTCTATTTTTGGCTCTGCCCGTACCAAGCCCGACAATAAGTATTATAAAATGGCCGAAGAGATTGCGGCAAAGCTGGTTCGCCATGGCTACGGTGTAATTACCGGCGGAGGCCCTGGTATTATGGAGGCTGGAAATAAAGGTGCTTATGAACAGGGTGGTAAGTCTGTAGGGCTTAACATACAATTGCCTTTTGAGCAGTATAATAACATCTATATTGACCAGGATAAACTCATAAATTTTGATTACTTCTTTGTGCGTAAGGTTATGTTTGTAAAATATGCACAAGGTTTTATTGGTATGCCTGGCGGAATGGGCACCCTGGATGAGTTGTTTGAGGCCATTACCTTGATACAGACTAAAAAAATTGGCCGGTTCCCGATTGTATTGGTAGGAACCGAGTACTGGTCTGGCCTAATGGATTGGATTAAAGACGTAATGTTACATCAGGAACATAATATAAGTCCTGAAGATCTGGACCTTATTAACCTGGTGGATACCCCCACCGAAGCGGTTAAAGTGATAGATGATTTCTACTCACGTTACTTGTTACAGCCTAATTTCTAAGGCTTTAACTCCCTAAAAGCTGACTAATATACAAAAATATATCCTTTAGTGAATATTTGCGTAAAAGGTACATGTTCAAGACCATGTACCTTTTACCATGGTCAGCTATGTTCCACCTAAACAAAAAACTTTGAGACAGTTTCATACATTCAGCCTCTTATGTGTATTGTTTGTTTTAATAGGCTATACAACTTATAGTAAGTTATCCGAAAAGCCTGAAATTACTTTTGAACCAACTATCCGTTACCAGGAAATTTATCCTGTAGAAATGCCCGAAATGCTAACCCTGGCCGGTGAAACCGTGCCACTGGATAACCGGGACGTAATGGAGCGATTTGATCGCGAAATAAACCTGAATACCTATTGGCATGCCAACACCTTGCTTATGCTAAAAAGAGCAAACCGTTGGTTCCCGCAGATAGAGCCTATCATTAAGCAATACGGTCTTCATCCAGACCTCAAATACATGGTTGTTATTGAGAGTATGTTTGAAAATGTAGTATCGCCACGTGGGGCAACCGGCTTCTGGCAGTTAATGGAGGGTACCGCTTTAGAGTTAGGCCTTGAAGTAAACGAAGAAGTAGATGAGCGTTACCACCCACTTAAATCTACCCATGCAGCCTGCAAATACCTAAAGCGCGCTTATAAAAGCTATGGCAACTATGCCAATACCATGGCTTCATACAATATGGGTATGGGCGGCTTTAGTAAAGCAGTTCAAAATCAAAATCAGGAATCATATTATGACCTGCTCCTGAATGGAGAAACCTCCCGCTATGTTTTCAGGATACTGGCGGTAAAAGAGTTGCTTGAAAACCCCGATAAGTATGGGTTTAAGGTGCCTAAAAAGAACTTGTACAAGCGTGAAAAAATGCGTAAAGTTAAAGTTACCGAGTCTATTCCTAATTTAACTGAATGGGCACTGCAGCAAAAAATAAGCTACAAAGTTTTAAAGCAGTATAACCCTTGGTTGCGGGCTAATACCCTTACCATTAAAGAAGGCAAAACCTACACCATTGATATTCCTGTAAACCCTCCGGTAGACGAAGAAGAATCAGCCATACAGCCAGATGGCATGCGCCTGGATACTATGGGCAGAAGCCAGCAACCTGTAGGCAAAAGCTTGCTGAACAATCGTATTGCCTTGGCCGATTATTCTGCGGTTACAAACCAAATAACAGTGGCCGAAGAAAAAACCGGCAAAGCTGTTATGCAGGAAGCATCTCTGATCAAGCCTGCAGCAGAGCGTCTGATGGCCGAAAAAGAGAAAAGCGAAAAGCCAAAGGCAAAAGCACAGGTAAGCCAGCGTAAACAAATCAGGCACATTGCTAAGCGAAAAGAAAAGGTTGCCGATATAGCCAGTGTTTATAACATAAGTGAAGACGAGATCCTGGAGTGGAATCAATTAGAAACTCCCCGTATAAAAAAAGGCCAGGAGTTAGTTATTTATGTAGAAAATGCCGAGGCTATTTAAGGCTTTTTACAACATAGGCTTAACGGTTAACTAATAATTGTTTGAATAGGAAGAAGCGCAACCTGCTCTGTGGAGTGGTTGCGCTTTTTATTTGTATAGAGGCCGCTAAAGAACTATACTTGCATGAAACAGATCAGGCTAAAATATTGTTAAACTTAGTTGATACTAAGGTGTCTACAGGTCAGGCCCGGTTTTAATATGTAAAAACCTTGATATTGGGCTGATCTTATGAACATTAACTACACATACTAAATGCTCAAAGAAACAAAGCAAGCTGCCCCATCAAATGTAAGTATAAGCCCTGCCCCTAAAGTAGCAGCGCAGGAGTATATTGAAATTTTTGGAGCCAGGGAGCATAACCTTAAAAATATTGATGTTAAGATACCCCGCAATAAACTTGTAGTAATTACAGGCATAAGCGGAAGTGGAAAATCATCATTGGCTTTTGATACCATCTATGCAGAGGGGCAAAGGAGGTATATGGAAAGTTTTTCTGCATACGCCCGCTCTTTTATTGGCGATATGGAGCGCCCCGAAGTAGATAAAATTAATGGATTAAGCCCGGTAATTTCTATAGAACAGAAAACTACCTCGCGCAATCCCCGCTCTACAGTAGGCACTGTTACCGAGATCTATGACTTTATGAGGCTGCTGTTTGCCCGTACCGGAGAGGCTTTCTCTTATGTTACAGGGCAAAAAATGATCAAGCAGTCCGAAGATCAGATCATCAGCCACATTATGAGCCACTATGATCAGAGTAAGCTAACTTTGCTCGCTCCTGTAGTAAAAGGCCGTAAAGGGCACTATCGGGAGCTTTTTGTACAGCTACGCAAAAGTGGCTTTACCAAGGTGCGTGTAGATGGAGAGGTGCTCGAAATGACACCCAAAATGCAGCTGGACCGCTACAAAATGCACGATATCGAGATTGTGATAGATCGTGTAATAGTTAAGGAAGAAGATCGTTTCCGTATTTCTCAATCGGTACATACTGCCCTGCAAAACGGTAAAGGTATTATGATGATTCTTGACCAGGCCGGTGAAGCACATCATTTTTCCCAATTTCTGATGTGCCCTACCTCAGGCATAGCGTATGATGAGCCCGCACCCAACATGTTCTCATTTAACTCACCCTATGGAGCATGCCCGACCTGTAATGGGTTAGGACAGATTGAAGAAATTACCGAAGAGTCTATTATTCCGGATAAAAAAATAAGCATTAGCCGGGGCGGTATAGCGCCTTTGGGAGAATACCGTGATATATGGATTTTTAAGCAGATAGAGTCTTTACTGAAAAGCCAGAAGATCAGTATATCCAAGCCAATTGAAGACATTCCTGAGGAGGTGCTGCACGTTATTTTATATGGTACGCCTGATACAGTGCCCGTCCCATCAGAAAAGTATCCTGGTACTACCTGGAACTCAACTTTTGAGGGAATTATTAACTTCCTGCAGAAGCAAAATGAATATGGTTCTGATAAATTGCGCGATTGGGTAAAAGACTATACAGTAGTAAGCACTTGCCCGGAGTGTAATGGCGCTCGTCTCAAGAAAGAATCACTACATTTTAAAATTGATAACAAGAATATTTCAGAACTGGCTCATTTGGATATACGCCAGCTTTTTGAGTGGTTTGAAGGGCTTGAAGACCGTATAAGCGAAAGACAGAATGTAATTGCTGCAGAAGTTTTAAAAGAAATCAGGAAACGTATAGGCTTTCTGCTCGATGTAGGCCTGGATTACCTGACCCTAAACAGGCCACTTAAAACCCTCTCAGGCGGAGAGGCACAACGTATACGCCTTGCTACTCAGATTGGTACGCAGTTGGTGGGAGTGCTCTATATTCTTGATGAGCCAAGCATTGGGTTGCATCAGCGCGATAACGTAAAGCTTATCAATGCACTGCAAAGCCTGCGCGATTTAGGTAATACTGTAATTGTTGTGGAGCATGATAAAGATATGATGCTTGCCTCTGATTACATACTTGATATTGGGCCAGGTGCCGGACGCCATGGGGGTACTGTAGTTGCTGCCGGAGAGCCAGATAGCTTTAAGCAGCAAGGAAGCACCACAGCTAAATTCCTGGAAGGTACAGAAGAAATTGCTGTGCCAGCAGAAAGGCGTAAAGGCACCGGTGAGAAGCTGCAGATTAAAGGTGCTACGGGGCATAATCTAAAAAATGTAAACTTAACGCTGCCTTTAGGGAAAATGATTGCCGTAACAGGTGTTTCGGGAAGCGGAAAATCTACGCTTATACACGACACACTGTTCCCTATCCTTAATAAGCACTTTTTTAATGCCAAGCGCGAACCTTTGCCTTTTAAGTCTATTAAAGGCCTGGAACATATTGATAAAGTAATTGAAGTAGACCAATCGCCTATTGGCCGTACACCACGCTCTAACCCTGCTACGTACACCAACGTGTTTACAGATATACGTGCTCTGTTTGCAGAGCTTCCGGAAGCAAAGATCAGGGGGTATAAGCCAGGCCGTTTTTCATTTAACGTAAAGGGTGGACGTTGCGAAACCTGCGAGGGTGCCGGGATGAAGCTTATTGAAATGGACTTTCTGCCTGATGTACATGTGCCTTGCGAAACCTGTAAAGGCAAGCGTTATAACCGCGAAACGCTTGAAGTAAGGTTTAAAGGAAAATCAATTTCTGATGTGCTGGATATGACTGTAGAGCAGGCTGTTGAATTTTTTGAGAACCAACCAACCATTTTGCGTAAAATTGCTACGCTAAACAGTGTAGGGTTAGGCTATATTACTTTAGGGCAACATGCCACTACTCTGTCTGGTGGTGAGGCACAACGTGTTAAGCTGGCAACGGAGCTTTCTAAAAAAGATACTGGCAAAACGCTGTATATTCTGGATGAGCCAACAACAGGGCTGCATTTCGGAGATATACGCCACCTGTTGTTTGTTTTGCAAAAACTGGTAGATAAAGGCAATACAGTGCTTATTATTGAGCATAACCTGGATATTATTAAAGTAGCCGATCATGTTATAGATCTTGGGCCTGAAGGAGGTGCCGGAGGCGGAATGATTCTTTGCGAAGGTACTCCGGAAGAAGTTGCCAAAAATAACATCAGTCACACAGCCCGTTTCCTGCGCGAAGAGCTTCCGTCGTAAACCAAGTAGTTTAGAGGTATATTTTAAATTCAAGTATAGTTTTAAGATCCTGTTTTCTTATAGAAAGCAGGATTTTTTTATGCTGTTTCAACCCTGGCTATAGCAAGCAGATAAACTGTATTTAACAAAGAATGGCTTTGCTGAAAATTAATTTAAAAGGGCTGTAAAATTAAAAAATGTACAATGCTAATAGGGTGATTAATAATATATTTTGTTATATAAGCTAGGTATTGTACAAAAATACTTTTCATATCCGAACGAATAGTATTAACATAAATATATTAGCCTAACCCAGCCGGGATACGTACGTTACTTAATATAGTTGTAGTTAGAATCTCATTTTTTGAACCTTAAACACCAAACTACCATGGAAAACGCTAAGCAAGATCCAAACACCGGATCTGACGAAAAGAAAGAGTCCACGCTAGGGGAAGCTGGTTCTGCCAAAGAAACCAAAGCTTCCACTACGGGTACTACTTCTTCTGCAAGCAGTACTGGAAGTACCAGGGGAAGAAAAGCCACTGGAACAACCTCCAAGAAAAGTAGTGCCAAGTCCGAAAACCGGGCATCAGTTATTGAATCTAAAAATAAAAAAGAGCTGGAGCGCATCAAAGACAGCGACAATAGTAACTCCTCAAACGACCAGGAAAGCAACAGGCAAGGTATTACCGGGCAAACTAGCAGCAACTCTGCTATGATGTCTTCTGGAAGCACCGGTAATGTAAGTGGCTCTGCTAATCAAAATACCGGCAGCCAAATAAATGCCGGGTCTCAAGGCAGCAGCAGTATGGACATGGGCAGGAGAGAGCCTGGCCATATGGGTATGGGCGAAATTGGAGGCCATGGACGTGAAGGTTTTGGCCAGCATGGTGCAGATGCAAGCTTTAACCAGGGAGGATCTGGTTCTATGAACCAAAACCGCGCTATGGGCAACCAGGACGACTGGCGAAACAGGCATCCATCAGATATGTACCAGGATGAAGCTGGTATGAGCTCTGGTTACCAGGATCGCAACCGGAATAATGATGACAGGAACCGGTTTATTTCCGGGTATGATCAGCGTAACCGCTATGCTGATGATCATGACAGAGACAGAACTGATAGGGAGCGTAGCCGGCAAAATCCATATATGGACGATAGAAGCCAGAAATA
>FPIC01041390.1_pt1 | contig 22962 bp, 24 predicted proteins | sample 1504481 | NCBI WGS metagenome assembly FPIC01 (sample SAMEA4475357, study PRJEB15587) | soil metagenome | biome: Soil; feature: Field | place: India | collected 2015-03-11 | depth 0 m
CTAGAAAGAATATACAAAGCAATGAAAACAAGAGGATGGATCTAATTTGGGCCCAAGTGGTAAATTATTTTTCAGAGTTGCGAAGGCGCCTGTGTTAGAATTGCCGAGTAACTGTCTTTCAGGACAGTTGCGTTTTCTGTGAGGTAAAGCTTTATTAGAGAAAATGGTCGTAAGTAGCGTGTATCGTAGATTTGCGCAGAAGAGAGTCCTCACTCCGGGGCCTACAGAGTTGCCGCCGTGGGTTAGGGCCGCTTTGGCGAGGGAGACAACTAACCCAGATTTAGATCCTGGGTTTTTGCGGGAGTATGAGGAGGTGGTAGAAATGTTGAGGGCACTTGTCGGTGCTTGGCAGTCTCGGGTGTATGTGTGGGCTGGGGAGGCGATGCTAGGTCTTGAGGCCGCCGTTGCGAACGCTGTGAGGCCTGGATCTAAGGTTTTGGTTGTAGACAACGGCGTGTACGGCGCTGGATTTGCCGACTTGGTGAAGATGTACGGCGGGGAGCCGGTGTTGCTTGGACTTGACTGGAGAAGTGCCGCCGATCCGGCGGCGGTGGATAGGGCGCTTGAGAGGGAGAGAGATGTGGAGGTAGTTACGCTGGTTCATTGCGATACGCCGACGGGTGTGTACAATGGCTTGGAGGAAATTGCCAAGGTAGTGTCGGCCCATGGCGCGTTTCTAATAGTCGACGCAGTCTCCTCAGTGGGTGCTGATGTGATCGACGTAGACAGGTGGGGTATAGGCGCGTTAATCGGCGGCTCGCAGAAAGCTCTAAATGCGCCGCCTGGACTCACTATAATGGCCGTGAGTAAAAGGGCGCTTGAGAGAGAGGCTGAGGTGGGGCGTAGGTCGTACTACATGAGCTACCGGGTGTGGGAGGAGTGGTTGGAGAAGGAGGGCTTCCCCTACACAATGCCAGATTTGTTGATATACGCATTGAAGGAGAGTTTGAAGAAAATACAAGAAGAGGGCTTACACTCCGTTGTCGCTAGACACAAAGCCGCTAGGGCCGCGGCAAGGAGGGGTGTGGAGGCCCTAGGGCTAGAGCCTTTCGCTAGGCGTGTGGAGTGGAACTGCCCAACGGCCACAGCCTTCAAGACTCCGATCCCGGCGCCGGAGTTCAGGAGGCATATTTGGGAAAAGTACGGCATAATGCTGGCAGGAAGCTGGGGCCCAGTGGAGAGGGAGGTTATGAGAATTGGCCACATGGGGGTACAAGCCTCGGCTGATCACCTGGCGGTAGCGATATCGGTGCTGGGAGCCGCGCTACGGGACTACGGATTCAACGTACCAGTGGGGAAGGCCGTAGAGGAGGCGCTGGAGGCGTTTAGGTAGTGGAGAGACTCGGCGGCATTCACCTCCAGTGGTACCAACGCCACTTGGAACACCTTGCCTTGTCTTATGAGAGTATGGAAAAAGGCGATCTGCGTGCTACGTGCTACCACACATATCAAGCGGTCTCTGCCCTTCTCAGCGGGTTGCTTGGCCTCGATCCCCAGCACCCCGGCGCAGTATTCAAGACCTTAGCGGCCATGGCCCGGATGGTAGCTGAGGAGTTGCCTCCTGACGTGGCTAATTGTGTGGAATTACTAGAAAAGAACTACTTCCACGGCAACGAGAGGTGTCTGGGTTGCGCAGAGTTGCTCATTGACTACTTCCATAGATATATAACGGTGTAAAAGTTAAGCGGAGCTACTTTGTACTTTTTCGCAAAAATGAAGATAGATCTTTCGTACGGGGTGCCACGTCTTGAGATTAGTGGGTGTCTTTATGCGCATTAGCGTCACAACAGCAGACGGGTCTGTTGGGGCTGTGGCTAGTTTTTAAAAACTTGTAGCACGTGCTGTATCTGGTCCTCTAGGTACCACTCTAGTACGTAGTCGAGTTTACTAGCTATGTATAGCGCTTTTCTATATGCCCGGTCCCAAGTGGAGTGTCTAGTTACCAGTACCCACCCATCTTCGAAGAGCTTTGTCTTTGTTACTAGTACTCTCCCCTCTTTGGGGTTGAGATAGACCCGGTACATGTACGTATACGTACACGGGTATAAAAAGCCACGGTAATACGGCTTACAATTATCCCATAAGTACTTCAAAATTTTCAGTTTCCCCTCATCGTTCTCTTATTTACCTCAACTGCTCCGTATATGGCCTCTGCCAAGACTGCGTAGCCTTTGCCGACGTGGGAGAGGTCCTTCGCCACGTGAGCCGCCATGGAGAGTAGACCCACCTCTACGTAGCGCAAGAATTCCCCCCGAAGCGCCTCCACATCTCCATTGCGAAGCCACTTGATAAGTGGAGGAACGTCCCAAGATATTAGGTAGTCCTCGACGAAGATCTCGCCAGTGGCCTCTGTTTCAGTTTCTAAATCCCGAGGCGTGTTTATGTTGTGCACCCACTTTGGGCTGATTCCGTGCTTAACCACCGATAGGAATTTGGTCGCAACTATTCTGAACAAGTCGTCTACTCTCCTCCGTTTATGTTGAGCTAGTAGGTCAAGAGCTACACTAACATTCTGCGGCCTTGCCTTGAAAATCGTAGACTCGACTCGTCCATTGGGAAACACCCAAACGGCAAGAGGAGCATCGGCGCTGATTAATTTTTCAAATACGGTGGGTTTAATAAAAGGTGTGTCGCAGGGGGCGAATACCAGCTCCTCCTCAAAGCGTCGCGTAGCTGTGTCCACCGCCGCCAGGGGACCGGAGAAGCGATCGCTGTCTTCGATAACTTCCTCACCCTGGTAGAAGGCGGCGTTTCTGCCAGCTGCAATCACAATTTTTGCCCCTAACTCATTCCCCGCCTCGATGACGTAGTCGATAAGGCGTTTGCCGCGGTACTCGTATGTGCACTTATCTCTCCCAAATCTCCTAGATGCGCCGCCCGCTAAGATCACGAGTACAACCACTATAGAAGCTGAAAACTGTAATTAAATACGAAAACTATACAATAATTATGAGAGCGGTCCTAGCGCTTCTACTAGCCGCAGTGGCTATCCTGGCAGGGCCTGTTAATGTCGTGTTTATCTTGCACAACCACCAGCCTTGGTACGTCGATTTTGAGAAAAATGAACTCATACTCCCATGGGTCAGGATGCACGCGGTTGGCAACTATTTGAAAGTCCCCCTCTTGATTAACGAAAGCGGAGTCCCTGTGGCCTTCACACTCTCAGGAAGCTTAATCGAACAGCTCAACTGGTACGCCAACGGGACCTACATAGACGTGAGGTATCGCATATCGGAGAAAATCGCCCGGGGCGAGCCGCTGACGGCTGAGGAAAAGTACGCAATGCTGGCAATACCAGGCGGTTTCTTCGATATTAACTGGCAGAACATACTGTACAAACACCCGCGGTATGCCGTCCTCCTGGGTCTAAGGAACGATGCATTTAGCAAATGCCCTCCTGGCAACGTTACGTGTGTAATATCTAGGTTCTCCGACCAAGACTTTGTCGACCTAGCCACCTTGTTTAATCTACTCTGGATTGACCCCTACATCGCGAAGAAGTATTCCGACATCTGGACACTGGTAAACAAGACGTCGTATACCCGCGACGATTTGAAAAGGGTTTTGGACTTACACAGAGAGCTTGTAGGCAAGGTCTTGTCTCTCTACAATGAGTTGGCACGACAAGGCAAAATAGAGCTCGTCCCAGTCCCCTACTCTCACCCCCTCATGCCGTTGCTGGCGGACATGGGCGCTCTGGAAGACCTAAGACTCCACATATCCCTCTCTGAGGGGCTGTTCAAGAGATATTTGGGAACCACGCCGACAGGTGTGTGGCCACCCGAGCAAGCCGTAAATGACGAAGTGCTAAGGCTCTTCGCCGAGGCTGGCTACTTGTGGACGGTCACAGACGAAGATGTCCTAAAAACCACGGCCCCTGGCTTCAGTCATTACAGCCTTTACTATGCTGACTACGGCGGGCGCCGGCTCTACGTCTTTTTCAGAGACAAGACGTTGTCAGACGCGCTGGGCTTCAGATACTCGTCTATGTCCCCCCAGGTCGCCTTAGCGGATTTTGTAAACTACCTGAAGAAAGTCCCCCAGGGCGAGTGCAACGTGGTAGTGGTGGCGCTTGACGGAGAAAACCCATGGGAGAACTACCCCAACTTCGGCGACGACTTTCTGAAGACGTTCTTCCAAGGCCTGGCGGAGCTAGAGAAAAACGGTACTGTGAAAATATGGAAGCCTACAGATTTTGTGAACCACTGCAAGGACAAGGCCACGCCTCTCCCCCAGCGCCAGTTTAGATACTTCGACTTGAAGGTAGACATATCGATTTACAAATCTATAAGAGATCTCCCCACCCGCCCAGTGGCTGGCAAAATAGCGGAAGGCTCTTGGTCAGGCGGAGGAAGCCTTGCAGTGTGGATAGGAGACCCAGACGAAAACGTCTGGTGGATGTGGCTGAAAAAGGCAAGAGAAGACGTCGGCATAAACCGGACGTGGGATGTGCTCTTCCCACTACTCGTTGCAGAAGCGTCGGATTGGCCGTTTTGGTACGGCAACGACATGGGCTCGCCGCAGACCTTCGACCCAGTGGCTAAGTCCGCGCTTAGGTCATACTACACGCGCGCTGGTCTGCAACCCCCACAGTATCTCCAGACATCTGCATACCCCGCCGGTACTCCTCGCGAGGATAAGATAGTGGGCAGGGGAGAGGGCAAAATCGCCATGTACGGCGGAGCTGTAATATACGCAAATACAACCCATATATGGATCGAGGGAGGGCCCTGCGGAGTTGTCTACATATCTAACCCAGACGTGGCTAGGTCGCCCTACATGTTCAGAGGCGCGGCCAAGGGGCTCGGCGGGGAGGCTCTTGACGTATACGCCGACATGGCCATAGACACCTGCAAAGGACTTGTGTACCTCTCCGACAGCGGCAGGTTTTACCCAGTAGGCAACACGGCGGCGCTGGGCTTTATAGGAGCAAGGCCGGGGGGACTGCTTTACGTAGAGTTTAGAGGCCTTGTATACGCGCTGAGAGTGCCGGAGAGCTACGCAGCCCAGAACCTCCTATTAAGGGCAGTAGATCCTCTAGGCGACGATTTCGGGCCTGGGAAGTACCAATATCCCAAAAACCCAGCCTTCAAGCCGGGAGTGTTCGACCTAACCCTGTTCGAGCTATACGACTTGGGGGACAAGTTCAGGTTCCAGTTCAGGGTTAAAGAGCTAGGCGGCAATCCGTGGGGCGGGCCAGCCGGCTTCTCCCTGCAGTTCTTCCACGTGTACATCAATAGAGGAGGCGGCGTCCGGAACGACACGCTTGGCTTGAGGGTTTCCCTCTGCAAAGAAGCGTCATGGGACGTCGCATTGTTAATTGGGCCGGGCTGGACCGGCGGTAATACGATAGTCTACGCTGACGGCGTCTACGTCGACGACGCCATGTCTATAAAGCTGGGCACCAACAATACCATAATTGCCGATGTGCCCAAGAAATACCTCGGAAACTACGACAATAAGTGGAAAATAACCGTGTTCCTAACTTCGTGGGACGGCTACGGCCCAGACAACATTAGAAACTTTGGAGTAATGGCCGACGAGTGGACTGTAGGAGGCGCCGATCCCGTCGCTGTGTTGGCAGGCGTTGCGCCGCGGGTCTTTGACGTCTTGGCGGAAACTGCAGAGATGCAAGTAAAAGCCCTCACTTCCTACAAAGTCGTCAGACTTCCCAACGGCACATATATTGGAGCACCCGCCGTTGTGTGCGCGTATCTCACAGGTTCGGCGGAGATGCGCACCGCCACCGTCACCCAGTTCGTCACAATCACGGCGACAGCCACAGTAACTCGTACATTCACCGAGACGTACACCACTGTGTCCACTCAAGTAGCCACCACGGTGACCTCTACTGAGAGGGTCAAGGAAATCGATTGGCCCACCACAGCGGCGCTGACAGTAGCCGCCCTCGTAGCCGGACTCCTCGCCGGCATTTTAACAAGACGAAAATAATCTATAAAAACTAAATACATCTTTTTTAGATATGAACAAAAACCTTCTTATAGGCACAGTGGTAGTCCTATTAGCCATTCTTGCCGCTGTCGGTTATATAATGTCACAGTCACAACCTGCACAAACTCCCACGACCCAATCACCGCCGCCAGCTCCCTCAACGCCGACGACCACACCGAGCCCCACACAAACCCCCACGGCTCCCCCCACACCCACCTCACAACCAACGACAACTACGCCGACTCCCCCCCCACAAACTCCCAGCCCCACGCCGAGCCCAAGCCCAACGCAACCGCCTGCCCAGAAAGTGATAATTAAGATCTGGCACGCCCTAAACCCAGAAGAGGAGGCCGTGTTCAAGGAGATCGCCTCGCTGTATATGAAATCAAACCCAAACGTCCAGATAGTGTTTGAAAACAAGGCCCCCGACCTACAAACCGCCGTATTGGCGGCAGTGGCTACAGGTGAGAAATTCGACTTGTTCATATGGGCCCACGACTGGGTTGGGCTAATGGTAGAGGCAGGGGTGTTAAAGCCTGTAGATAATGATGTGGCCGACGTGTTGCCTAAATTCGCAGTGCCGATCCCGCAGTACCAAGGACACGTATACGGTTTGCCCTTTACGGCTGAGACAGTGGCGCTGATCTGCAACAGGAAAATGGTGCCGGGGCCACCCAAGACTTTTGATGAGCTACTCGGTATTATGAAGAGTTACAACAATCCGCCGAAGACATACGGCATAGCTTATGTGGTGAACCCATACTTCATATCAGCGTGGATCCACGGAGCCGGCGGCTACTACTTTGACGACAAGACAGAGAAGCAGGGACTAAACAACCCCAAGTCTATAGCGGGGTTTGAGTTCTTTAAGAAGTACGTAATGCCATATGTTGGGCCCAACCCCACGGACTACAACACGCAAGTTAGCCTATTCCTAGGCGGACAAGCCCCCTGCATGGTAAACGGGCCGTGGAGCATAGGCGCTGTGAAGAAAGCCGGCATAGACTTCTTCGTGGCGCCACTCCCGCCGGTGAACAACACATTTGTGCCCAGGCCGTACGGCGGATTGAAGATGTTCTACGTCACGATCTACGCCTCGAAAGAGGCTATCGACTTCATGAAGTGGTTCACCACAGATCCCCAGGTGGCTAAAATCTTGGTGGACAAGCTGGGCTACGTACCTGTTATAAAGGACGTCCAAATTCAAGACCCAGTGGTACAAGGCTTCTACGAAGCTATTAAGAACGTCTACTTAATGCCCGTGTCTCCGAAAATGCAACCGGTGTGGGGCGCCGTCGATTTAGTAATACAAAACGCCATAGTGTCCGACCAAAAGACCATCCCTCAGGCGATCAACGACGCAGTTAAGGATCTCTGCGCCAGAGGCCTCTGTTAATGAGGCCGCAGTGGCTAATACTCCCGGGTCTCCTCCTTTTTCTCTTCTTCAACATCTGGCCTATTATCTATTCAATATACATATCATTTACAAATGCCAATATTAAGAATTTCCCCCCGCCTCCTCCGTGGGCGCCAGAGGAGCTTAAACAAGCCAAGCCGCCTCCGGATTTCGTAGGGCTAGCTAACTATGCCTCTATTTTAACTGGCCCCGCCTCGTCGGGGTTTCTAGGAGCGGTTTTCTGGACGCTGGTCTTCGTGGCGTTGTCAGTCCCGGCGAAGGTGGCCTTGGGCACCTTCGTGGGACTTCTAATGTCCTCCGATAGGGTGGTGGGGAAGCCTATAATGAGGGCGTTGCTGATAGTGCCTTGGGCTTTGCCGCTTATTATCTCGGTGGTGGCTTGGCGGTACGTCTTTGACCCCACATACGGCGTGTTAAACCAGTTAATGTACGCTGTGGGTATATCTAAACCACCTGATTGGTTTGTGAATAAGGACTACGCCTACGCCGCAATGGTAGTTATAGAGGCGTGGCTCGCCTACCCCTTCATAATGACTGTGGTAATGGGGGCGTTGGCCCACGTCCCAAGGGCGGCGTACGAGGCTGCCTATATCGACGGCGCAGGCCGATGGGCGGTTTTCACAAGGATCACTCTGCCGCTTATAAAAAGGCCGCTTATATACGCCTCGGTCATGACTGCCGCAGCCTCTCTCCAATTCTTCCTCGTGGCGTTCTTATGGAATTTCATACAGCTCTACGACAGGTTTATGCTGGCATACGGCTACTACTGGGCTTTTGGGTCGCCCTTTAGGGAATATGGCTTGGCGGCCGCCGTTTTGACAATGTCGGCCCTGTTAATCTCCGTGTTTATGATACTTGCAATAAGGCTAGCGGGATTGATGAGGGGGATGTATGAGAGCTAGTATAGTACAGACCTCGGTGGCCGTAGTGGCTACCCTTCTCCTCTTCTACCCAGTGTTGCAAATAGTTCTGCTTTCATTGAACGAGTTGCCCTATTTCAGACTGGGAGGGGAGTTCATCCCTACTCTAGAGTCTTTCCAGTGGGTTCTGAAACAGCCGGAGTTTTGGAGGGGGCTCCTGAATAGCCTCATCGTATCACTCACCACGGTTGGTATTCTCCTCGCCTTATCCCTCCCCGGGGCCTACGCCTTCAGCCGCTACAAGTTCAAGGGGAAGGACGCCTTGTTGTCCTTCTACGTGGTATTTACCCAAGTCTCAGGAGGGCTGGGCATAGCTGGGCTAATCGCGCTGTTCGCCATAGTCTCGGCGTTAGGTCTCAGGAACAATCTCTTCGCTCTGGCGCTTATATACGCAGCGGGGGCTATCCCCTACCACACGTGGCTTCTAAAGACGTATATAGACACAATACCCAAATCGGCGGAGGAGGCGGCGTTGATAGACGGCGCCGGGGTAAACACGCTAATGTTCAGAGTGGTACTCCCTCTAATGGCACCCGCCCTCGCCGTCTCCTCCATATTGTCTTTCATAGGCGCCTGGGGGGAGCTAATACTGGCCAACCTATTCCTCTCGGGAGAAAACAGGACGCTTATATTATGGATCTACTCGTTGATGTCTAACGTATACTCGGTACAGTGGAACCGATTCGCCGCAGCGGCCCTCCTCTACTCTATACCCCCAGTCGTGCTATACGTGGTGCTACAGAGATTCCTAAAAAGAGGACTAGCCTTCGTGTACTAGCTAAGTCGTAAAACGTCTCAGCCGTCACCCGAAGGATTTTCTTATCGGCTGGACGTATGTCGTTTCCACCTTAGCGACGGGGCCGAGGACGTCTCTGAGAATTTTCTCCACCTCTTCCCTTGAGGTCCCTGGAACCACCACTAGGGAGCCCCTCCCGCTCCGGGGGTAGTACTCTGCCGCCACGACGGCTGGATGTTGTTCAAGCTTCTTCACCACAAGCCTGTCGTCGAGGCCGGATCTCGCCACGAAGACGTAGACGGGTAGGGCCAGCTCGTGTCCTAGGTCGAGGATCGTCCTAACGACCTCGCCGGGGGATGCGCCGTCTGCGAGCTCAATCACAATGTTGTCGCCCTCTTTATAAACGTTGTAGACGCCGCCCAGTGAGATTAAGAAGTCTGACAAGATCTCCACGTCTCCATAACTGCTGTATGTGGGGGTCAAGACTAGGCGCTTCACTAGAAAAAAGCGTTTGGTGTTTAATAAGGTAGCTCGTCGAGGAATTTCAACCGCTTCGGTATGGGCGGATGTGTCGAGAATATCTCTTGAAACACCGAATAGCCCGAGCGCTTTATCTGCTCCACATCGCTCTTGGTAACCGACACGAAGGGATTAGCCACTGCTTGGACAAGCGCATATATAAACAGAGCCCTGAACTTGTCGTTGCTGACAACCTCGTGGGCCTCAGGGTTTGAGAAGTAGAATTTGTGAATCTTAGCCAACGCGAATTGCATGGCCTCCTTGCCGGCGGCCTTTGCACCCTCTGTATCGGCGTAGTACTCCCTGAGTCTGCTGAACGCCAATACCAGAAGCTGGACTAGGAAGGATACTATTACGGCGAGCACGCCCACTGCGGCCAGAAGCGCCGGGCTGTTGTTCCTGTTGCCGGAAGACGCCATCGCCATACGTACGGAAGTGACGCCCAAGTAGTAGAGAATTGACGGGAGTACGCCGAAGAGTAGCATTAACGCGTTGTCTCTATGCAGATGGTGCCCAATCTCGTGCCCTATCACGGCCTCCAGCTCCCTCCTTTCAGTCATCGCCAGCATTGAACTCGTAACTGCCACGTATCTACCTGAGAGCATATTGCCGTAGGCGAAGGCGTTAGGAGGCCCGTCGACCACCACCGCCTTGATTTTGAACGGCGCACCCAGCCTGGCTGCCACCTCGTCCACTATCTGTTGCAGACGGGGGTCTGGCCTGGCGCCATATGATGCATTTATTAAAAACGGCGACGCGAGGTAGGTAAGCAGATTCATAAAAACGACGAAGAAGATAAGCCCTGCGAAGAACCCCCACCCATACCCCGCCACCGACGGGGCCGCTACCACGGCTATTAGGTAGATAACAAAGGCTGTCGTCAACACGATTAGGACAGCTGTCAACGCCATAGCGCCGTAGAGCGTGAAGCGCCCAGACACGGAACTAGCTACTTTGGGCGCCACAGTAGCCGCCACTGCTAGCATGATGATGTATCCTAAGATGTACAAGCCCATTGCCACAGGGTCTAAGAACACCGGCAACATGCGAAGCGTGGAGTTATTCGCTTAAAAACTTTAAACCGTGGAGGTCGCCGCCATCTACCCCTGCGCTCACCCAGTTTTCTCAAAGAGAGAATTCGTGTCAGTTTATTAAAAATCAGCCGGTACGTGAAGTCTTCACCGTTCAGTAACGGGGACCTCCATCACGGCATAATAGTAGTCACATTTTTAAAATTTGGTGATGGCATCCACATGTCTTGTGTAGATGCCCAGACCGCCGAGAAGGTTGCTAAGAAAAAAGTCCTTGGAACACTAGGAGGATTAAGAAAATCAGTCAAAACCTTTAGGATCAAAGTTTCTGACGACTGGATCTTCGGATTTGTGAAAACCAAATTCGGGGAGGGAGGGTTCCAAATATCTGTAAAACTTGCTTACGTAGATTGCAAGGGGGTGGCCTTTGAGAAGATTCCGCCGGAAATTCTTGAAAAGATAAAGAACTACGTGGAAGAGGGAGTTGCGGCGCTTTTTGAAAGAGAGCTTGGAAACTTGATCAAATAGAGTCGCTTACATGAGCAAGAGAGTTATATTCCACGACCTGGTTACGCTGGAGCAAGCTTCGGAGATTTTGCTAAAGTTTGCAAAGCCGCTGGGGGAGGAGGAGGTGGACATTGTTGCGTCGTATGGCCGGGTGCTGGCCCGTGATGTAGTTGCGCCTATTGACGTGCCGCCTTTCGACCGCTCTACCGTAGATGGGTTTGCAGTGGTGGCCGCGTCCACATATGGGGCTTCTGAACTTACGCCAGTGGAGCTTAGGCTAGTCGGCAGGGTGGAAGCCGGCGGTTGGCCTCAGGGAGAGGTGAAGGCTGGTGAGGCCTACGAGGTGGCAACCGGCGCGCCGATACCCAGGGGTGCAGACTCTGTTGTAATGGTTGAGTACACCCAGGAGAGGGATGGTGTAGTAAGGATTTTCCGACCGGTGGCGCCTGGGGAGAACTTAATGAGCGCGGGGTCGGACATTTCAGCTGGGGAGGTGGTGCTGAGACGTTGCACAAGACTCACGGCCAGGGAAATAGGCGTATTGGCCGCGCTGGGCATGAGGAAGGTAAGAGTCATAAAAAGGCCTAAGGTTGGGATAATCTCGACGGGCGACGAGCTGACACCGCCGGGGAAGCCGCTTGGCCCGGGCAAACTGTACGACGTAAACACTTACACCCTAATAGCGGCTGTTGCAGAAGCCGGCGGAGAGCCGATTCCATACGGTATTGTGGAAGATGTAGAAGAGAGCTACCGTGCCGCGATCGCCAAGGCTCTTTCTGAAACAGACGTGGTTCTCATAAGCGGGGGGACGTCGGCGGGCGTCGCAGACCTCACATACAGAGTACTCGGCGAATTGGGCGACGTGCTCTTCCACGGCGTGATGGTCAAGCCAGGAAAGCCCACTCTGGCCGCAGTTGTCAACGGGAAAATAGTCGTAGGCCTGCCGGGGTATCCCTCCTCTGCCTTGATGATCTTCCACACAATAGTAAGACCCTTCCTTCTAAGACTACAGTGCCTAGAACCTATGCCCCCCGCCGTGTATAAGGCGAGGTTGGCGTACGGCATAGAGGGGGCAAAGGGAAGGCGTGCTTTATACCCAGTAGTCCTCATCGCGAGGAGGTCTGAGTATAGGGCCTATCCCCTCTACGCGGAGTCGGGGGCAATATCGGTGCTGGCGAGGGCCGACGGCTACATAATAGTGCCGGAAAACGTCGAGTTTATGTCAGAGGGGGAGGAGGTGTATGTTTACCTTTTCGAGAAGTATAAGCCCTCTGACCTCTACTTCATCGGTAGCCACGACCCCCACCTAGACGCAGTGCTCGCCAGACACAATGTCAAGACGGTATACGTCGGATCTTTGGGCGGCCTAATGGCGTTAAAGAGGGGCGAGGCCGACATGGCGGGAGCACACATATACGATCCCGAGACCAACGCCTATAACGTCCCCTACGTTAAGAAGTTGAGGATTACAAACGTCGCCGTGGTAGGGCTATACAAGAGGGAGCAGGGGCTAATCGTGAAGAGGGGTAACCCCAAGGGGATAAGGGGGGTTGAAGACCTTTTGAGAGGCGACGTGGTGTATGTAAATAGACCAAGAGGCACAGGTACGAGGGCCCTCCTAGACTTGCTTCTTTCCGAGCTGGCGGAGAAGATGGGCACCACGCTGGAGTCGTTGGCTAAAAAAATTAGGGGCTACACCTATGAGGTGAAGACACACACAGCCGTCGCTGCCGCCGTAGCCCAGGGCAGAGCCGACGTGGGCCTCGGGGTGAGATACGCCGCCGAGCTCTACGGGCTTGACTTCATACCCATAGGCTGGGAGGAGTACGACATAGTCGTGAGAAAATCCGTCTTAGACAAGGCTATGGAAATTGTAGAAGAGGCTCTTGAGAACCTTCCGCCAGGGTACCAGCCATATGAACACTCAAGAAAAATAAAATTCGAGAATTAGCCAACTCCATTATCTGTTCCGCAAATTGTTTGGTGTCTGCGTGAACTGTGGATCTTCTTCATTTTAACCAATTATAAAGCTTTTTTAACAAAAATTTAGTACTGCGGTTCATCATGAAACTAATACGCCGCAAGTAAATGTAAGAACACCTATTATTTTTCCTCTTCTATGGGGCCGAGCAGTACGATCTCAACCTTGTCACCCTCGTCGTAGCCTTCTCTGTTTTCCGGTATGATCAAAAGGCCGTTGCCCCTTGTCAGCGTTGACAAAACGCCGCTCCCCGTGACGGCAAGCGGCTCTGCGTATAGCTCTCTGCCTTGGCGGAAGACCCTGACCCTCACTAAACTCCTCACGTTAATTGGTGTGGTGACTCTCCTCGTCAAAGTGGCCACGGCCACGGGCAGAGGCTCCTCTCTGGCGCCGACCATGTGGAGAATGACCGGCTTGACGAATACCTCAAAGCCGACAATAGAGGCGACTGGGAAGCCCGAGAGCATAATCACCGGCTTTCCCCCCACCACCGCTGCGCTATTAGGTCTCCCAGGCCTAGCGGCGATGCCGTGGACCAGCACCTCCGGCTTAAGGCGCCTTACCGCCTCCACTACGTGGTCGGGCTCGCCGACAGAGACGCCGCCAGTTGTTATCACGATATCGAACTTGGCTAGTGCCTCTTTCAAAACGCCGTGTATTGCATCAACGTCGTCGGGGACTATCCCTAGGTAGGTCGTCTTTACTCCAAGTTCAAGTAGAAGCGCCGTTATTATATGTCGTGTGCTGTTTATAATCTTGCCGGGGGGCGGAGGCGCATCTTCTAGCTCAACGAGCTCATTTCCTGTGGATACTAGGCCTGCCGTCACTTTGTAAACAGCCACCTCTTTAATGCCTAGGGAGGCCAATACGCCGACGTCCCACGGCTTAATCCGCCTTCCCCGCTTTAAAACAACTTCTCCTGCCGATACGTCCTCTCCCCTGCGCGAGACGTAGTAGTACTGGGGTACTGGCTTATACACCTCAATGTACTCCCCCCTGTGCGCCGCCTCTTCATAAGGCACGACCGCATCTGCGCCATCGGGCAGAGGCGCGCCTGTTGCTATTTCCACCGCCTCCCCAGGCCCAATGGCGCCGCGGTAGCCGAGGCCCGGTAGCGACTTGCCGACCACCTTTAGCATTATGGGATTTGTCCTTGATGCGCCGATAGTGTCAACAGACCTCACCGCAAAACCGTCGAAGGCAGCCCTATCGAATGGCGGCACGTCTACAGGCGCAAATATGTCCTGCGCTACGTACAGCCCCACCGACTGGGGCGTCGGCACTGTGACTACAGAGGGCTTGTGGGCAATGGCGCTGATGACCGCCCTCTGTGCCTCCGCTATCGGCATCAGTGTCTTAAAGCCCTTCACAGTGGGGCAGACGACGTGAATTTATATAGTTGGCATAGTGGTTTAGCGTGGATCTCCATCTTATTGAGGCGAGATACCAGCGCGCTGTTTTCAAGGGGAGAAGCGAGGTTGCGATAAGAGACTTCATGCTCAGATACGGAGAGCGGTGGGAAGAGATGTGGGAAGCCTCAAGCGGCGCTTCTGAGGAAGACGTCAAAGCGGCTGAAGACAAAGCAGGCGAGCTTAGGGAGCTGGTGGCCTCGAGGATAGACGATGTAGAAACGGCGGCGCTGTACGCCGCCTATGGTAGGAGTTTGTCTGTGGAGAGGGAGCTCGAGCTTGGTATGGAGTTGCTGGGTAGGCACAGCGCTTTGGAGAAGCTGATCAGGTGGGGGCTTGTCATGCATTTCAGCGACGAGGTTGTGGCGGCTCCTCCCTACCTGGCGGGCCTTCTCTTAGAGCTGATGCGAAATAGTCCACGCCTAGATGTGGATTTGTGGCAACTGGAGGCATTTGCGCACGATCCGCCGTCTTTGGCTCTGCTTGAGGGCCTACTCAGCGGTGAGTTCGACGAGGAGCTACATAGAATTTTCTACGGCGAGGTGCCCAGGGAGCTGAGAATAGGTAAAATAGCTGTCTACACTCCCGACGTGGGCATCGTGGTGAACCCCGTCTATTCCCCGGAGGAGGTGCTGGAGGTGTTAGTAGAGCTTAAAAGGCGCCGTGCATACGCTTTGTCGAAAGCGCTGGCGCTACACGGCGAGTACGAGTTCTCCTCGGAAGCGAGGTGTGGTCTGCACTACCTGTCTCTAGACGGCTCTGCCGAGAAGAGCGGCGTAGTGGCCATATGCCCATGGCTCTCTTACTCCCGCAAGCTGTGGCGGAAACTCCGCAACGTTGTGCTTGTGGTGGAGGGACAGCGACCCCCTGGCCTAACTTCCTTCAAAATAGGCGTGGTGTTCATAAAAGGTGGAGAGGCCGAAGTGGTTAAGCCCCAACTACCCTCTAAGCTTCTCGAATATATAGTCGATATCCTCTACAGCGCTGGCTTCTTCGTCTCAGAAAGTTAGTAACTCTCCTTGCGCCAGCTCCTCTCCCTCCACGTCCAAGTATCTGAGAAGAGTGGAAGACACAACGGCAGTGTAGTCCTTGGCCTTTAAAATATACAAGGCGTAGTAGTTGCGGTTGCCCTTATAGCGGGAGTAAGCAAACGACCGGAGGCTGGGGTATTCCAAGATGACTACGTTTAGAGCTGTCTTCATGTACAGATTAGCTACATTATCCAGAGCCTTCTCTAGGTCATCCCAGTGGCGGGCGAGGTACAAAGCAAGCACATAGCTGTCCGTATGGCGGTTGGGGTCGATGCCGACTTCGGCGGCGAGGGAGTATTTATCCACAGAGCCGTTGTGGGCGACGAAAATCATCCCCCCGTTAGGCAGATGAACCGCGTAGGGATGGGCATGCTCAGCGCCCAGCGGCTCGCCGATGGAGGCAGCCCTTGCGTGCGCTAATACCGCCTCCCACATGGGCACGGGGGTTGGGTCTTCCCAAGCCGGTGCGGCGGATTTGTAATACATAAACGAGAGGCGCGTAGCCGCTACGAAGCCCCAACCGTCGCCGTGTTGCTTTTTCTCGCTTGGTGCGTAGGGGTCATACCGCGCGGCAAATTTAAGAGCCTTGGAAAGATTTACGGAGCCCTTAGAGAGGTATAGCCTACACACTAGACGTGAGGTGGGGCGGACTTAACGTGGGACTTAGCTACCACCAACGTGGTAGTTGATCTTATGCCGTCGATCTTCCTAATCTTATCCCGCACAACACTTCTAATTTTCTCGATATCTGGTGCGTCTATTTTTACCACTATGTCGTAAGGGCCGTAGACGAAGTACACTGCTTTGACCTCTGGTATTGCGGAAAGTTCTTCCATTATTCTATCTTCGGAGCCTATGTCCACGTTTAAGAATACAACCGCCTCCATATTTTGTGATGTTAATCTATATTTTAAAGCTTATCTACCCCTAGATTCTAGGTACCGGCGAATAACTACTGCGGTGGATAGATCTACACGATGCTTCTCGGTCAGACCTGTGTCGGTGTCGGTGAATTCAACTACGTATTCTGCCCCCTCTCCCTCGCTCTTATACACCTTTATTAGCGTATTGGGCTTGCACATAGCTGCTAGGGTAGTTGGTGTTTTTTCAACAATTGAGCAATCCACGTATTTGAAAACCTTAGCCTCCGCAGGTGTTCTGCTAATTGGACCCGCGGGGATCTCTTCGTAATAGTACATTTTTCTCCTTCTGCTCACAAGGCTTCAAACGTGGCCCTTTATAAACTTTGACTTACCCCGGCGTGGCGGGCGGCATCACGCGTCTACGCCAGTCGTCTACTATTTCCAATACAATCATGGTTTCGGTCCTTTGGATATTCGGGTCGGACGCGAGATACGCCACGAGAAAGTTCGACAGTTGTTTAACATCCCTTGACCACACCTTGAAAAGAAGATCATATGGGCCCGTAACTACATATGCCTCTTCAACATACGGCAGGCCCCCCTCCCCTTTACACTCTGTAAGAACCTTCTCCGCTACTTCGACCTGAAGCGGCTTAGATTCCCGGGGGGCAGTGCCCCTTCTAACGCTGACGAGGACAAAAGATAGTAGCCTATAGCCGAGAGCAAAGGGGTTTACCACGGCCTTGTAACCGATGATAACACCGTCGATTTCTAGTTTTTTTATCCTCGTCGCTATAGTGGTCTTTGGTCTGCCAACTAGCTCGCTTAGTTCCTGTAAAGTCTTTTTACCATCTTCTTGGAGTGCCATAATAAGTTTACGATCTATCTCATCCATAGCTTTGTAAAAAATTCCAGTTATATAGATTTCTAAGCATCGGCGCCTTATCGGAGTAGTAAAATTTATAATCCGCGATATGCGCCTTCTTTTTGATGGCTGAAAGGCAGAAGGCAGTAGCTAAGCAGGAGAAGGTCACAATATCGAAAAGAGATCCTTGGGCGTTGAAGAAGTGGTTCGCAGTTCACGCACCTCCGTATCTCGGCGGAGTTTTTCTAGCCGAGGTGCCGGCCACCGAGGCGGAGAAACTGCTTATGAGAACTCTGGAGGTTTCGCTTTACGACATTACGAAAGATATCTCGCATCTACCTGTGAAATTGAAATTTCAAATTCACCGTGTTGAGGGGCTAAGGGCACTTACGAGATTCAAAGGCCTTGAGCTTTCCCGAGATTACGTAAAGTCGCTGGTTAGGAAAGGGACAAGCAAAGTCGTGGCGATTACAGAGGTCAAGACCAAAGACGGCATGGATATGAGAGTATCTGTTATGGTAATCACCGCCCACAGGCTAGGCACAGCTCAGAAATCGGCTGTTCGGAAGAAGATAACCGAGACGCTTCTGAAAAAGGCCTCAGAAATGGATACGAGCCAGTTTCTAAAAGAAGTGCTAGAGGGGACGCTAGCCGCAGATCTCTTCATAGCGGCGAAAAAAATCGCGCCGTTAAGAAAAGTGGAGTTCGCCAAAATCAAAGTATTGAAATACCCGCCTGAGGAGGAGCGCGTAGTTGTGAAAGAGGCAGTAGCAGAGGCTGCGTCATAATCTGTAGAACATATCGATCTACTGCTTCTTATTAACCTAGATTCGACGGCACGCTTCCTGATGCCCTCTACAAGATCGCCGACACGGGGGCCAATAGGGAGATGGGAGTATTAGGCACTGTGCCTATGTCCACTTCTCATTCCGGAAGGCGATAACAGGGCCGCAAAGAGCAGTCTCCTCGACTTAGCTTAAGGTCTCTTTAGGCTTTGTATAAACTTGTACACAGTACCATGTTTCTTCCCTTCTATCAACATCTCCACTGCCCTCCTAGCTATCTCTACATCCTCTAACTTACCTAGAATAGCCACGTAGGTGTCGCCGATGACCATAGCCACCTGGGCTAGGTTTTCAATGGTTTTTTTGGCCCTCCCATCTTCTCCTATTATCCTCCCTTTTATACGCCTTAGGTGGTTGGGTTTATCAGTAACTTCCTTGAGATCTATCACAGTTAACACGTACTCATCGCTCTCCAATGCCATGGCCTGGTCAGGTGCGAAGCCAAGAGCCACGGCCTTGGCCATCTCTCTGACCTTCAAGATAGCGTCTACGGCGGCGTCCGGTCCTGGAGTGAGCTTGATGTATAGTTCCTTCTCATCTAATTCCACCCTTATCCCGTACCGCCCGTCTGCCATTTTTACAAATTCCCTAGCTGCCCTCAGCCTTTTTGGGTCTATAGGCTGGAACAATGTGCCTCTCATGTATTCCGAAGCCACGGGGTAATTGGCATAAGGATATAAAACCATTTAGCGGAGTCTTCGTGGGGCGTTTCAGAAGTGAGAAGGACAGCGACTACTACAAAGTACTAGACGATGCCATTAATTCTTATACATGGGCCGCAGTTGTAAAACTTCAAGAAAGGAAAGTTATCGACGAGGTCTTGGGCCCAATAGGCCAAGGGAAGGAGGCTAAGATAGTACTAGCCAAGCGTCACGATGGCTCCTACGCCGTTTTGAAAATCTTCTACCCAGTCCCTGTGAGGTTTACTAAAAGCAGATACGGCTACATATTCGGCGATCCACGTTTTAGGAATTTAAAAATCAGCGATCAGCTACACCTCGTAGAGGTCTGGTGCAGAAAGGAATACGGCAACCTCTCCCGCGCCTACGAAGCTGGGGTTCAAGTGCCGAGGCCCTATGGCTTTTATAGAAACGTCATGGTGATGCAGTTTATCGGAGTAGGAAACATGCCAGCCCCCCGGCTTGAGGAGGTGGGACTCAACAATTTGGATGACCCACAGGCCGTGTTTTACGAAATACTAAAAAACTTAGAGAAGACATACATAGCCGCTGGCCTTGTCCACGGAGATCTCAGCCCCTTCAATGTATTGTACGACGGGGAAAAGCCTTGGATTATAGACTGGGGCTCTGCTGTGCGGCGCGGACACCCCAAGGAGCATGAATACCTGAGAAGAGACGTCGAGAGAGTTCTACGGTTTTTCAAAAACCCGTTAGATCCTCACTATCTGTTTAAGAGACTTGTAGAGAGGGGCGCCTACAGAGGTCCCCTAGATGTAGACCAGGAGGGCTGGCTCCTAGTAGGGGGGAAGAGGCTTCTAGACGACTAGGCGCGCCCCTCTTCGGAAGGCCTCTCTATTCCTCTCGTCGAGGCTCTCAGGCATTGGTAAATTCAACAGCTTAGAGACGGCGCCTAGCATCACAGCGTTTTCGTATATTGGCGACCCCAGCTCCATGGCTATATCGAAGCAGGGCAGCACATACGCCTTTATGCCAGATTTAGTAATAGCTTCCAGAACAAACTGGGGATCTACCCACTTCCCGGGCGGCTGTATCACCCGCTTATTGGCCACCAGAACTCCGCTGGGTTTTAGATATTTGTATGCCCGTAGCGCCTCCACCGCCTCCAGCGCCACTACGTAATCGGCTCCGCCCTCTTCTACAATGGGGGCGTACACCTCTTTTCCAAACCTGACGTGGACCTCCACCGAGCCTCCGCGTTGACTCATTCCGTGAATTTCCGCTATTCTCACATCGTAGCCTGCGGCCAGCGCCGCCTCTCCTATCCACCTGGCTAGCGTTAAAGCTCCCTGGCCTCCTACGCCGACGATTACTAGGCTTGTTGCCATACCTCTAGCCATTTCACTCGTGCACCGTCACCCTTGATGGCGTCGACAGGACACACCTCGGCGCACATACCGCACCCAACACACAGGGCAGGATCGATATATGCCTTGCGATCAGGCCTAGCCTGGATGGCGCTACACTTCAAGAGATTATAACATATCCCGCATCCTATGCACTTCTCCGGCTCAACCTTGTACTTCGGAATTGCCACACCCGCCTTCCTGGCCTTTCTCGTCGCAACAAGCACACAAGGCCTCTTTGAGACTACGAGGACCGGCCTCCCGCTTTTAACAATTTCAACAGCTCTCTTGGTCACTTCTATAGAGGTTTTGATATCAGCAGGATCTATGACAAAGGCGGGTATTCCAAACGTCTCCGCGATTTTCTCAGGCGGTATTAGCCTACTGGGGCTGGGCTGGCCTCCTGTCATGGCCGTGTAGGCGTTGTCCATTACGACGACAAGGAGGGGTACCTTCTTTGTGGCTAGGTCTATCAGCTGGGGGAGAACTGCGTGGTAGAAAGTTGAGTCGCCCACCGTAGCGACAACGAACTGTTTCGACGCTACGGCGACGCCCATCCCAAGCCCTACTGAAGATCCCATGTGCGTGATTAAGTCTTGCTGTCCTGTGTTTATACCTAGGGAGTAGCATCCTATATCTCCCGACCACACTGGGTTTAGCCCAGCCGTCGCCAGCCTGAGTATGTAGAACGTGCCCATGTGAGGACAACCTGGGCATAACACCGGCGGCCTCGGCGGCGCCTCAATCGGGGACTTTGGCGGCTGGGGCGGATTGTAGGGAATATCTAACGCCTTGGCGATACCTTCCGCCACTTTCCTAGTATTGAGCTCGCCGTATTTTGGGAAATAGCCGTCAATTTTGCCCTTTGTCTCTAGGCGAAGGGCTCTTAACTGGGTCTCGACAATTGGGTCGCCTTCTTCTACCACTACAACTGTGCCTTTAACTAGTTCTCTTATTTTAGGCGGTATTGGCACTGGCATCCCCAGCTTTATTATTGTAGCATCGATATTCAGTAGCCTTACGGCCTCCTTGACGTAGTTATATGCAACGCCCGACGTTACAATAGTCACATGGCCGCCTGGCTCTACACGCATAAGCTCTGCGCTGACTTCGCCTATAGTTCCCCACTTCTCAACGAGGGCCTTTCTTCTCTCTCTTGCATATGCAGGCACTAAGTTAAATCTACTGATATCTTTCGAGAAGCGACCCCACTTGGGAGGAGAAGGAGGCTCCACCTCCACTGGGGCTCTTACGTGGCTCACCCGGGTGACACTCCTCAGAATTATAGGGTGTTTCAACTTCTCACTTAGTTCAAAGGCGGTCTTAGCATATCTATACGCCTCGGCGGGATCGGAAGGCTCTAAGACAGGCACGTATGCCTGGAGGCCGTACCACCTCGTGTCTTGTTCGTTTTGAGATGAATGCATCCATGGGTCGTCAGCGGATACCACAACTAAGCCGCCCTCAACACCGGTATAGGCGGCGCTGTGGAGCGGGTCTGCGGCTACGTTTAGCCCCACGTGTTTCATTGCTACAAGCGCCCTTGCGCCAGCCACCGCAGCACCATATGCTATCTCCAAGGCTGTTTTCTCATTGGTAGCCCAGTGAACAAACCTGTCCCTAAATTCCTCCAGCGTTTCTAATATTTCTGTTGAGGGAGTACCGGGATACGCCGTCGCAACGGCTACTTCTCCAGCCAGCGCACCGTAAGCAATTGCCTCGTTGCCTAGAAGGAGGATTTTCACAGTATTTAGATGTATATAGAATATAAGGTTTTTCATAGTTATGAGGCGTTATATTTAAAAAGGGTCACGGGGTAGTAGTGAATGCGCTTCTGTCCCAAGGACGGTACCTTAATGGTGCCATACAAAAAAGACAGCGTGACAGTATTAAAATGTCCAAAGTGCGGCTATGAGGTGAAGCTTACGGAAAAAGCAAAAGATGCGTATAGACAAAGGGCAGAAGTATCAGAAGAAAAAAAGAGGGGCATCATGATCGCCGAGGAGAAAAGGATGGAATACGACCAAGAGGAAATGGAAGAGCTGAGAAGACAACTACTCGAAAACCTACAAGAAAGCGAAAGAGAGACAGACTAGGACCAACAGAATTGGTTCCAAGACCGAGAGATGTTGTTAATAGATAAAACACGGCATTCCCACTTACAGACCCTTTTATATAGTCTAAGAATCCGCTAGACTTTCTACTACATCGTTACTAATATTACAGATGATACACAGTGTGGTCGGTTGATTGTTCTGAATAATTAGATGCTTGCCGTGTATTTTAGAAGTTTTCTGATTTTTGCAAGCGCTCCGTAGATTTGTGTGAGTCCATGCGCCCCTCTTAGGATTGCGTAATGGGCCTCAGCTATGATATATGCTATTTCAGGCTTTAAATACTCGGGAACATCCAGCTTTAGCGCCTCGCGGTGTAGTTGCTTCACAATCTCCAACTCTCCAATCCCCCCATCTACTACAAATCCATAAATCTGGGTCGCCGCTTTTCCGAAATTTCCCCTAAATGCATCGTTGAGAGTCTCTCTCAGAAGCCTAGGGCTAACCATGCCAAGAGCTTTGGCCACAGTCTCCTCGGTTATCTCTTTGCCGGTGGTTGCTGCTATTTGTAATGCATTAATTGCTCTCCGCATATCTCCCTGTGTGAACTCGTAAATGGCCTCAAGAGCGTCGTCTGAAATCTTAACGCCCTCGTTATCCGCTATGTAGCGGAGCCTGGCAAATACAGCCTCCTTCGGCAGAGGCGAAAACCTAATCATCACAGTGCGCGACTGGATAGGCTCTATAATCCCGCTGATGTAGTTTGCTAGTAGTATGAATCTTGTGTT
>FPIC01062314.1_pt1 | contig 22958 bp, 17 predicted proteins | sample 1504481 | NCBI WGS metagenome assembly FPIC01 (sample SAMEA4475357, study PRJEB15587) | soil metagenome | biome: Soil; feature: Field | place: India | collected 2015-03-11 | depth 0 m
CAAGATACTTTCGCTCAGCCACATACTGGGCATACAGCAGGAGCTGGAGCAGAACAATGCCGGGCTGCGTAAGCTGCCGGGTACCGCATTGAAAAATGCCCGAACCGGTGAAACCATTTATACGCCACCCCAGCATCCTGCAGACATAGAAAGCCTGATGGATAACCTGGTGCAGTATATCAATGATGATGAGCTGTCTGATATAGATCCGCTGATCAAAATGGCGGTTATTCATCACCAGTTCGAAAGCATACACCCCTTTTATGATGGCAATGGCCGTACCGGGCGTATTATCAATATACTATACCTTGTTTGCAAAGATTTGCTGCAACTGCCGGTGCTGTATCTGAGTCGCTATGTGGTAGAAAACAAAGCCGATTATTACCGGCTGCTCCAGCATGTGCGCGATACCGGCGAGTGGGAGCCATGGCTGCTTTTTATGCTCAAAGGGGTAGAAGAAACAGCCAAACAGACCATCGATATGGTAAAGGGCATCAATACCTTGATGCAGCAATACAAGCACAGAATACGAACAGAGCTGCCCAAAATTTACAGCCAGGATCTGCTCAACAACCTCTTCAGGCATCCTTATACCAAGATTGAGTTTGTAATGGAAGATCTGATGCTGGAAAGACGGACTGCAGCCAAATACTTAAATGCAATTGCAGACCTGGGCTTGATCAGGAAAGACAAACTAGGTAAAAGTAACTATTACTTAAATGTGGCACTGATTGAGCTTTTCGTGAATGCCAAAGAAATGTATGGAACTTAGGTCGAGTTTTCATGTGCATAAAAGTGCCAGTTGATGTACATATTGTTCACAACGTGTACATAAAAAGTGTATTTCATGTACACATTATCATGACGTGTACCTAAAAAGCACATTTCATGTACATGACATAATGCTTTTGTAGTCAAACTGTATCAAAAATGTTTACCCGGGCCTTTAGGCTAATGACTAATTCGAAATGAAAAAATATTCTGTATATAAAGATTCTGGTATTGAGTGGATAGGGGAGATTCCTGAGCATTGGGAAATAAAAAGTCTTAAATATTTACTGCTTCTAGGGAAGGAGGGAATAAAAATCGGGCCCTTTGGAAGTATGCTAAAGTCTGATATGCTATCAGAAAATGGACGCTATAAAGTTTATGGTCAAGAAAATGTAATTAAAAATAACTTTAAAATTGGTAATAAATTTATCAATGATGAGAAGTTTGCAGAACTAAGTCAATATGAGATAAAGCTTGGGGATATTGTAATTACGATGATGGGAACCACTGGTAATTGTCAAGTAGTACCAGAAAGTATACAACAAGGTATTATGGATTCTCATTTGATTAGAATTAAGGTTAACGAGAATATCGTAGTACCTAAGTTATTAGCACTTTTGGTTCGAGAATCTTATTCTATCAAACATAATATTAAAATTGAGAGCAGAGGATCAATAATGGAAGGGTTAAATTCTTCCATTATTAAATCTCTTAAAATTCCTATTGCTCCACTAGAAGAACAACAAGCCATTGCCACCTACCTCGACCGTAAAATAGCCCAAATAGATACCCTTATCAGCAACAAAGAAAAGCTGATAGAACTACTCAAAGAAGAACGTACAGCTATCATTAACCAGGCTGTTACCAAAGGCCTGAACCCAGATGTACCCATGAAAGATAGCGGTATTGAGTGGTTAGGGGAGATACCGGAGCATTGGGAGGCTGGCCGGCTAAAGCAATTTACTTCTAAGATAACTGATGGATCTCATCATAGCCCTGCTACCACTGAGATAGGGAAAAGATATATCTCAGTAAAAGATGTAGATAATTATAGAATAGATTTTGAGAATTGTAAATTAATATCAGAGGATGATTTTGAGATACTAGTTAGAAATGGGTGTAGACCTGAAAGGGGAGATATTCTTCTAACAAAAGATGGCACAATTGGTCGTGCATTTGTGGTAGGAGAATATAATGACTTTGTTGTGTTGTCCTCTTTGGGAATTATAAGACCCATACCTGCCATTTTAAACTCTGTATACTTAAGATATTATCTAACTAGTAGTTTGAATATTGATCAAATGCTGAGTCTTATTCAAGGGTCTGCTTTAACAAGAATAACGATAACGATCATAAAGAACCTGTATATAGTTCTACCTCCACTAGAAGAGCAGCTCTCAATTATAAATCATTTAGATAGGGTGACTCAAGATTTAGACTTTATTATTCTTAAAGAAGAAAAGCTAATTGATAAACTGAAAGAGTACAAAACAGCCTTGATCAGCGAAGTGGTTACCGGTAAAATAGATGTACGGGAGGAAGTATTGGAACTAGCATAAGCCTGCCGATCAATATAGAAGACCTTATAAAGCATCTACAAAATAATCATGTGACTAAGTCAGTGTCTAAGTGAGTGACTAAGTGAAGAGGAATCAGGTAGGGATGTGATTGAACATTAACAAAGACAGTATTCAAAAATACATAACAAGCCCGAAAGGGAAAGAACTTATACAATAAGCATTATGGCAACAGGAATACATACGGAGCAGACCTTTGAGGCAGCAATTGAAGAAGCCTTACTAGCCGGAGGCGGTTATGTAAAGGGAGCATCTGCAGACTTTGATGCTCACCTGGGTATCTTTCCTGCCTATGTTACCGGCTTCCTGGCCAGCTCCCAGCCCAAAGCCTGGGCTAAGATCAGCAGCATTCATAAAACAGGTGTAGAGCAAAAGGTAATCCAGTGCCTGCTCAAAGCCATAGACCAGCGGGGCATCCTGGATGTGATCCGCAATGGCTTCACCGATTATGGTGTCAGGTTCAGAATGGCCTATTTCAAGCCAGAGAGTTCGCTCAATCCTGAGGCTGAGGTACAGTACCAGTCCAACCACCTGTCTCTTACCAGGCAGCTGTATTACGAGCGCCAGGGCAAAAACTCCCTCGACCTTGTATTTGCCCTCAATGGCCTGCCCATTGCCACCGCAGAGCTCAAAAACCAGTTTACCGGCCAGAGTATATCCAATGCCAAAAAGCAATACGTCTATGACAGGGACCCTTCAGAGCCCATATTCCAGTTCAAAAAACGCACCCTGGTCCACTTTGCCTTAGATGCAGACGAGTGCTATATGACTACCCGGCTGGCCGGCGAAAAAACCCGCTACCTGCCCTTCAACCTGGGGCACAACAATGGAGCAGGCAACCCGCCAAATCCAGCCGGCTACCGCACAGCCTACCTCTGGGAGCAGGTCTGGACCAAAGACAGCTTTATGGACCTGATCGGCAAATTCCTGCACCTGAGCATAGAAGAGTTTGAGCTGGATGGCATCCGGAAAAAGAAGGAAACCATCATCTTCCCCAGGTTCCACCAGATGCAGGTAGTACGCACCCTCACCGAAGATGCCAGGCAGGCAGGAGCAGGCAAAAACTACCTTATCCAGCACTCTGCAGGCTCCGGCAAGTCCAATTCTATTGCCTGGCTGGCCTACAGACTATCAAGCCTGCACAATACCGGGAATGAAAGGATCTTCGATTCTGTGATTGTGATCACAGACCGCAGGGTACTGGACAGCCAGTTACAAAACACAATTTACCAGTTCGAGCACAAAGTAGGCGTAGTACAGAAAATAGACAAGGACTCCCAGCAGCTGGCAGATGCCCTTACGGCCGGCTCCAACATTATTATTACCACGCTGCAGAAGTTTCCATTTATCCTCAACAAGATAGGGGAGCTGCCAGCGAGGAAATACGCAGTGATCATAGACGAAGCCCATTCCTCTCAGGGCGGAGAAGCCACCAAAAAAATGAAGGAGGTATTGTCTGCCAAATCCCTGGAAGAAGCAGCCAAAGAAGAGCTGGAATCAGGCCTGGAGGAAGATGCAGAAGACGAGATCCGCAAATCCATGCTGTCGAGAGGCAAGCAGGCCAACCTGAGCTTCTTTGCATTTACAGCCACGCCCAAGCCCAAAACAGTCGAAGTGTTTGGCACTCCCGACAAGGAAGGCAAGCCAAGGCCATTTCATCTATATTCCATGAAGCAGGCCATCGAAGAAGGCTTTATCCTGGATGTACTCAAAAACTACACTACCTACAAAACCTATTTCGGGCTTTCCAAGCAAATAGAAGAAGACCCCAAGGTCAACAAGAAGCAGGCAGCCAAAGCCATTGGCCGTTTCTTGTCGCTGCATCCGCACAACCTTGCCCAGAAAACAGAGGTAATGGTCGAGCATTTCCGCAAGATTGTATCCAACAAAATAGGAGGCAAGGCCAAAGCCATGGTCGTAACCGGATCGCGACTCCATGCAGTCCGCTACAAAAAAGAATTCGACAAGTACATCAAAGAAAAAGGCTATACCGACATCAAAACCCTGGTAGCCTTCTCCGGCAAAGTAGTCTATGATGAATACCCGGAGGGAGTTACAGAAGTGCAGCTCAACGACATGAAAGAAAAGGAGCTGCCCGAGCGCTTTGCTACAGACGAGTACCAGTTGCTACTCGTGGCCGACAAATACCAGACAGGCTTTGACCAGCCCTTGCTGCACACCATGTATGTAGACAAGAAGCTATCAGGCGTAAAGGCAGTACAGACCCTCTCCAGGCTCAACCGCATGCACCCTGGCAAGGAAGATACATTTGTGCTCGACTTTGTGAATGAAACAGACGATATCCTGAATTCATTTCAGCCATATTACCAGCTCACCACCATCCAGGAAAGCACCGACCCTAACCACCTTTATAACTTAAAGGCAGAGATAGAAAAAGCACAGGTCATCTGGCCTACCGAGGTAGATAACTTCTGCAATGTTTTCTTCAAATCTGCAAAGGCACTATCGCCCTCCGAGCAGAAGAAACTTTATGGCTATACCAGCCCTGCAGTAGAGCGGTTCAAACAGCTACCCCAGGAAGAAGAAGACCCAACTGCTACAACCATCACCCAGGACAACTTCAAGCATGCGATCGTATCGTTTACCCGCTTGTATTCCTTCCTTACCCAGATCATGCCCTTCACAGACGTAGACCTGGAGAAGCTCTTTATTTACAGCCGGTTCCTGCTCAAAGCACTGCCACACACCAGCCAGCGCGACCGCTTTAAGCTTGGCGATGAAGTATCGCTGCAGTACTACCGCTTACAGAAAGCAGGCACCTACAACATCGCCCTCGAGGATCAGGCTGAGTACGGACTGCTGGGAGGTAGGGAAGGAGGCATCCGCTCTACCAAAGAAGAAGTGGCCATGCTGTCTGCCATCATTGATATCCTCAATAAACGCTTCGGTACAGAGTTTACAGAAGCAGACAAGCTATTCTTCGACCAGATAGAAGCAGAACTTATGGCAGACCTCAAACTAGCCGAGCAAGCCCGCAACAACACCGAAGACGGCTTCAAATTCTGGTTCAACGATGTATTCATGGACAAGCTCATCGGTCGTATGGAGCAAAACCAGGACATCTTCGCCAAGATGATGGACGACAATGAATTCGGTGAGCTGGTGAAGAAGTATATGTTGAGGAAGGTGTATGAGAAGTTTACGAAGTGAGGGTGAAAATGAATTAGTACTTGTCTCAATTTGATATAGAAGATTTCAATGCGTTAAGGCAAGAGTTTTATCCTCATTTAACAGATGAAGAGAAGAACCTATTGCCCTTCATGGAATCTACTTTCTAGGTAGTAATGAGTAAAGAAAAAATGATTTATAACACTCTGTTTATCAGTTCTAAAGAAGTTGTCCTGCTAGTTGTTTTATTGTTAATTCTAGTAGGTCTCACTTCCTATGTTTTGGCTACTTATCCCGTAAAAGAATACCTACATAAAGTCTTAGGTACTGTAATTAACTGGTTAACATATTTGAAAAATAGACTATATGTAGAGCCAGAATTAGAACAGCCATATATTTCCTTATCTCCTAATGCCAATGCTGACGAGGATGGGTACTATACTTCTGCGTTGACGTGGGCTCTAAAATCAAGAGTTAAAAACGATATAAAGAATATAGCATTAACTGGTTCCTATGGATCAGGAAAGAGCAGTATCCTTAAAACCTTCCAAAAGAACTATATAGGTGATGATTTAAAGTTTTTAAATATATCATTAGCAACTTTCAAAGATGGAAGCAAGCTACCGTTAAAAGGAGAACCCGAAGTAAACGCTATAGATAGCGACTTACTTAGGTTGATCGAACTAAGCATTTTGCAGCAAATTTTTTACCATGAGAAAGCTGATAAGCTGCCCGATTCAAGGTTTAAAAGGATAATTGCGTATAGAACGGGGTTGCGAATACTACATACTGTCTTAATACTACTTTTTTTTATAGCAGCAATATACCTTATTTACCCCTCTAAGTTTTTAGAAATAGTTAGAGTTACTTTAAATCCAACAGCTCAAAGTTTAATCCACTATACATCCTTAGCAGTAATAATAGTTGGACTATTTATATGGATCAAGAAATCAATCAGGGTTTTAAAAGGTATAAGTATTAGTAAGTTTAATATCCAAAATGCAGAATTTACTGTTCCTGATAGTATCGACAAATCAATTCTTAATCATCATATAGATGAAATACTCTATTTCTTTGAGGTAACACCATATAATGTTGTAATTATAGAAGATCTAGATCGTTTTGAGCAAACCGAGATTTTTACAAAATTAAGAGAGATCAACCTATTAATAAATAACACAAAGAAAATTGGCAAACATGTCGTGTTTATATATGCAGTCAAAGATGATATGTTCAAAGAAAATGATCGAACTAAGTTTTTCGACTTTATTATCCCTGTAATACCAGTTATAAACTCATCTAACTCCAGTGAGAAAATACTGGAGTTAAAAAATAAACATCTGTACAATATCTCAGATGATATTATTGAAGACCTATCACTGTTTATCGATGATATGCGCCTCATTTATAACATTATGAATGAATTTTATATATATCATCAAAAGTTAAGTAAGTCCTTGAGCCAGAATAAACTTTTGGCCATACTCGTATATAAAAATATTTTCCCCACAGATTTTAGCTTATTAAGTAACAATGAAGGAATTCTGTTTAAAGCAATTAACAATAAGGCTGGTTATAAAAAGACCCGCGTAGAAAGTATAGAAGCAGAAATTCAACAATTAAAGGATAAGATTAAAGAGTTAGAAAGCATAAAAATTAAAGATGAAAAAGAATTGAGGTCCCTTTATGTCTTATCCTATATTCCTCATTTAGCTAACTTCTCAAGCTTCATAATTAATAATGTCCCTTATAAGCATAGAGCTGTTCTGGGAGAAGAACTATTTGAGTATTTTATTAAAGATGAAGTAAATTATTATCGTGTCAATCAAACTTACCAATATCCGATTGAAAAAAGCTTCGTTTCAATTGAAAACGAGGTTGACTCCAAGTTAACTTATCAGGAAAGGTTAGATCAAATTAATGATTGGAATAATGAAAAAGTTGAGATTCTTAAAAAAGAAATCCAGGATCTAGAAAAAGAAAAATCTCAAACTAAAAGTCTTAAAATAAAAGATATATTATCTTCTGAGCACGTAAATTTTGGAGTAGAAAATGACAAGCAAAACACTATTTTAAACATTCTATTAAAAAAGGGCTATATAGATGAAGACTATATTGATTTCATATCTATATTTTATGAAGGCAGTATTACAAGGACTGATCATCAGTTTCTCCTTAATGTCAAGAGCCAGGTACTAACTAACTTTGACTACAAGCTTCACAAGGTTGACAAACTGATTGAAAAGCTAAATATTGAAGAGTTTAGTAAAGAATACATTCTTAATTATGACCTGCTAGACTCAGTTATGACAAATCTATTACACAGAGATAAGAAAGTCATGATGCTTAGCCTACTTAGTAGTGAAACCTCTACAGTTACAAGATTTGTAGACGAATATGTTGAAAGAGGTATGCACATAGATCTATTTATAAATGAACTATCTATATCATGGAAGCAACTGTGGACTTATATTGAGAGCAAATCAGATTATACTTTAATAAAGAAAAATATCTACTTTCAATTAATAATAGAACATTCTAATATATCTGCAATTGAAGGCTTTGCTTCTAATCAGAGTTTCATAGCTACTATATATGCCGATAAAGATTTTTTAAATATCATTCAAAACACGAGCAAGCTTAAAGATATCATTAAAGCACTTAATCTTAAGTTTAGAGAATTAAATTTTGAGGATGTATCTGAAGAGTTGATAGGTTATATGTATGATAACAATAATTACGCTATCAACCCGAATATGGTGAAAAGTATAATAAAGCATAAAGGAAGTTTTGATCAAGTCACTTTTGATACAAGAAACTTCAAGTCGATAAAAAATTCAGGTTGTAGTAAGCTTATCTCATATATAGAAAATAACATAGAAGTATATGTGAACAACATATACCTAGGTATTGATAGTAATACTAATGAAGAAGAGGCTTACCTTCTTGAACTGCTCAATAATGAAAACTTATCTATAGAAACTAAAAAGAATATTCTAATCAAAGTTGATACGAAGGTAAGTGCCTTAAGCGATATAAACTCTATTGAAGTTGAGACTTTATTATTGGAAGTATCGAAAGTTATACCAAGCTGGAAGAACCTTTATCAGCATTACGAAAACTCAGACAATACAGTATCAGATCCTATGATACAGTTCATAAATAATACATCTAATGCAGATGAATTATTTAATGAGGAGTTTGATAAGGATAATATAGACTATAAAGATTTTTATGAGTCATTGATTACAACAGATCTTTTTGAAACTGATATTTATGCGGGTGTCTTGAAATCTGCATCTTATCCTTTCCCGGACTCAACTTATGACAAGTTAGCCAAAGAAAAAATCAGCCTCCTTATTGAAAATAGAAAGATATTGTTTGAAGAGGAAGCTTTTCAACATTTGAAATCTTTAAAAAGTGACTTACATATAAAGCTTGTTGAAAACAATATATCTTCGTTCTTATCGGCTGCTGATTCACTTGAACTAGAAAGTGTTGATGTTATAAAAGTGCTGAAGTCTGGGAAGCTTAGTATTGAGGAAAAAAACATATTCTTAGATAAGATAGATGAAGACCTCATTAACTCAGAGCAAGAAGTATTAAATGTAATTGGGGTCTTGATAATCAGTGGTCTAACATTTAAGCTAGAACGGGAAACAATTAAGTTGATTCTTACATCTTCTTCGTTGAGGGATATTGAGCGAATAAGGATCTTCAACTTATTTCATCAACAAGTGGGAAAAATTTTCTATTCAGAATTTTTAAACAGTTTATCACTACCTTATAAAGATATTGCTACATCTGGAAAGCGACCTTCGTTACCAAATAATAATGACAACCTAACATTAGCCAAGGTCTTACTCTCTAATGAATATATATCATCATTTGATACAAAAGGAAGCCAGATTAAAATTAATACTTTTACTAGGAGATAAGCTTTAAATCTAAAGATCGTAGATCTAATATCATAGTGTACCTATTGTTATATAGATACTATTATGTTAAGTAAGATTTTCAACACCCTCTTTTTTGCCTATTCGCAACACTGGCCTTCATTAAAAGTCTAGTACATTACCTTTATTTGTAGCGGTAAAATAGTTGTATATAAGTGTTTTCAATGTATAATTTACTTTACACTAATTTATAGGTGTGGCTTGTAGCAATAGTACGCTTTCATTGCGACTAAGCAGCTCAATCAGGGTCATCTGTCTGCCTGGGCCATAACTATAGAGCATTGCACTCTTTGCTTCTCTGTATATCCGTTCCTTCAAAAGACTCTAAAGTACAAGACTCCTTAAGTTTTCCCTCTATGTAATTTTTGTCACTGAACAGGCTTGCCCTTTGCCGCATCTTTGTAAGGTACAATAGCAAAGCTTTACTCCCCAGCATTAAAAACACAAAGGGTTTGTATCCTGCAAGTTTACTGTACAATATATACAAGCAACCTTGAAACAGACAGATCCTACATGGAAACTCCACTAAACATTATGATCCCGGTAGACTTTACACCGGTATCGTTGAGAGCCCTCGAATTCGCGGCCTCTTTACCCTCAACAGCATCGGTTCAATTGCACCTGGTGCATGTAATAAAAGTAAGCGAAGCTGATTGGGCTTGTAATACAGGCTCATCAGAAACACTGGATAAAGTCGCTATCCAAAGACAAGTAATGGAAGCTGAGCAGCAACTTGCTGAGCTTAAAAAGCAGGCTGGCAGCTCAACTATCATAAAAGTACTCTTTGGCGGACTTACCACCTCACTGACTGCTTACGATCTCCAGCAACCTATAGATCTGATAATAATGGGAACCGCTGGCGCTGTAGGCTGGCAGGAGAAACTATCAGGCTCAACGGCTCAGCATGTGGTACGCTATGCAGAAATACCCCTCATTACCCTACATCAACATGCCTCCATTACACCCGTGCAACATATACTGATGGTTTCAGATTTTGTAGCCAGGCAACATGATGCTAAAGGGCTGAAAACAATTAAAATGCTCCAGGCGCTTTTTAATGCCCGATTACATCTTCTCCAGATCATAGACCAGGAAGAGGTAACAAATACGGAACACATCTTACGGGGCATGCAACAATTTGCAGGTACGCATCACTTGCAGAATTATGAACTGCACCTGCAAAGCGATTACCAAGTGCCGCAGGGAGTCAGAAATTTTAACGAAGCCTCTCAAATGGATCTTGTTTGTATCGGCACGCATGCCCGCAAAGGGATCAGTCATCTGTTTTATGGCAGCATAGCCGAAACCCTGGTAAACCGTTGCATCAGGCCTCTGCTTACTTATCATATCTAAAAAATCTAGCAGTGCAGCCCCTGCTGCACTGCTATTTATAACAATATGAAACCTGTACTCTATACAAGCTTGTTTGTACTTCAATTTTTTACCTGGCACAGCAGCCTGGCACAGCACCCCAATGATAAAAAACGGGCTGAGCAGGAAGTACATGACACCACCCAAATACAGACCATGAAGGACTTTTTTACGAAAGGCTCCATGCACGGACATGTGCGTAATTTCTTTATGGCAACCGTAAATCATGGCAGGCTTAACGATCATTATGCCAATGCTATTGGTGCGGAAGTAGGTTACAAAACAGCGTATTATCGTAATTTCAGGGTAGGAGTTGCAGGCTTGTTTACTTACAATACCTTCTCATCTGCAATTGATACGAAAGACCCTTTTACAGGCAAATACCCCCGTCTGGAGCTGGAGCTTTTCGATGTGGAAGATCCGCATAACAGGGCTGACCTGGACCGCCTGGATGAGTTGTACCTGGAATACAAATCTGAAAGATTACGGGCCAAAGCAGGGCGATTCAGCTTCCATTCTCCATTCATTAATCCACAGGATGGCCGCATGAAACCCTATACTGTGCAAGGCATCAACCTGCAGATTCTCCTTCGGTCCACGTTGCTTACCATGGCCTGGTTCGATCATTTTTCCCCTCGCAGTACGGTTAACTGGTACAAGGCATCCCATTCAATAGGCATTTACCCGATGGGCGTAGATAATGAGGGAGCACGGGCCGACTATCACCACCACACCCTTACCAGGGGCGTAGCCGTTTTGGGGCTTCAGACTCAGCACAACAGGCGTCTGCAGGGTGAGTTATGGAATTTCTGGATCGATAATGTTTCCAACAACAGCTATGGCAGGGCTATATTCCGGGTAAGCCCTGCCGTTAGGGCCGGGGCAGAAGGACTCTATCAGTTCAGGGTTGGCAATGGGGGTAGCCCGGAAGAAAAGCATGCCTATTTCCCTGATCAGGAACAATGGCTTGCCGGGGCTATGCTGGCCTATAAGCCTGCCCACTGGCACCTTTCGCTTAACTACTTGCACATCGGTGGCGGAGGACGCTTTCTTTTCCCCAGGGAATGGGGCCGGGAACAGTTTTTTGCTACCCTACCGCGGGGTCGTATGGAAGGATTAGGGAAAACCGATTTACTGGCGCTGAAAGCAAGAAAACAATGGTCTAAATCCTTATATGCCGAACTGGCTGTATCCAAAGCATGGATACCAGATCCTACCGACTACAGGTATAATAAATATGGATTCGATTCTTACTGGGGCTGGGTAGTCGACCTTAATTATAAGCCACAGCACCCTGCTGTAAAAGGACTTGGATTCCGGCTGCTGTATGTGGGCCGTGCATCCCCCAGCACCACCTTGCCCCTACCTGCTATGTTTTATAATACTAATTTCCACAACATCAATTTTGTTACTCAATTTACCTTTTAAAAATCATCCTGTAAAAAAAGACTGTAGTGTGACTATTATCACTAAACAAAGCTCCAGAGGGCTGTATATTTGTATATAAATAAGAAACAACGATTTAACAACTTCGAAAATATACCAATTATGAAAATAGAACAGTTTGAAGACAAAGGATTAGCACACTACTCCTATGCCATTTTAAGCGAATGTGCCAGTGAAATTATACTTATCGACCCGGCCAGGAATCCACAGCCTTACTATGATTTTGCCAAAGCACACGGAGCAAGGATAGTAGGTGTAATTGAAACACACCCTCATGCCGATTTTGTAAGCGCTCACCTGGAAATACACAAAGACACCGGGGCTACCCTTTATGCGCACAGCCTTGTGGGTGCCGATTATCCGCACCGTGCTTTTGATGAAGGTGCCGTATTGGAACTCGGTAAGATAAAACTAAAGTCTTTGTATACCCCCGGGCACTCTCCCGATGGCATAAGCATTGTGCTGGAACATGAAGGCAAAGACAAAGCCGTATTTACAGGCGACACCCTGTTTATAGGTGATGTAGGCAGGCCCGATCTGCGGGAGAGCGCAGGAAGTATTACGGCCAAAAGAGAGGAACTGGCCCGCCAGATGTACCATAGCACCCGCGAAAAGCTTATGAAACTGGCAGACGATGTACTGGTATACCCTGCTCATGGGGCAGGCACACTTTGTGGCAAAGGACTAAGTGAGGCCAACAGTAGTACCATCGGAGCTGAGAAAATCGGCAACTATGCCCTGCAGCCCATGAGCGAAGAAGCCTTTGTAAAACTATTGACTGAAGACCAGCCCTTTATTCCTAAATACTTTGGCTACAATGTAGCGCTTAACAAAAAGGGCGCGCCTCATTACCAGCCCAGCCTGGATGCTGTACAACGGTTGGAACACAACCATACCCCAAATGGCGATGCAATTATCATTGATGCGCGGCCTGAAGCCACCTTTAAAAAAGGCCACCTGCCTGGTGCTATAAACATACAGGATGGCAACAAGTTTGAAACCTGGCTGGGTAGCATTGTAGGCCCGGATGAACAGTATTACCTGGTGGCAGAGAATGCAGAAAAGCTGGAATCCCTGCTGTCCAAGGCTGCAAAAATAGGGTACGAAGCCCTGGCAAAAGGAGCCTATATAGTCGATGGAAGTGCCAAACAAACATCTGCAACACTGAACCTGGATGATTTTAAAGCGAATCCGGACAAGTATACCATCGTTGATATCCGAAATGCGTCAGAAGTAAAAGGGCATCAATTTTTTAAGCAGGCACTTCATATACCGCTACCCGATCTCCGTGAGCGGGCTGGGGAAATACCTGCCCAAAAGCCTGTGGTTATTCACTGTGCCGGAGGGTACCGCTCTGCGGCAGGCAGCAGCATTGTAGAAGCCGCCTTGCCCCAAACAAAGGTGCTTGACCTTAGCGAAGCCATTAATTCATTTAAATAGAGGCTTTATAAGCCGGTATTGTAAGCGTACCGGCCTATAAAGCCTTTAACCATAGCCTGGGTAGAGCGTATAGTTTTATAAAAAAGCTATGAAAGAAACTACAGAAAAACAGGCTGGCCGTGTACGAAGAAGCTCTACTACCTCCGCTAACAAGAACATTGACCAGCATACGCTTCGCAATATTGAGCAATACAGCAATGCCAGCGAGGAGCGTATAGCCCAAAGGCTGAATGAACTTTCAAAAGAATGGGACATTGAACGCGCCCTGGAGGTAAATGCTTCTACCCTGGCCCTGTCTGGTATCTTACTGGGAGCCTTTAAAGATAAACGTTGGTTTATACTACCCGGAGTGGTTACTGCTTTCCTTTTACAGCACGGGCTGCAGGGCTGGTGCCCTCCGCTTCCTCTGTTGCGTAAGCTTGGGCTTAGAACACGGCAGGAAATTGACGAAGAACGGTACGCACTAAAGGCCATGAGAGGCGACTTTAAAGATATAGACCACACCAGCACCTCTCATGAGGCGTTGCAGAAAGCAAGAGCTTAAAAAAAATGGATCACCTGGATAAAGACGTTTTTGTAAAACAATTCCCGCAACTCGAGCAGGACCTGGCCGATGAAATTATAAGCCAGAGTACCTTGAAGCAATTAGGTGAAGGAGATGAAGCCATGCGCTCAAAACAGTATGTGCGCTCTTCTATCCTGCTGCTCAATGGCTTACTTAAGGTATACCGTGAAGATGATGAGGGCAATGAGTTTTTGATGTACTACCTGGAACCGGGTGATGCCTGTGCGCTCTCCATTATGTGTATGCCCCGCAGCGAAAAAAGCGGGATTATGCTCAAAGCAGTCGAACCCTCTGAAGTGATCATGATTCCTGCCCACCTATCAGAAACCTGGCTCTCCAAGTATAAAAGCTGGCATAATTTCGTTATTGCCTCGTATCGCCAGCGTTTTGAGGAGCTTTTGCTTACCCTGGATAGCATAGCCTTTAAAGCCCTGGATGAGCGCCTGCTATTTTACCTGAAGCGCCACCAGAAGGTACGGGGAAATGAAGTACGCTTGTCCCACCAGCAAATAGCCGAAGAGCTTAACAGCAGCCGTGAGGTAATATCCAGGCTACTGAAAAAACTGGAACAAACCGGGGCTATTGAACTGCACCGTAGCTACATAAAAGTGATTGACCTGGCTCTGGGTTAGTGAAAAGCTTCTTTGTAATACCAGCCCATAGAGTACTACTGTGTGTAGTGCTCTATTTTTTTGTTTAAACTACCCTGCGTGTGACATGAGTCACTGTAGCCCACGTGGCCAACTGCTACTTTTGTACCTATATCAAAAACAAACTATGGAAATTTTAGGATACGTAGCAGCCCTGGTGATAGGCCTTTCCCTTGGCCTTATTGGTGGCGGAGGCTCCATTTTAACCGTACCGGCCCTTGTCTATTTAATAGGCTTAAACCCCGTTATCTCAACTGCTTATTCCCTCTTTATTGTAGGGCTTACCAGCCTTGTGGGCAGTTATAAATTTTACCGCAAAGGCCTTGTAAATGTAAAAACAGCTGTTGTATTCGGCTTGCCCTCTATTGTAGCCGTGTATGCCACACGCCGATACATTGTGCCTGCCATACCCGGCAGTATTTTTACACTGGCAGGTTTTGAAGTTACCAAAGGCATTTTACTGATGCTCTTGTTTGCAGGCCTGATGGTTTTTGCATCCGTCAGCATGATCAGGCAGAACGGGAAGCCAAAGCAAAACCCTGAACATACAAATGCAGTCAGTGGAAAAGATAGCCCCCAGGCCCCCACTGCAAAGCAGAAATTTAACTATGCGGGCATCCTGGGCGAAGGTGCTGTGGTAGGTACCTTAACCGGCCTTGTGGGTGCAGGAGGAGGCTTTCTCATCATCCCGGCCCTGGTGTTGTTCTCAAAGCTTGATATGAAAATGGCCATTGGCACCTCCCTGCTTATTATTGCAGCCAAATCGCTGTTTGGTTTTATAGGCGATGTATATAATTATGAAATTGACTGGGCGTTTCTGTCTGTATTTTCCGCTTTATCCATTGCCGGAATCTTCCTGGGCAGTTATCTCTCTACTAAAATACATGCAGATAAGCTCAAAACTGCCTTTGGCTGGTTTGTACTGGTGATGGGTATCTACATCATTGTAAAAGAGATTTTTACCTAAACACCTTATAAAAGTGCAGCGTGTAACCAATGTCACTGAAACGGGCCTGGAGGAGCTGTATCTTTGCCTTATAAATCAGTAATAACAAAAGAATATATACATGTTGAATCTATTTAAATCAGCCCCGAAAGGATACGAGAACCTGAACGGCAGTACCTTTAAAACAAAGTTCGAAAATGCCCCAAAGGCCGAATTATTGGATGTACGCACTTCGGCTGAATTTGCTGAAGGAACTATAAAAGGTGCACGTAACCTTGATATGATGAGCGCACAATTTAAAAATGCGCTCGGCAGCTTAAGCAAAGACAAAGAATACTTTGTGTTTTGCCGCAGTGGCAACCGGAGTGCTTCAGCATGTGCAGTAATGGCCGATCAGGGCTTTAAGGTACATAACCTGGCAGGAGGCATTGGCGCCTGGCCGGGTAAGTAAAATCAATTCGTAAATAACCGGAAGTTAAAGTAGTATGATAGAGTTTTTGAGCCAGCCATGGCCCTGGTACGTGTCGGGTGCAGTTATTGCCTTTATAATGGTGCTGCTGCTGTTCTTTGGCAAATCGTTTGGATTTTCGTCTAACCTGCGTACCATTTGCACCGCCTGCGGAGCAGGCAAAACAGTAAAGTTTTTTGATTTTGACTGGAAGAGCCAGGTATGGAACCTACTCTTCCTGGTAGGGGCCATAGTGGGTGGGTGGATCTCGGCCCAGTTCCTGGCAGGCGATGCTCCTATACAGATTTCACAGGCCACTATAGCAGATTTACAAGCCCTGGGTATTTCGTCTCCGGATGACTTGCAACCCGCTGAAATCTTTAGCCTGGAGGCTCTCTTTACGGTAAGGGGCTTATTATTGCTCCTGGTGGGTGGTTTTATGATCGGCTTTGGCTCCCGCTATGCAGGAGGCTGCACCTCCGGACATGCCATCAGTGGTCTGTCCAACCTGCAGTTACCATCCCTTATTGCAGTAGTAGGTTTCTTTGTGGGTGGCCTGATCAGCACCTTTATTCTGCTGCCTCTTATTTTTTAAGAGGGTTTCAATTATCAATCACACGTAAATAACAACAATTGAAAAGTATAAAATTCATCATAGCCGGTATACTCTTCGGCATTGTCATGAGTAAATCAGAAGCCATCTCCTGGTACAGGATCCAGGAAATGTTCCGCTTTCACTCTTTCCATATGTATGGCATTATTGGTACAGCTGTAGTGTTGGGCGTAATCGCTGTATATCTTATTAAAAAGTTTAAAATCAGAGATTACCAGGGAAACCCGATCGTGTTTCACCCCAAGGAAATGTCTGTACCCCGCTACCTGATTGGGGGTACCATTTTTGGCTTAGGCTGGGCCCTAACCGGTGCCTGCCCCGGACCTATGTTTGTAAATATAGGGCATACCTACTGGGCCATTTTAGTAGCCGTTGGTGGAGCCCTGGCCGGTACATACCTCTATGGAGCTATTAAAGAAAAGCTACCTCATTAATTGTCTAAACATTTTTTTCATTTAAGCCAGTATCTGATCTGATCAGGTGCTGGCATTCTTTTTATTGCCTCGCATACAGCGGATTATCTTCACATAGCGCTAATTAGAGTTAATTTCTGAAATGCTTGTTATTTTTCTACGGCGTGTAACCAATGTCACTGTAGAGCCCCACTCCCCTATTACCTTTGTAGTATAAAAAGTAATAAACAACATTTACATACTAACTACATACAGACATATTGATCGAACAAATTTACAAAGGCTGCCTGGCACAGGGCCCCTAGTACAGGTTCAGGTAACATAACAGGCAGGGTGGATAGTCCCCATGCCTGTAATTCTTTTCCTTTGCTTTATAATTTTTGTTCAGCTACACTGCTGCTCATGCGTATATAGATAATACCTGCAGATAAAAAGGTGAGCAGGCCAATAAGTAGTATTGAAGCGTTAATATTAATAAGGTCGGCAACAATACCCGTTAACAGGGCACCAATGGCGTAGCCTAAATCTCGCCAGAGTCTGAAGATGCCAATACTCTCTGCCCGGTCCTGGGGGTGCGTATGCGCAGCAATGGTAGCTAAAAAAGTAGGATATACCATAGCTGTACCCCAGCCCAACATGGAAGATAAAGCGATGAAGTGCCACAAAGCTTCTGCCCACACAAACAGCGCCAACGCGACAGCCTGCATTAGCATGCCCAGGTATAGCAACCGTTTTTTGGGGTAGAGATCGGCCATTTTACCGGTAATAAGCTGCCCCATCCCCCATACGGCAGGGTATACAGCTGTTATCAGGCCTACCTGCTCTAATGTAAACCCTTTGCTGCTGAGTAGTAATGGAAAGATCCCCCACACCATGCCGTCATTGAGGTTGTTGATAAGCCCGGCCTGGGTAACAGAGCCCAGATTTTTATTTTTCCAGGTGGTTTCCCAAAAGATATGTTTCAGCTTGGGGAGCAGGCTATTGCTGGTTTCTGCAGCAAGATGGTGCCTGGTATCTTTTATAAAAAATATGCTGCCCAACAGGCCAGATACCACCAACACAATTCCCAGGTAAAAAGGATAAGGTCTGAGCCCGTACTCACCTGCTATCCAACCGGTTAAAAAGGCAACCAGCGCGACTGCCAGGTACCCTGCAAACTCATTAAGGCCCATGGCAAACCCCCGCTGTTTTTCCCCTACCAGGTCTATTTTCATTACCACGGTGCTGGACCATGCCAGGCCCTGGTTTATGCCTAACAGCACATTGGCTGCAATAATCCAGTTCCAGTTGGGGGCATACATCAGCATAATTGGAATGGGAATAGCAACCATCCACCCTGCTACTAAAAGGTTTTTTCTGCCGAAGCGGTTGGCCAGGGCGCCTGTATAGTAGTTGGTCAGGGCTTTTACAATACCAAATACTACAATAAAAGAGAGTATAGCCGTACGGGCAGCCATTGCAAATTCCTGTTCTGCGATCTGCGGTAAAATTGAACGCTCCAATCCTACCATACCGCCCACAAAGGCATTGATAATAACCAACAGCGTAAACTGCTTCCAGTTTTCGGCTAAACCCAGCTTAATATGTTTTACTTCCATGCAATTCATTTTTGTATCTATACAAAAATGATTGTTAGCTACATGGCATCCTTTAACAAATGTTAAATAACTACCTTTTAGCCCTGATGCGGCTCAGGCTTACTTGTGTAATGCCCAGGTAGGAGGCTACGTGTTTTAAGGGCACGCGAAGGAGTACATCAGGATGATCTTTCAAAAGATTCTGATAGCGTTCTTCTGCCGTATGGAACTGCAGACTTTCTATACGGTTTACACTTTTTACATAGGCTTCTTCAAATACCTTCCTGAACAGTCTTTCCAGGTCCGGGTACGTATCGTAAAGAGCAAATAGCTTGCTGGCATTAATGGCTACTAATTCTGTATCTTCCATTGCTTGTATTGCTTTTCGGGAGGGTTTTCCTGAAAAAAGGCTTTCTGCCCTGGCTACAATGGAATGCTCAAACTCAAAACTTTCTGTAATGTCTATCCCGTCCTTATAGTAATACACCCTTAAGACTCCCTTCACTACATAGTATAGCGTTCTGCAAGTATGCCCTACAGGTTGTAGATCGGTATTTTTTTCTATGGATGCAAAAGTGCTGATATCATTTAGGGCCTGCTGACTTTCGTGGGATATAGGATGAATGGTACCAAGGTAAATAAGTAATTCATGTGTATTCATACTGATGTAGGCTGAGCATTTTCTTTTAATCGTTCGCATTCTGGTACAGTACAATGGAGGCCATTTTGGCCCGCTTTTGAGGGGCAGCCGAAAATACATGATAAGAACAACAAACTAAGCCTTATTTACCTCTGCAAAGCAGATCAAAGCATGCTTTCAACAGTTACATACTATCTGAAGTCGTAACCTTTCCCTGCATCGTATCAGCAACTACTATTTTATTCTGTACTACATTGTCTGTGTTTTCATGCTGCACCGGTAACTCATCGCTAAGGCTATCTGCATCAATTACGATGGTCTCTGTTATCTTATCGTGGGTTGTTTGTGCGTTTCTGTCCCAGAAATATTGGAAAAAACCCAGGAATACAATAGATGCAGAAGCAGCATATCCAGAAGCACGTTCCAGGCTGTTCCAGAAAGTAATAGGGGTGCCATTGAGCTTTACTACCCTGATTTTTAGTAGTCGCTTTCCGGGAGTCTGTCCGTTCCATTTCCAGGTAAATACAGAAAAGTAGATAAAGGCTCCCAAAAACTTACTAAGTAATCCTATTGTATTGCCTAGGGCAAGGAAAGGCTTGAATACAACTTCAAAAAAAGAGTTTAGACTTGTGGCAAAGCTAAGGTATTGTTGCGGGAAATAAAGCTCAAAAATGACTCTCGCTATTAGCAGTAGCAACAGCACAGCAGGCAGATAAAGTAATATATAGAGGTAGAATTTCATGCCCCTTCGTACCCTTGCTTTTAGTTGTTGATCAACATCGGGCAAGTTGTCAAATTTGCGTTCCAACCTAAGTACATTCAGCCGGATCATTCTTCTGCTTTTAGCAGCAGTAATCTTAAATTTTTTCTTATAAAATAAAAGTAAAAGCCCCAGTGGAATTATTAGCCAGAACAAATGCGTGCAAGCCCATACAATCATTAAGTCCAGGGAGTAGGCCATTAATCTTTTTGTAAAAGAAGCAAGGCTTGCTCCCTGTAGCCTATCATCAATCAGGATGTGGCTCAATTTGAACTGTTTAGGAGTTGAAGCAATTTTCATAGGCAGAGCAGTGAGTATGTATTAAACTGGAATGTTATATCACCCGGAAAAAATCTAGCAACTATAGCATAAAACCTGAGCAGATGGTGATTTAAAGGTACAAAAAAGAATTTCTAATACTGCACTTATCTTGTTTCAAATAAGCCTAAGTTAAGAGGTATAAAAATAGCTTTTGTAATGTGTTAATTGAAGTGTTGCATTCTGTGCTATTTTATGTTGGCCCGCTTTTGTGAATGCGCAAAAGCAATCTATTCAGGAGTAGTATATTGGTTATATAAACAGTATTGTTATGTTAATTAAAACATCAGCCTCTCTTCTCCCTCATCCAAAAGTCTGGAATATGTAAAAATATCAGCCTGAATTTACAGGCAAGCAAAAGTTAAACAGTTGTTAGGGATTGAATACGCTTCCAGAATCGCATAAATAATTTTCTCTCGGACTTTTTCCCGTACAGCTTATTCTAGGGCGTTAAGAGGCAATACTTACTATTCTCAGATACTGCAGGATATTTTATATGTAAGATGCTTTTAATTAATGGCTTAGATAAATGAAATGGTCTATGTTCAGCATCTTTAGTAATAATAGTTGATCTATAATTGATTTACTGTCTATTAAATTTATTAGTAAAATATTATCTAACAAATCTAGATAATATGACTGTTCTATTATTACAGTCCGTGTAATAAACATTGTTAAACCCTATGAAATAGCATGTGAACTGTCTGAGGATGAAAGTTTTTTCCACGGCGGGTCTTATAACCCAATTCATTTAACCGCTCTGCGATGGCAGCATATGTGAGCCCTTGCTTACGGTAAAATTGAATAAGTTCGGTCGCCTGGCGATTGCCTTTATGTGCGCGGGCATTGGCTTGCCGGATTACAAGGCCTTTGGCTGCAGCGAGCTGAGAAAGGTTTTCAGGTTTACCCAGCTGCACACCCTGGGCTTTTTTACTTTGCAGAGCTGCCTTTGTTCTTTCAGAAATCATCTTTCGCTCCTGCTGCGCCAGGGCTGCAAAAATATGTATGGTGAACTCATTGGCCTGGGGCATGTCGCAACACACAAACTTTACATGCGCGTCCATGAGCATGGATATAAAAGTTAGGTTTCGCGAAAGCCTGTCAAGCTTTGCAATCAGCAATACGGCTCCCTCCCGCTGTGCCTGGTCAATGGCCTTCTGGAGTTCGGGGCGGTTGTCATTTTTACCAGATTCCACATCCGTAAATTCTGCAGCCAGTATTTTATCGCTGCCCACATAACGCATTACCGCCTGGCGCTGCGCCTCCAGACCCAGGCCGGACTGTCCCTGTTTGGTAGTGGATACCCGGTAGTAAGCGATGTGGCTCATAGACTCATTAAAGTTTTGAAATTTCTCCTCTCTTTCCTGAAGTTTTTCAAACCTATCTCCTTTTATCAAGTTTTCCAAACGTCCCTTTGTAAAATTTGATAAACCGTTTTACCTTTGAAAAACATCTCAATCGCAGCAACCAGTTTCAAAAAGCACTCATGAATTATATTGCCTACTACAGAGTGTCCACCGCTAAGCAGGGTCAGTCCGGACTCGGACTGGAAGCACAGCGCCAGGCAGTGATGCGTTACCTGGGCATGGACAAAAACATGGTGGCAGAATTTACCGATGTAGAGTCAGGCAAGAACGACAACAGGCCGGAACTGCTCAAGGCCATGGACCAGGCGAAGCAGGAGCAAGCCACGCTGGTGATCGCCAAACTTGACAGGCTTTCGCGTAATTTGACTTTTATTTCCATGCTCATGGATGCCCACATCAAATTTGTGTGTTGTGACATGCCCCAAGCAAATGAATTTACCATCCATATCTTTGCTGCACTGGCACAGCAGGAGCGCAAGATGATCTCTGAAAGAACCAAGGCAGCCTTGCAGAGCAAGAAAGAGCAGGGCATTAAGCTGGGCAAGCCTGAAAACCTGACCCAATTGGCTGTGGCAAAAGGGTTGGAAACCAGGGTGAAAAACAGCAGGATACACCAAGGCAACCGCCAGGCAAAAGAACTGATCAATTTCTACAGAGTGCAGGGCCTGACCTATGCGGCCATAGCTGAAAGGCTCAATGGACTGGGCTACAAAACAAGAAGGGGAAAGGCTTTTCACCCCCAAACCATTCACATGCTATATAACAGAGTTTAAGTTGCGCAATATATTCTAGCATCAACAACTTGCAATAACAGCTTTGTATTTAACATAACTTAATTTATTATTTAACTTAAGGTATATTCCTGAAATTACTACTCATATGAACTTATGCAGAGCAAAACTTTAAGGGCAAATTTAAAAGGAAGAACCAAATCCGTCAGAGCCCTTCAGGAGATAAAAGGGCGTACCGGG
>FPIC01007616.1_pt1 | contig 22676 bp, 18 predicted proteins | sample 1504481 | NCBI WGS metagenome assembly FPIC01 (sample SAMEA4475357, study PRJEB15587) | soil metagenome | biome: Soil; feature: Field | place: India | collected 2015-03-11 | depth 0 m
TCTTCGGGCAAGCCCTCGAACATCAACTGTCCGCCATGCTGGCCGCCATCGGGGCCCAGGTCAATAATCCAATCGGCTGTTTTGATAATGTCCATGTTGTGCTCAATTACAATTACGCTATGGCCCTGGTCAATAAGGGCATTCATAGCGCTCAGGAGCTTATAAATATCATGGAAGTGCAGGCCGGTAGTAGGCTCATCAAACACAAATAAGATATGGTCTTTAGAAGTAGTGCCGCCCTTCGTAAGGAAAGATGCCAGCTTTACCCGCTGGGCCTCCCCACCCGACAGGGTGTTGGATGATTGGCCTAAACGCACATAACCAAGGCCTACTTCCTGTAGCGGCTTAAGCTTTTCAATTACCTTAGGCGCCTGCCTGAAAAACACAAGGCTATCGTCTATGGTCATGTCAAGTACCTCGTCAATGCTCTTGTCGTTGTACTTTATTTCCAATACCTCCTGCTTAAAGCGTTTACCCCCGCAGCTTTCGCATTTCAGGTAAATATCGGCCATAAACTGCATTTCTATTTTTACCTCGCCTTCGCCCTGGCATACCTCGCAGCGGCCACCTTCTATGTTAAACGAGAAGAAAGAAGGCTTATAGTTACGCGCTTTGGCCAGGGGCTGGTCGGCATAGAGCGTACGGATTACATCGTAGGCTTTAACATAAGTTACCGGGTTAGAGCGCGATGATTTACCGATCGGGTTCTGATCCACAAACTCTACCTGGGTTACTTTGCCCAGGCTGCCCTCCAGCTTATCGAACTTACCGGTGGCTTCGGGGCTGGCCTGGCCCAGCAGCTTACTTAAAGCCGGCACCAGTATTTTTTTTATAAGAGTCGATTTACCTGACCCGCTAACCCCTGTTACTACGGTTAATGTATGCAGCGGAAACTTTACATTGATGTTGCGCAGGTTGTTTTCGCGTGCGCCGCATACCTCTACATAGTCAGTCCAACTACGGCGGTGCTTGGGTATGGCAATGCCCGCCAGGCCATGCAGGTAGCGGGCGGTATGCGAGGGCGTTTCGGGTGTCATTTCTTCAATACGACCCTGAAAAACCAGCTCCCCGCCATGCGAGCCTGCATCGGGGCCAATGTCAATAATTTGGTCGGCTGCGCGCATTACTTCTTCTTCGTGCTCTACTACCACTACCGTATTGCCTAAATCGCGCAGGGTTTCCAGCACACCTACCAACCGGCGGGTATCGCGGGGGTGTAGGCCAATGCTGGGCTCATCTAAAATATACATAGAACCTACCAAAGCACTACCCAGAGAGGTGGAGAGTTTAATGCGCTGGTACTCGCCCCCCGAAAGGGTGTTGGTAAGCCGGTTTAAAGTAAGGTAGCCAAGGCCCACCTGTTCCAGATAGGTGAGGCGGTTACGGATTTCGGTAAGGATACGGGCGCCTACCTTCTGCTGAAAATCGCTTAGCTGAATAGTATTTACAAAAACAGAAAGCTGGTCGATAGGCATTAATACCAGGTCGGTAATAGATTTATCGGCCACTTTAACATACGATGCATCCTTACGCAGGCGCGAGCCACGACAATCGGGGCATACCGTGCGGCCACGGTAGCGCGACAGCATAACGCGGTACTGTATTTTATGCAGCTTTGAGTTGACATACCTGAAAAACTCATCCAGCCCGGCAAAAAACTTATTACCAGTCCAGAGTAGTTTCTTTTCTTCTGGGCTTAAATCATTAAAAGCCCGGTGTATCGGAAAATCGAAACGAATACCATTTTTAAGCAGGGGCGTAAGCCACTCTTCGCGCATGCCCTCGCCACGCCAGGGCGCAATGGCTCCCTCATACACAGAAAGGCTTTTGTCGGGAATAACCAGATCTTCATCAATACCCAATACATGCCCAAAGCCATCGCAGGTGCGGCAGGCACCATAGGGGTTGTTAAAGCTAAACAGGTTAACGCTCGGCTCTTCAAAGGTCATACCGTCCAGTTCAAACTTATCAGAAAACTGGCGGGTGCCTTTGCCATAAATTTCGATCATGCAAATGCCGTCTCCCTCCATAAAAGCAGTCTGCACCGAGTCAGAAAGGCGGAAGAGGGTATCCTCATCGTCATGCTTTACAGCTGTGCGGTCTATCAGGATGTGCACTTCGTCCTGTGGAAGCTTGCTCTCATCCTGCAGCAGGTCTTCAATGAAAAGGTTCTCTTTATTAACTACCACGCGGGTAAAACCTTTGTGCAGGAGCAGCTTTAGTTCGTGGGCGAGGCCCTTGTCTTCGCGCACCTGTAGCGGGGCCGATATCATTACACGCTCGCCTTCATCAAGCGTCATAATGTAATTTACCACATCGGTAACGGTATCTTTCTTTACCACCTCGCCACTTACAGGCGAGTAGGTAATACCAATGCGTGCATAAAGCAGTTTTAGGTAATCGTAAATTTCAGTAGAAGTGCCCACGGTAGAGCGGGGGTTGCGCGAGCTTACTTTTTGCTCGATAGCAATGGCAGGCGATACTCCTTTGATGTATTCTACCTCAGGTTTTTCCATACGGCCCAAAAACTGTCGGGCATAAGAGCTAAGGCTTTCCACATACATGCGTTGCCCTTCGGCAAAAAGGGTATCAAAAGCCAGCGATGATTTGCCTGAACCTGAAAGCCCTGTTACTACAACCAGTTTATTCCTGGGAATAGCAACACTAAGGTTTTTAAGGTTATTGACGCGGGCGCCTTTAATTACGATGTATTCTTTGGGATCGAGCTCGTCTATATGAGAAGTGATATTGGTATCTTGAGTTGTCTGATTCATAAGCTGTAAAACTACTATTCAAACGCTCGCGAACAAAGAATTGTTCAATATTATCAACTACTCAACGTGGCAAAGTGCAAGAAGGGTAAAAATAAATAAAGTATTACGAAGTGGCAGACTGTGGCCTGATCCTTATAAAATAGATAGCAATATAAAATAGTGAAGTTATTACCGGAAGCATTAGACTTAATACGATCCAGGCAAGTTGTTTCCAGCCCGATTCATATTTAATGATCAGGAAGGTGCCATATAAAAAAATGCTGCCTAAAATAAATAATAGAGCAATAATTGCTACAGGGCTAAGTACAAGGTAAGCAAGCATACTGGATTTGTTTGTGTTATAAAGGCTAATATAGCATATATACTATAAAAAACAGTTAAAGAACAAATGTTTTTACCCCATAATGGAGCAGCCCCATGCCAGCACTCACCAGGATCCACCTGATCATGTTTATTTTATAGTAATAAAGAGCAATAATAGACACGATGATCCAGGCAAGGCTAAAGTAATCGGCAGTGGTAAGGTGTAAACTCACCGGAAAAATAACTGCCCTGCCAAAATACACGGTAAGGTTGGCAATTACCCCCACAACGGCAGAGGTAACAAAGCTTAGCATAGCCTTTACTTTTTGATTATGCTGGGTTTTTTCAACCATTGGAGCTCCTATCAGAATAAACAGGAAGCAGGGCAGGAAAGTATAAAAAGTGGTGCTTAATAAGCCCGTGGTAGCTGCCAGTAAAGAACCGCCGGCATTATTATAGCCTGCCATAAATCCTACAAATACTAATACCATTATCAAAGGGCCAGGTGTGGTCTCACCAAGAGCCAGGCCATCTATCATTTCTGCGCTCGAAAGCCAGTTCATTTGCTCTACCGCTACTTGTGCCACATAGGGTAATACCGCATAGGCACCACCAATGGTAACAAAGGCTGCCTGTGTAAAAAAGAGAGTAAGGCTTCTCCAAAACTCGGGGTTATGTGTAAAATAATAGAAAAAGACAAAGGGGAGCAGCCATAGTACGGTGGCAATTACCAGTTGCTTGGCTACTCTAGTAGCATTAAAGCCTACCCCGCTTAATGGAGTAGCATTATTGAGGTAATACTGGCTCTCGTCTGTCATTACAGTATTGGCTCCCCTGGTAGCCCCTAACAGGTGGGGGGCAATGTTCTGTAATGTAAAGGCAAGCAACAGGGAACCTAAAATTATATAAGGAAAAGGAATATTAAAAAAGAAAATACCGGCAAAGCTGGCTATGGCTACAGTATAGTGTAATGGGCTCAATAATGATTTCTGGCTTATTTTAATGAGGGCTAAAAAAACAATAGCTACCACAGCAGGCTTTAGTCCATAAAATAATGAGTATACCCAGGGAATATTACCATATGTAACGTAGGCAAAGCTTAAGCCCCATAAAATAAACACAGAAGGCAGGATAAAAAGTACCCCTGCTGTTATACCTCCTTTAACACCATGCAGCAACCAGCCAATGTAAGTTGCCAATTGCTGTGCCTCAGGCCCTGGCAAAAGCATGCAATAATTAAGGGCGTGTAAAAAGCGGCTATCAGATATCCATTTCTTTTTATCAACTACAAACTCGTGCATAATGGCAATTTGCCCGGCAGGGCCGCCAAAGCTGATAAAGCCTAACTTCAGCCAAAAGTTGAATGCTTCTTTAAAGCTAGGTGGTGGAGGGAGAGAAGCTTCTTTGTTCATGTGCAGCTAAAGGTAAAAAACACTATAAGCATCCTGAGAATCTTAAACCCCTGATATGCCTCGTTGGTTAAAGCCGGAGAGGTATATACTACTTTTTAACAGGATTAAGCGTAAAAAAGGCATTTAAGATAAAAGTGTGCTCTGCATCGGTTTCAAAGCCATTGCGCCTTACCCGGTAGGCATATTGGTAACCACTATCTATGCGGAGGTAGGGGTTTACGGTATAACGTATGCCTGTGGTTAAACGATTGTGCTCAAAAAACTGGGTGGGCAATACCTCTTTACCGGCCCTTAGAAAAACTTCTTCGGAGGCATAAAGCCTTGCTTTATATTGTTGGTTATGGTCTTTCCATAGAGGTAGCTCGGCCATAAGCCTAATCCTAAACCGGCCTACCGGCCGGTAAGCGTCTTGAGGCTGGCGCTTAATCCAGCGGTTCTCATAGCCTATCCTGTTGACAATTTCAAACCGCCCTGCCTTATTGCGGGCTTCTGTCATCGCTGTAAAACGAAACTCCTGTTCGGGGCTGCGGGCCAGGTCTGCCTTGCTACCTGCCAGTGGGGTTGCATGAAAATAAGTAAATGGCGATATAATAAGGGTCCAGGTCTGGGGCAGGCGGTAATTGATCCAAAGGCGGTAGCTGTGCAACAGGTTATGCTCCATCATGTTGCCTGCCGCAAAAGGAGTATCCTGCCGGCGGTGCTGGTATTCGTTAATAATGCTCCAGCGCTGGTTTAAATTATATTGCAGTGAGCTTCTGTGCCAGAATGTGCTATGCGTATAATGCCTCGGCATGGCCGGAGTTTGTGCGTGTGCGGTTAAAGGCAATAGCCACACCAGTATTGCAAAGCCAAAAGCCTTTTGTATTGAGAGTATAGTTCGGTATCCAGAAGCACTCATGGCGCTGCACGTTTAATGTAAGAGCAAATGGTTACTCCAGTTTTTTATGTGCAGAGGCTGCCTCCTTAACAGTGAAACTGGTATTAAAGCCAACACAAAGCTATCACAAAATAAATTCCGCAAAGCACAGATAAAATATTTTTTAGTATCCTTATATGCGGCGCGGCTTACTTTGTGCCGTATATGTAGTGCACAGATTATTATAATTACTTTTATGAACCATACCCTCTCGTTTATTGAAAAAGGCTCTGGCCCTGTGGTAGTATTACTGCATGGCTTTTGTGAAAGCACCCGCATCTGGGAATATTTTACCGACCAGCTAAGTAATGAGTACAGGGTTATAGCTATTGATTTGCCAGGCTTTGGAGGCAACCCTGCCTTACAGACTGATATTACTATAGAGGAGCTGGCTGCTAAAGTATATGAGCAAATTTATGCGCTAACCAGCGAGCCCTTTGTATTAATTGCTCACTCCCTGGGTGGCTATGTAGCGCTGGCCCTGGCAGAGCAGCAGCCACAGGCCTTGCGTGGCTTAGGGCTTTTCCACTCAACTGCTTATCCCGATTCTGATGAAAAAAAGGAAGCACGTACCAAAACCGTAGATTTTTTGGAGCGGCATAGCATAGAAGCCTTTATTGAAGGCTTTGTGCACCCCTTGTTTCATTTCCGTAACCGTAAGTTTTTAGAAAGGGAAATGCAGTTAATTGCTGATGTGGGAAAGAGTACAGCCACCTCAACTGCTATAGCAGTAACCAAAGCCATGCGCGACAGGCCCGATCGTACACAAGTACTTAAGGAGGCAACATATCCGGTTATGTTTATTGCAGGTAGAGAAGATAAAGCTATAGATTTTGAAGCATCAAAAGAACAGCTTCTGCTGCCTCAACAAGCTACAGTACATGTGTTGGCAGAAGTAGCGCACATGGGTATGTTTGAGCGCAGGGAAGAAACCCTGGCCATGTGCCGTAGCTTTGCGCAGCTTTGTTACCTGAATGCCTTTTAGAAAGAAAAGCCGGTTCTAATTACAAAAGGGCTGCCTCCATAAGGGGGAACACCAGGCTGGTGATTAAGATTATACAAAGCTGTAAAAGAAAAACCGCCCCTTTGGCCAAAGGGTACCATAAAGCCACCACCCAACAAGGGAATGCTAAACCAGCGGCGGGCATAATCATTAATAAGAGGGTCGTAGGCTTCTACGTTAAGATACTCGAACTCACCCTGTGCAAACAGATTTGGGGTAAGCATGTACCGGCCATAGGAGCGAGGGCCATAAAGGCTTGAGCTGTATGTGCCCCATTGGTCGCGTACGCGCATGTAAATATAATTAAAACCCAGCCCTGCAGAGGCCCGGTCAGTTAAACGATAGCCAATGAGGGGGGCCAGTTGTACAAAGGTAATATTGCCAAAGCTTGCGCCAAAGTTTCCACCCGGTATAATGCGGTCGCGCCACTCGGGGCGTGGCTCCTGCTGGGTACTCAAGGTATCATCTCCTTCTACATACTGAGCCTGGGCGGTAAAAGAGGCTGTCAGGCAAAGAGCCAGTACTATCATTAAACGTAAAACCTTCATGAAATTGGGGGTTGCAAAATATTAACAGTGCAAATTAACAGAAAACTGTTTAACGTAAAAACTGGCTTTCCAGGTATAAATCCAATTGCTGTATGGCGCTTTCAGAAAACCCTTCCCGATACAGCGTTACCTGCCCTTTATCATTAATAATAATATGGGCCGGCCATTCAATATGTTCTGCACCGGGAGTGCCATATAAAGACGCAAAGTACTCCTGGAGTTCTGCCTTGTTGCTTACGTGTTTAAAAGCAGGATCTAGGTTGCGGCAGTAGGTAGCATAAGCCTGGCTCTGTTCTATATCTGTATTAATGGCAACAAAGGTAATGGGTTTGTTTTTCCATTTTTTTACCAGGCGGTTAAGTTGAGGTACAGCCTGCTGGCAAGCCGTACTTTCGGCCGACCAAAGGTGTAAAAGGATGGTGCGCCCGGTAAGAGAGTCTTCGTGTAAAAAAGGAAAATCTTCTGAGGTTTGCGCTAAAGCAATTACGGGGCTATGAGCGGTATTTGTAGTAAAGTTGCTGCTCATGGTAAACAGCCCTTTATTGCCTGCGCTTTCTGGCAATACGGTTATGCCCAGCAACAGGCCTGTTATAGCTAGTAAAATACCAGTATGGATAAATACACGTTTCATTTAATTACTAAATGGTTAACTGTTTTTTTAATGTGCTGCTTGCGTATAAAAGAAAACTACACCTGCCTGTAGTAAAATAACCAGCTGCGCTAAATATCCCTTTGGGTTAGTAAGCCGAAAGAAGTAGCCAGCAATACAGTGAGGTAAAGAAGAATGGTTAAGATCTGTAATAAACCAGGTGCATTTACAGTAATGATCTGGTCAATTACCCGGTAAGGCAAATAGTCTGAGTAGCTCGAAGAAGGACTCAGAAAATTGATCCAGCGAAGCATGTTTTCTGCTACGATAGAGCCCAGGAAAACAACTATAGCTGTGCTGCTGTTACGAACCAGGTTAATAATGGTGTACCCTATCATGGCATAGGCTACCAATAATATAAACCAGCGTACCAATACAGTGGCTTGCAGGCTGCCCAGTAAGGCACTAAGCGAATACCCTTGCCGTAAGGCACCAATCAGGATTGTTTCCAGCAAGCCCAGTGTAAATACTACTGCTGCTGTAAGCAGCAGGCTGTAGAGTTTGGCCAGGTAATAGTCATAGCGGGAGCAGCCATCTATAATATGCCTGCGCAGGGTGCCCTGTGCCATGTCAAACCCGGCGTTATTAATAACCAGTAATACAACAAATATAGCTGGCAAAAAATGGGCTTGTTTAAAGTATAAGCTGTATATCTGGGCCACCTGATCTGCCTCAGTAACCTGTGCTGTTAGGGGAAGCGAGTGTATAGAGTAAATAAGTACCAGTGCAATGGCATTTACAAGCAGAAACACAATTAATAAAGTGTAAGTCCGCTTGTTCATGTGCTTTAGGTATTCTAATTCCAGCAGCTGGGCAATTGTCATCATGTTGAGTATAATTGAGTTATTGGCGGGTTAAGTGGTAAGCTCCATATATGCTTTTTCAAGGGAGCTGTATTCTGTATGCAGTTCCTGCAGGGCGGCCATCTTAATAAGGCTGCCTTTTTGCATAATGGCAATGTGTGTACATACTTTCTCAAGCTCGTCTAGTAAGTGGCTGGCAATAAGAATAGTTTTGCCCTGGGTAGCCAGTTTTTGTATAAGTTCTCTAATTTCTACAATTCCCCTGGGGTCCAATCCGTTGGTGGGCTCATCCAGAATAATAAACTCTGGGTTACCCAGCAAGGCAGCACCAATAGCCAGGCGCTGTTTCATGCCCATTGAGTAATTTTTAAAAGCATCTGTGCGCCTGTCGGCCAGGCCCACGGTTTGCAAAACAGCATCAATACTATCCCGATTGGCACCTTTTATAAGCGCTACGATACGAAGGTTTTTTTCTCCGCTAAACTCCGGGTAAAAACCAGCCGACTCTAATGTGGCACCCAGGCGTTTCCGACCCGCATCCAGGTCTGTGGAGCCAAATAGTTCTATAGACCCGCTATGGGGCTTAACCAACGAAAGTACCATGCTAAGGGCAGTGGTTTTTCCGCTTCCATTTGGCCCTGCCAGGCCAAAAACCTGCCCGGGGTAAACTTCAAAGCTCAGGTCTGATACAGCTTTAATCCTGCCATAGTGCCGGCTTAAGTTTTGTACACGTAACACAGGTTGCTTCATAATGCACAGAAAAAGAGTAAGTTAAATTTGTATGGTTTCAAATATAAGCATAAATGGCATTGAAATGTAAAAGCTATTGCCGCGCTTTAATTTAGATAAGTAGGGTTTATTTAGGTTTTAGCAAGTTTTGTTCCTTAATGGGTTAAAGTTTACTCTTTATAAAGTAAAAGTAGGTTTAAGCAATGGTGTGCCTCTAAGCCTGTTTAAAGTATTGAGATGCCAGGAGGTGATACATAATTTTTTATTTTCAATTTTAAACACTGCAGTACAAAGAGAGTTATGTATATTCTGTTTTAAAAGTATGCAAATAAAAGTACGTACATATGTGGAACAACCTTACCAGTTGGTAGCCAGTGGCTTTACAAAAGAATTATTTATGCAGCTTAATCCACCGGTGCCGCCAGTAAAAGTGCTGAGGTTTGATGGCAGTCAAAAAGGCCATGAAGTACACCTAGAACTTAACTTTTGGCTTTTTAAACAAAAATGGATCAGCTATATTACAGAGGCTGGTGTGGAGCCCGGTGAGGTGTGGTTTGTAGATGAAGGTATAAAGCTACCTTTCTTTTTACAGGCCTGGAGGCACAAACACCGTATTGTGCAGCACCCCGGGGGAGGTACTTATATTATAGACGAGGTAGAGTTTAAGTGCCCCTTCCGTGGGTTCGACTACTTGTTTTATCCGCTTTTGATGCTACAGTTTATATACCGTAAACCTGTGTACAAACGGATATTTCGGCATACTGTATAATGTACATATATTATGCTTTAGAATGGTAAAAAAAATATGTGAATCTTCCACAATAATTTACCGTATGATAGTTCACTGCTTTAATGAAGAAATTATGAACTACAGTAGTTAAAGCATCACACCAATTACTTTTTAAACTGAAAATACAATGGAGACAAATGTTATAAAGTTGGAAGACGAAAAAATACGCCTCAAAATGAGGTTGCTGGGTGAGTGTGCTCGCATGCAGAAGAACATACTTAACAATGCCAAAACTGCTATGCAAGAGGCTCAGGATAGCGCTAATGAGCATGATGGGGCGATGGAAGAAAAGTTTGACTCGTATCGCGAAGAGCTGCAAAATAAAAGGGATATGTTTGCCCGCCAGGCCGACCAGGCCCTGGATGATCTTGCTATGCTGAACAGGGTAAATACTACAAAAGAAAATGACACCGTTATGCTGGGGTCTGTAGTAGAAACAGATGCCCCTCAAAAGCTGTTTATAAGCATTAGCCTTGGTAAAATTGAGCTTGATGGCGAAACCTATTTTGCTATATCTCCTATGGCGCCACTTTACAAAGCTATGGCTGGCCTTAAGGCTGGCGACTCTTACGAGTTCAGAGGTAAGAAGTGTAAAGTAAAAAATGTATTCTAATTCTGTAACTCTACTGATACAGAGGGTAGGTACTTATAAATTTGTGTATATTTGCACCTGAACCTACTGTCAGTAACATGATTCAGGAAATTGTAATCGGGCTTTTATTTTTTGCCGCTATGGTGTACGTAGCCCGTATGTTTTATAAACAATGGAGAACAACCTCCACATCCGCGTGTGCTAAAGGGTGTGGAGGTTGTTCTGCGTTAAATGAAACCAAGGTATCACAACTGGTAAAACAAATTGAAGTCGGTAAAAAATAGTTTTACATTTTATCGGTAAATAATACATATTTGTATATACCAAAACCTTACCTATGAAAAAGCTCCTATATGTATTTGCTGCTGCGTTTGTTTTGTACGCCTGCAGCAGTAAACCTACCGGCGAGCAGACCACCTCTGCTTCTGCTACTTCAGGTCCTTTTATAAACGCTGCTTATTACGGAGATACTATCTCTGGCGATGGTGCCATTACTACTGCCGACCTGCTTAAGCAAATGGAAGGAAAAGATACGCTTTATACAAAAGTAGAAGGCGAAATAGAGTCTTGCTGCCAGGCCAAAGGCTGCTGGATGAAAGTAAAGCTGGCTGATGGCAGCCTGATGCGGGTTACTTTTAAGGACTATGGTTTTTTTGTGCCTAAAGATGCTGAAGGCAAAAAAGTGATTATGGATGGTGTTGCTTTTTATAAAGAAACCTCTGTAGAAAGACTACAGCATTTTGCAGAAGATGGAGGAGCTTCTAAAGAAGAAATTGCCAAAATTACCGAACCCGAAACAGCTCTTGCTTTTGAGGCCCATGGTGTAATAATTAAAGAGTAGATAGCTTAAAAATTATATAAAGCCTGCTTGAATTTAGCAGGCTTTTTTTATGTACATTGCATATATAAAAACACAGTCAGGTTTAGTTAACACTGTATTTTATACAATATCCACCACACGATTTTGCGTCTTGCGCCCCTTGGTAGGTAAAGGGTTTTCACTACATTTTTATTTTGCTGATTAGCCTGGTATAAACCTGGGTACTGTGAATGTTTTTTTCGCAAGAGTAATCTGTTTCAATATGCTTCGTTATGAAAAAGCTTTTTAAAAAAGTAATTAATATCGATGTTGATCCTGTAAGTCGTTATTTACATGAGCTATTGATTGTAGAAATGGGCTTTGCAGAAGAGGTGGTAAGTATAACTGATGCAGAAGCTGGGCTTGTGTACCTGGAAAATACATGGCCAGTATGCGCACCCGAAGATAATGAGTTGATTTTGCTTGAGTTGTATATGCCCGAAGGAGGAGGTAGTGCGTTTTTAGAGAAGCTGCATGTATTGGCAAAAAAACGTAACCACCCTTTTTATATACTGGTTTGTAGCACCATGAGCCAGGAGCTTATATATAAATTTCCGCCATCGCCTTTTATTGTGGGCTGGCTGGAGAAGCCGCTAACCATAGAGAAGCTAAATAGCTTTTTTCCATTTATACAAAGCGAGGGTAATTATGAGGTAACCCGTTAAGCCCAAACGTTGGTGCCTTCAGTACAATTGCTACACATATCAATGTTTTTGCGCGACTTGATCAATGTTTTTCTGAACTGCCTGTAGGCGTCTCCTGTCCATAATTGTTTAAAACTGCTTTCTGCCATGCTTCCCAGTCTGTAGTGTGCATCTTTATCAAAACAGCAAGGTACTACCATGCCATCCCAGGTAATAACGCACGAGTGCCACATTTTCCAGCAGTGGTTTTGCAGGCTGTTTTTAATAGAGTAGGTTCCATCTTTGTTTAGCCTGTAGCGTGAATAACGATCATTGTCCGGAATGAGGGGAGAGCCGTGCTCAAAATCATAGATCTGGGCTGTTTTAAACCGCACTTCATCAACACCCAGTTCTTTAGCAAGCTCTTGTACCTCGTTTAGCTGGTGTTCGTTGGGTTTTACCACCAGGTACTGGAAAATAACATGAGGTGTAGCAGAATTGAGCTCCTTTTTAAGCCTGATCAGTTGCCGGGTGCCCTCCAGTACCTTGTGCAGCTTACCGCCAATTCTGTACGATTGGTAGGTTTCCTGGGTCGTGCCATCTATAGAGATAATAAGCCTGTTTAAGCCCGATTGAATTGTTTTGCGAGCATTGGCTTCTGTTAAGTAGTGAGCGTTGGTAGAGGTAGCTGTATAAATTCTTTTGGAAGCAGCATACTGTACCATATCCAGAAACTGCGGGTGCAGGTAAGGCTCACCCTGAAAATAAAAAGTAAGGTAGAGCAACTCTTTACTCAGCTCATCAATAGTTTTCTTAAAGAGGCTCTCTTCCAGCATACCGGTAGGGCGTGTAAAGGACCTGAGTCCGCTAGGGCACTCGGGGCAGCGCAGGTTACACGAAGTGGTAGGCTCAAAAGCAATACTTACAGGCATACCCCAATGGCTAGGCTGGCCGGTAAGTCGCGAATAGTAAAAGCTCCCCAAAACCCGTGCTGCATTCCAGGCCCTGCGGGGGCTAAGCCTGGAAACAAGCTGTAAATGATCTTTTAATTGAGGAGTCATATAAAAGTAATTTAATGGAACAGCAAGGTAATGCAGGTATAAAGGTAATCAAATAGCTGGTTTTTGCAGTTTATTAAATAAAAAGGAGGACCTTCCAGTTTAAGAAAAGTCCTCCTTTTTTAGTGCGGTACAACTATGCAAGCGGCTTGGCGGCAGGCTCATCTATAGAGATTGCCACCTGGTTGCGAAGCAGGTCATCAAGTGTTTCGCGCTTACGGATAAGATGCGCCTCGCCATTGTATATCAGAACTTCTGCAGGGCGCAGGCGCGAGTTATAGTTCGAGCTCATGCTAAAGCCATAAGCACCAGCATTTTTAAAGGCAAGTATATCACCTTCGCGTACTTCGGCCAGTTTTCTGTCCCAACCAAAGGTGTCGGTTTCGCAGATATAGCCCACTACCGTATACACACGTTTGGTGCCCGCCGGGTTTGATACGTTTATTATATCATGGTAAGCATCGTACATCATAGGGCGAATAAGGTGATTAAGCCCTGAGTCTACACCTACAAATACAGTTGCTGGTGTAGTTTTGATTACATTGGTGCGCACCAGAAGATAGCCGCATTCGCTTACCAGGAATTTACCAGGTTCAAACCATATTTCCAGGTCGCGGCCGTATGACTTACAAAAGCCTGTAAAGGCGGTTTTCATCTTTTTACCCAGTTCGTCCAGGTCGGTTACTACATCGCCTTCTTTGTAGGCTACCTTAAAACCACTGCCAAAGTCAATAAACTGTAGGTCTTCAAAATCACGGGCTGCATCAAAAATCAGCTCGGCCCCTTTTAAAAACACATCGGCATTTAAAAAGTCGGAGCCTGTATGTACATGCAGGCCAATAACCTGAATGTTGTTGGTTTTAATGATGCGGAGCACATGGCGTAGCTGCAGTATAGAAATACCAAACTTAGAATCAATATGGCCCGTTTGTATCTTAGTATTGCCACCGGCAGCAATGTGCGGGTTGATACGGATACAGCAAGGAACTTTATTGCCATACTCGTGGCCAAACTGTTCCAGTATTGAGATGTTATCTATATTAATAAGCAAACCCATTTCAACGGCCTCTTTTATTTCCTCAAAAGAAACGCAGTTGGGGGTATATAGAATTTCAGAAGGAGCAAAGCCTGCCAGCAGACCAAGCTGCGCTTCCTGTATGGAAACAACATCTAGTCCGGCACCTGCTTTCCTTAGAACTTTAAGGATTGAAAGGTTAGTTAAAGCTTTGGCTGCGTACTTTATTTTAAGGTTCAAGCCATCAAAAGCACTTGTTATCTTTTTGTACTGAGCAAAGATTTTGTCAGCATCATATACATAGAGAGGAGTACCAAACTCTTTGCAAATATCCAGCACATTTTTGCCTTGGATATAGTAGTGATTATCTTGAAGTTGCATGAAGCATTTGCTGTTATTAACTGTAAATATACCAGAAGTGTATTTCTTAACAGGAAATTGAACAAGAAAATTTTAAGAAGACATGAGAATCTTTGAAAAATATTTGATCAAGTGCTGTTTTTTTTGTTAATTTATAGTCAGGTTACTAACCATATGCTGTTTTAAGCATAGGCTAACCCTTATCACCACAGTGTATAAAGGCAGTTCTATCTTTTTGTAAAATCCTTAGGTGGGTTGGCATATAGGTACCAATACCGGTTGTTGTAGTACAGTGACCCTGCTTTGGCAGTACACCGTAAGCAGCAATAACCGGATTTCACGATCAGGTTATTTTGTATTTATTTTAAAGCATTCAGAAATGATAAAGATTATTCCTGCACTTTCGGTATCTAAAGGCAAATGTATTCGTCTTACCCAGGGTGATTATTCTAACCCTACTTTTTATAATACCTCACCCCTGGAGGTAGCCAAGAAAATAGAGGATCATGGATTTAAATACATGCACTTTATTGACCTTGAGGGGGCGCAGGTAGGATCTGTAGTTAATTATAGGGAGTTACAGCTTATAACAGCCCACACTAACCTTGAAACCGACTATAGTGGTGGCGTGCGTACCGATGGCGGTGTACAGCTGGCTTTTGAGGGAGGAGCTAAAATGATTACTTCACTTAGTGTGGCCCTTAATGATCCGGAGCAGTTTACCTCCTGGTTGTTTTCATACGGGCGTAACAAGCTGATTCTGGCTGCTGATTTTACAGCCGATGGCTATATTGCTACCACTGGGTGGTCCCGCAAGTCGCAAACTACGCTTATGGATCATATACAGTATTATTATGACCGTAGCATTTTATATGTAAAGTGTACTGATATTAGCCGAGATGGGGTAATGGAAGGACCTAACTTTGAAATGTATAAGCAGATCCTGGAGCGTTTTCCGGACATCCGCTTGCTAAGCAGCGGTGGTGTACGCTCATTGCAGGATATTGAAAAACTGCAGGAAATAGGCTGCTATGGTGTTATAATAGGTAAAGCTATTTACGAAGGCAAGCTTAAACTCGAAGACCTGGAAGGCTTTATGCTTTCGCAGCAAGCGTAAGGGCAAAACAAGGTATTATAAAAAGAGCCTGGTGTTTTAACACCAGGCTCTTTTTGTTTACAGCGTTTATCCCTATTAGCTTTCATCAACCTGTGGAGTTTTTCTACACTGTGTGGAAAAAGCTACACTTTGTTCTACAGGTTAAGTGTATATATAAAGCTGTATTTGGAATTAATGTATTGGTAATTAGTATGTTGTGTGTATTGATGGTTTCTGGCATAAACTTGGTAAATACCTATGCAGAGGTATTGATAATAATAAGCATACACACAACTTAGGATAGTAATTTTTTAGTGAAGCGTACCCTTATTTTTTAAGCTAAGCCGTACAGAGTCTGCTGCTCCGTACGGCTTTTTTTATTACTTAAGTGCTGGCTCTTGTACAGAAATTTGCTTTTTTGTTTTAAAGTAAACTGTAAAGGTGGTGCCAGCGTTGGGTGTACTTTCTGCCTCAAGCTTGCCACCCTGGTTTTCAATAATGCGCTTGATCATATACAATCCTATGCCGCTACCTTCCACATGGTCGTGCAGGCGCTGGAACATCTGGAATAATTTACTCTTCTGGTGGCTGTCAAAACCTAAGCCATTGTCGCTTACTGCCAGGCATGTGTACTCTCCTTCTGTGTAGGTGCTTACCTTTATGTGCACCACTCTTTCTGGAGAGCGGTATTTAATGGCATTGGAGAGTAGGTTATATAAAATGCTGCGCAGGTTGGCAGGTGCGTAAAAAAGTGTATCTACTTTAAAGTCTGTTTCTATAACAGCGCCCGCTTCTGCAATAAGGCATTCTATATCAGTGCATGCGTCTTGTAGTGCCTTTTCCAGGGAAATATCTTCCAGTAAAGCTTCCTTGTTCTTTTGTGCCTTGGTAATTTCTGTAAGGTTTTTGATGGTCTTCTGAAACTTTACTACAGACGCTTTCATCATATCAATTACACCTTTTAAAGTGTCATCATATACAGAAACTTTCTTTTCAATTACATAAATCAATCCTTCAAGGTTAAGAATTGGCGATTTAAGGTCATGAGAGGCTGTATATATAAAGTTATCAAGGTCTGTGTTGGTGCGTATCAGCATGGTGTTGGTTATGCTAAGCTCCTCATTTTTAACCTTCAGCTCCCTGGTTCTTTCTTCCACGCGGCTTTCGAGCTCCAAGTTTATTTTCTGTAACTCATTCTGTGCTGCTTCCAGGCGCTCATAAGCCGAAAGAATAGTTGTGTTTTTAATTTTAAGCTCCTCTTCGATCAGCTTGCGGTCTGTAATATCCAGTGCTGTGCCAATCATGCGGGTTGGTATGTTTTTCTCATCAAAAATAACCTTGCCGCTTACAGAAACAATGCGTTGTGTTTTGTCGCTGTGTACTACGCGATACTCTGTAGTAAAAAAGCCATCCTGATCCAGTGCATGCTGTACAGCCTCTACTAATTTTGATTGGTCATCGGGGTGTATAGCCGCCAGGAAATCGCGTGGGCTTAACGTGTCGCAATCGCCAGGCAATCCATAAATCTTTAACAATTCAGGAGTGCAGCGGGTTTGTTCATTAACCATATCCCAATCAAAGCTGCCCACATGAGCCAGGGCCTGCGCTTCCAGTAACTGGCTGTGCTTGTAGTTAACTTCATTTTCTGCAGCTACTTTCTCTGTTACATCCTGTGCTATGCCAATTACCTGGGTAGGAGTATCTTTGGCTTCTGTATTAAACAGGGTGGCCCTGATAAGGAATGTGCGCCAGGTAGAGTCATATGCCTGCAGTCTGAACGTAATTTCCCGCACTTCTTTTTCTGAAGCAGTAGCAAAATCGCGGTAAAACTGGCTGCGCCTTTCTGCATCAGCAGGGTGCACAATATCTTTAAGTTTCAGGGCTTGTGGAGAAGATACAACGTGTTCAGGATAGTTAAGTACCTTTAAAATTTCCCGGTTTACATACACATCCTGCATTGAATCCAGCTCTGTTACAAAAATAAGGTCAGGACTGGCATTGGTTACTTTTTCAATAAAATTGAGAGATTGTTCCAGGGCTAGCTCAGCCTCTCTACGAGCGGTAATATCGCGTGTAGTAACCTGTACTTCTGTAAGCAAGCCTGTTGCCGGGTGCAGAATAGGTTTGGAGTATGATTCGAACCAGCGGACTTCTCCTGATTTAACCCTCAGGCGGTATTTGGAGACCTGGGTCTCCATTGTTTCCAGGAGGTTTACGTGCGTTTGCTGAATAATGGGTAAGTCTTCCTCAATACACAGATCATAAGGAGTTTTACCTACCAGTTCATTCGGGCTGTAGCCCAATATCGTTTGTACAGATGGAGACATGTACAGGCATTCTGCTGTAGGAGCATGTATGGTAATCAGGTCGGCAGAATTTTCGGTAATAAGCCTGTAACGGGCCTCGCTTTCAAGAAGCGCCTCTTTGGTATGAAGTATTTGCTCCAGCTGTTCGTGCAGCTCCTCGTTAGCGGCTGCCAGCTCTTCCTGTATATCTTTAAGGTTTTGCTCGGCCAGGCGCATTTCGGTTATATCTTGCATAGCAACTACAGCACCTGCAAAGCGGCCATTGCTTTTAAAAATTTGCCGGCCTGTGCATTGCATTAGCTTTTTCTGGCCGTTTGGAGTGCCAATAACCAGCTCTTGTTTGCTTACCTCATGCCCTTTAAAGGCTTTGTACAGGGGTATATCTTCCTGGCGAAGCAGAGTAGAGCCATCCGGAGCATATAGCTGATAAAAATGGGCCCACTCTGCAGGGGGCAGCGCCTGCTCCTGCTGGCCATGAAACTCTCGGGCAGCCCGGTTAAAGAATGTAATTATACCCTGTTCATCGCAAGCTACAATGCCATTATCGACAGATTCCAGGATAGTGGCAAGGTAATGGTGTTCTTTATCCAGGGCATCCCTGTATTCTTCAGTCTGGGTAAGCTGTTCTTTTAATTCTTCATTTATCGCAGCAAGCTCTTCCTGATGCTCTTTCAGTACTTCCTGGTGTATGTCTACATATGTTTCAAAAGCATTTTTTTCTACATATGTATAGAAGTCTTCCAGTTCCAGAGCTATGGCAATGGTTTCTTGCTGTGATGATGTATAATGAGGCAGCAATGAGAGAAGTAATCGTTTACGGGCACTGTATAATAATACAATATCAGTAACCTCAATGTTCTCGCGGGGTATATTCAGAAAATCTCCGCTACGCCAAAGGTCCAAAGTATGTAAAGCACCTTCCAGGGCGTTGTCTTCCTGTACCTGTCGTAAAAATGCATGCAAAGTAGTTTGCACTATATTAAACAATGCTTCTTCTGAAAGGTGTGCCAGTTGTTGTAGCAAAGGTGTGTCTAATTCACGAATCAGACGCAGGTTCTTCTGAGATGCCTCTAGCAGCAAATGCTTTTCTATAAATGCTGCGTAGCCCTTTAGTTTCTTAAAGATATATTGTTTTGGGGTCATTTTATAACTCCTACTTGGTACACTACTGGTTAAAAATAATTGTTTAGCGCAGTAGCTACTTAATATCAATTTGTTCTTAACTGAAAAATAAGTGCAATTATAAACGCTGTAATAAGCTGTTTTTGTAAAAGTATCTTACCAGCAAAATGCATAGATAAGCTAATATTCCCTTAATGTTACTTAAATTTTTCACAAAAAGCTACCTTTACCCACCATTGGCTTTTACTAAAAAGTGTTGCCTCTGCTGACAAAACTATCCTAAAAAGGAAAAACAAGACATTAAAGTTGCAGAGGAGGCATATTTTCCATAAAATAGCCTTTTTATGGAAAGCCGGCTTTATAAATACATTATATATACTTTTTGCCAGCACCATTTACATATAGGGAAGCTGCAGCATATGCACTTAACATTGACATAACAACGTACTTACTTTAACCAGATTATAATAACCGGTATCATCCACACAAATTTATTTCAGTATGCAAATTGCAACCGACACCACCACTGCATTTATAACCAAATATGCACAGCACCCACGCTATATTGTGCCCACCGGGCCGGAGCTAAATGCCCAATCATGGCAGGCAGAAGCAGCTTTGCGCATGTTTTTAAATAACCTAACCGAAGAGGTAGCTGAAGACCCTGAAAAGCTGGTTGTATATGGCGGCACCGGCCAGGCTGCCAGAACCCCCGAAGCAGCCCGCAAAATTATTGAGCTATTGTTAAACCTTACTGATGACCAAAGCCTGCTGGTGCAATCGGGTAAGCCGGTAGGTGTATTGCCTACGCACCCCGAGGCACCCCGCGTGCTTATTGCCAATAGTAACCTTGTGCCCAATTGGGCTACCTGGGAGCATTTTAATGAGCTAAAAGAGCGAGGCCTGATGATGTATGGCCAGATGACCGCCGGTAGCTGGATCTACATTGGTACCCAAGGTATTTTGCAAGGCACTTACGAGACTTTTATGGCCTGTGCCGAAAAATACTTTGGCGGAGACCTTAAGCATAGGCTGTTGGTAACCGGTGGCCTGGGTGGTATGGGAGGCGCTCAGCCCTTGGCCGCTACCATTGCAGGGGCAGCGTTTTTAGGCGTAGATGTAGACCCAAGCCGTATTGAAAAGCGCCTGCAAACCCGCTATATTGATAAAATGACTTACTCTTATGAGGAAGCGCGCGATTGGGTACTGGAAGCAAAAGCAAAAGGTGAGGCCTTATCTGTAGGTTTGGTAGGCAATATAGCCGATGTGCTGGAACGCCTGTTGCAAGAAGACATTATACCCGAAATAATAACCGACCAGACCTCCGCCCATGACCCCATCGATGGTTATGTGCCCCAGGGCCTGAGCCTGGAAGAAGCCAAAACACTGCGCATCCAGAACCCTGAAGAGTACAAGAAACGCAGCCTGGCTACCATGAGCCGCCATGTAAACTACATGCTGCAAATGCAGCAAAGAGGCAGTAAAGCCTTTGACTACGGAAATAACCTGCGCGAATATGCGAAGCAGGGAGGTGAGAAAAACGCCTACGATATTCCTGGTTTTGTGCCGGAGTACATTCGCCCGCTTTTCTGCGAAGGGCAAGGGCCTTTCCGTTGGGCGGTGCTATCTGGCGACCCGGAAGATATCCGTGTAACCGATGAGGCTCTTATTGAAGCTTTTCCTGAGAACACCAAAATGATTAACTGGCTGCGTAATGCCCGTGAGAAGGTAGCCTTCCAGGGCCTGCCAAGCCGTATATGCTGGCTAGGTATGGGGCAGCGCGAAAAAGCAGGCCTTATTTTTAACGAGCTGGTGCGCACAGGGAAAGTAAAAGCCCCGATCGTAATTGGCCGCGATCACCTGGATTGTGGCTCTGTAGCCTCGCCCAACCGCGAAACCGAAGCCATGAAAGATGGCAGTGATGCTGTTTCTGATTGGCCTTTGTTAAACCTTATGGCTAATGCCAGCGGGGGTGCCACCTGGATCTCTTTTCACCATGGCGGCGGGGTAGGGATTGGCTACTCGCAACATGCCGGTATGGTTATCCTGGCCGATGGTACCGAAAGGGCAGAGCGTTGTTTAAAAAGAGTACTGCATAATGATCCGGCCATGGGTGTAATACGCCATGCCGATGCCGGGTACGAAATTGCCCAGAATGCAGCGGCTCGCTTTGGCCTGGATGTTTGATATTAGCAAAACTAACGCGTTAGTAAAGCCTTATGAGTAACGATACCTATTGCCTTATTGGGCCTTTTACCCAGGTTGTAACGCTTGGTAACCTGCCATTGGCTGGCTCGCTAAGCAATGAGCACTTGGAAATTATAGAAAATGGCGGAGTGCTGGTGCAAAATGGAACTATAAAAGCCATTGGCCCTTACCAACAACTGGCCAGGGAGGCAGAAGGGTGCAAAATACAAGCAATAACCGGGGAGCATGTGTTGCTCCCCGGTTTTATAGATGCCCATACTCATATTTGTTTTGGTGGAAGCCGCGCTAATGACTATGCCCTGAGAACATCAGGTAAATCATACCTGGATATTGCCCGCAGTGGTGGGGGGATACTGGATAGTGTGCGCAAAACCCGGCAGGCCAGTGCCGAAGAGCTATTGCAGGGTCTGCTACACCGAAGCAAGAGGCACTTAAACGAGGGGGTAACAACCTGCGAGGTAAAGAGCGGCTATGGCCTATCGGTTGAAGCAGAATTAAAGATGCTGCGTACCATCGTAAAATCCAATAGCCTGCAACCAATGGATCTGGTGCCTACCTGCCTAGCGGCCCATACCATGCCCCCGGAGTTTACGGATAAGGCTACCTACCTGGAGCATATTACTACAGAATTACTGCCCTTAGTAAAACAAGAAGGCCTAAGTAACCGTGTAGATATTTTTGTAGAAGACACCGCTTTTGATGTAGCCATTGCAGAGCCATTTCTGCAAAAGGCTAAAGCGCAGGGTTTTGACATTACCATTCATGCCGATCAGTTTACTACTGGTGGTAGTGCGCTGGCCTGCAGGGTAGGCGCACTAAGTGCCGACCACCTGGAGGCCAGCACCGCAGCAGAGGTGCACCAGCTGGCAAAAGCGGGGGTGGCAGCTGTAGTTTTGCCTGGCGCATCGTTGGGCCTGGGTATGCACTTTGCACCGGCACGTATGCTGCTTAATGAAGGGGCCAGCCTGGTTATTGCCACCGACTGGAACCCCGGGTCTGCACCGATGGGCGATTTGCTTTTACAGGCTGCTGTTTTAGGTGCCATGCAAAAGCTTAGCCATGCAGAAGTACTTGCTGCAATTACCTACAGGGCAGCTAATGCCCTGGGCTTGCAAGACAGGGGGGCTATTGCTGAGGGTATGCTGGCCGATATGGTTGCTTTTCCATGTAGCGATTATCGCGAAATTCTATATCAGCAAGGTAAGTTAAAGCCGCTGCACATCTGGAAGAGGGGTGCTTTATGCAGTGGATCATAAATAAAAAAACATGTATAAACCAACCTATAAAACCCTTTGGCAGGGCCGTGTAGATGCTGCCGATGGCAAAGAAGGAGCCCGCTGGCACGAGGTAGTAGAATTAATTAATCTCGATACGCACCCCGTAAAGCCTGTGGTAGCTACTGAGCAGGCATTTGCATTTTTAGGTTTTAGCAGTGATGAAGGGGTGCGTAGAAACCAGGGGCGTGTGGGTGCCTTTCATGGGCCAGATTCCCTGCGGCAGGCCATGAGCT
>FPIC01005845.1_pt1 | contig 22601 bp, 19 predicted proteins | sample 1504481 | NCBI WGS metagenome assembly FPIC01 (sample SAMEA4475357, study PRJEB15587) | soil metagenome | biome: Soil; feature: Field | place: India | collected 2015-03-11 | depth 0 m
CGCCAGGCCCTAGGGTGTACCGGAAAGCGTACAATATTAGCGCCCCAGCTTTTTATCTCTTCAAAATGGCGCTTATCCCAGTGGCCTTCTTTGTCCATTTTATCTGGATCGCTCACATTAAGGCCCCGAAACACTACCGGTTTGCCATCAGAGGTTACAAACTTATTTCCCTTTACACTTACCGGGCTTAATGTAGCCGTTACAGGTTGCGCTTCTGCTGTAAAAAACATGCACAGGCAAAGTAACAGGTATAAAATAAAGTTTATTTGCTTCATAATAAAGGAGTTGGGTTTGTTGATGGGTTGCCTCAAGTGCAGAACCAAGTAAAGCAAAGCAAAGCAGATATGCAAACAACATTATGCATACGAAGGGTAAAAGTGATTTCTGCTCCTTGGTTTAGTATAATTATGTAAAAGCCTAATTCCTTCGCTATCAATAAAGATGCGATGATGCCAGTGCTAAATTTACAAAAGCGGGATAATTCTGTAATATTTTTGATAAGAGTTTATAACGAATACAACAATATCCACATTTGTATAATATTTCCGGTTTGACGTGGTATTTTGAAAGGATGGTAGTGTCGGTACTTTATAATACCCAAATATGTTGTATTTAATAAAAAGCATTTATATTTTTGGTTTCCTATTACCTTCCAGATGATCATTAAAACTTATACAAAACTTCTGCACGCCTTCCTTATTGCATGGGCACTGGTACATGCTTGCTTTAACAATCATTCTTATGCCCAGTTATTACCAAAATTTGTTTTATCTCAACAGGGGGCAAACCAACCCTTTTTAACACCAGTTGCTGCAAGCATACCTAGCGAAACATCAGCTATTCAAAGTTTTCAGGGTACAGCAGTTGTAAAATCATTGCCCCAGAACAGTCAGGAATATAATTACACTGCAGGTGAATGGAAGCACTCGTATAACACTGAATACACTTATGATAAAACAGGTCTGTTAACCAGTAAGTTAAACCGATCGGTCATCTGGAGTAATGCAGATCGCGATGTATATACTTACGATCAATTTGGAAATGAAACAGAGCGATTATATCAATCTCTCTTTCACAATGATACCTGGACAACCCAATTTGGTTCCAGAACAGAATATACATATAACAGTAAAAACCAGGTGGTTAAAGAGGTAAAGACTGACTTGACCAACGGTTCCTGGGAAAGGTGGGGTATATGGCAGTATGTGTATGACGAACAGGGCAGAAAAGTAAAGTATATTTTTGACAGAGTTGATGAATCTGATTTCGATAAATATATCAGAATTGCTCAATACCATGGATCCGAGCATAGTCCACACACCCTGCTTGATAGTGCTATTTATAAAGATGGCAGGTTTAATATACTTCACTATACCGATTTTGAATGGCATGCAGAGTGGCTACCTACTTATTACATTCTTGAAACTTGGGAAGCTGGAAGCAGAATGGAAGATAAAAGGTATACAACAGCATACGATCAGTATGATGATGAAATAGAGTTCAAAGAAGAAGTTTTAACAGATAAGGGTTGGATAACTATAACTCATGAACAAAACCTGTTGACTTATAACAGCAGTGGTGATGTTACAGAGAAAATCGTAAAGAAATGGAGCAGCCTGGAGCAAGTTCTAAAAAATGAAAAAAAATACGTGTTTTCAAACTTTCTCCGGATCACAACAGGTACCCAGCAGGATGCATATACCGAAACAAAGGTATATCCTAACCCTGCCACTTCTACACTATTTATTGAAGGTGAGATTACCGAAACTACGCAGCTACTGTTAAAAGATTTAACCGGAAAAGTAGTGTTAAGTCAATTGATTCCTGCAGGTGCAGCAACTGTGCAAGAACTGAATCTAACTGCTCTGCCCAAAGGCTTGTATGTGCTTACCATAAAAAACAGCAGGGCTACCTACAGCAGTAAGGTAGTTAAGCAATAAGTAACTACTACCAGTTCCAAACCGGCCTTTAAAACAATACATAAAGTGTTCAAAGACCTGATTTAAATATTCATGCTAAAAAAATATACCTGGCTCTGGTTGTTTGTACTATTGTGCCTTGCTGCATGCAAAAAAGAAGAAGCCATAGAGTACCCTGTAATACTAACAGGTGAGGTAACGCATGTAAGTGATCAAGGAGCAACCTTTCAAGCCAGAATCAGCAATTTTGGCAATAAGAAAATCCTGGAATGGGGCTTTTTAGTATCTACATCCGAAAACCCTACATTACAAAATGGTGCGCATGTGTTTACTGCCGAACATTCCAACCAGGAGTTTCGTTCTTTTCGTGTGCATACCTCTATTGTGAAAGATGAAGTGTATGTAGTAAGGGCATACCTCAAAACAAACAATGAAGTGATATATGGTAACCAGGTTAAATTTTCAAGTAAAGGAAGCCAACCACCTGTATTAAAAGGGTATTATCCCGCACAAGCCCGCCTGGGCGATACATTGACCATTACTGGCAGTAACCTGTGGTATATTAAAATTGCTACAAAGGTGTTTTTTGATGATGTGGAGGCAAGAGTTATCTATGCAACTACAGATACCTTGAAAGCAATTGTACCTACCAGCCTGGATAAAAATGTGTATTCTCTATCGGTTCATATTGCTAGTGATAAATACCCCATACCAGAGAAGTTTTCTCTAATTAAGCCAGAGATAAGCCATTTTTATCCTAAAGTGATAACCTGGGGAAGCACTGTAACAGTTGTTGGCAAAAACCTGAAGTCGCCAGCCGGAGATGCAACGCTAATGGTAAATGGAGTTGAAGCCAGGTATTACGGACTTTTTGGAAAGGTTAATGCAACCGGGGATACTATCCGGTTTTCGATTCATACGTTGTATTATACCTGGTCAGCAGATTTATCTATCCAGTTATTCAATATAAAATCTGTTTTTGCAGAACCCATGCTGCTCGATCCGTTTGTTTTAACAGACTTTACTCCTAAACGAACTATGGTTGGTAGTACTGTATTGCTTAAGGGTAACAACTTTGGACAAAGGCCCTCCGAAATTTGGGTAAATATTGGTGGTATGAACGTACAGCCTGACAGAATAACGCCTGAGGGACTAGAAGTTACGCTACCCAGTATGAATTATTCGGGGTACAGGTCTCGCGAAAATACAATTAGTGTGAGAATGCATGCTTTAGAACAAACATATAATGAAAAGTTATTTTTGTTAGATCCATGGCTTAAGATCAGAATCAATACACAATATGGGTATTATTCAAAAGCGTTTGAGATTGGGCGTAAAATTTACTTTATTGATTATAGTTGGGGCAGTATCCACCAGTTTAACCCCCACAATGGCGACTGGAAAACGAATAAGATTGCCAATGGATTCACTAACATCAGTTTTGCCATTGGCAAATATATTTACCTGAGTTTACAGGGTGATTATTACTATGATAACCCTCAGATAATACGCTATGACACTGAAACGGGTAAGAGCACACTCGTTGCATCTTTTCCTGGCTTAAACCGGGATAATGCAGTTTCTTTTGCCATAGATGGATATGGTTATGTAGTAGGTGGAAAAAGCCCCTATAACAATGGTAATCTTTATGATATATGGCGCTATGACCCTACAACTGACCAATGGGCGGTTTATTTAGTAATGCAAACTGCCGAGGAGAAAGATGTGCTTAATACAGGCATTGAAACCGTAACCATTGCGGAGGGAAAAGCCTATTTAAAGTTAAAATCTACATCCCAGAAAGTGTATTACTTTGACCCTTCTTCTTCACAAAAGCTCCGACGCATAAAAGACTTCCCGGTTGCAGGTGGGGTCTGGTCATCTTCTTTTTCATTTACAATAAGAAATATTCCATATTTTATCGTAGGCCAGAGCAATTTGTATTATTATTCATCAGCCAATGATAGCTGGGTTAAAGTAAATACAACAGCTCCGTTTTCATATTCTGGAGGTACAACGGCTACACTTGATAACCAGGTGTATATAAAAGCAAGCAGCGAAAATTACCTTTGGTTGTTTGACCCACACTTGTAAACAAGATAAGCATGAATAAACGAATGTTAGTGATGATGGCGGCCTTGATAATTTCTATTCAAGTAGCGTCTGCTCAGTATATCAATAATAAATTAAACATATACGCAGGTGTTAGGAAGCTTACTGTTCCAAACCTGTCAACCAGCATACAGGGTGATTTCAGGATGCCTGCCTTCTATTATACTATGCAGCCGGGTTTTAGCCATTCAGTCCGGGCAACTTATCATTTAACCGATTTTTTGAGGGCAGGTATAGGGTACGAGCAAAGTGAGTTTAGTAATCAGCATGATAAGGACCATTCGATATACAGTGGTGCACAGGCAAAAGCTAAGTATTGGGGTGCTATAGTGATGGTACATAAAAAAGCTTCTTCTGTTGGGCATTTAAGCAAAGTACGGTTTACAGCACAGGTCAACCCGCAGGTAGGTTTTCATTGGGCATCCGTACGAAGCACTCCTTACAGCGCATACATGCTTACGGGAGGCAGAGAAGTTGCGCTGCCTGCTACTGAGCAGTATACGGGTGCCGGAGGCAATGTATCAGTAGGCCTTGAATATACATGTTTCAATATAATGGGGCTTTATGCAAATTATGGCTATAGTTATCACCGTACTAAAAGTACGCTACACGCTGACCCCAGCCTGCGATACCAGTTTGTTGAAGCGGGCCTGTACCTTCGTTTGCTGAATAACAAAAGATATTTCTACTAACTCCTTAAACCGTGAGGATAATATACACCCTAATATTCGTTATTGTATGTTTTGCATTGTGCCAGGCACAGGACCGCTCGGGTACTTCAAAAAGCTTTGTAAGCGACCTGAGCTTTTCTAAAGGAGGCACTTTACTGGCAGCAGCCGAAGACCAAAGCATTTGCATTTATCATTACAATACCCAAAGTCTTTACAAAAAACTACAGGGCGGGCACAGAGGGGATGTACTGTCGGTCGCCATATCTCCGGATAGCAGCCTTGTGGTATCGGGTGGTAAAGATGGGAAAGTAATTCTCTGGAGCCTTACAGAAGGTAAAGTTGTGCAGGAGCTGTATCAGCATACAGGTGTTGTGACTAACGTTAAGTTTAGCCCTGACGGGAAACGCATTGTATCAGGAGCATCTGATGATAAAATGGCAGTGCATGATCTGGATAAAAAGATACAGAGCACAGCCTTATCGTTTCATACTGATGATGTAACGGCCATAGCCTTTCTGAACAATAAAATGGTAATAAGTGCAGGTGCAGATGGTAAAGTAGCCTTCTGGAACCTGGAAAAAAATGAACTGCAAACCAGTTTTAAAGACCGTAGAAGTTGGATCAGGAGTATTGCTGTAGAAGAGGAGGGGCGTTATTTGTATACCGTAGGAGATAACGGCCGTGTACATGAATGGACTATTTCAAATCTTGATATGATCACAAAAAGTGAAACCACCCATTGGGGAACTTCCTGGGTAATGGGGGTAGATCATTCATTAGCCCATTACGCAGATGCGTACAGTTCAATGAGTGGACTGGTATTGATAAAAACAACCCTTAGCTTTTTATATATGCAAAAACTAAAGGCACCTGCCACAAAAATACTATTTCAGCCCCAGAGCGGAATAGTGATGAAGCTGGCTGTAGCAACCTATGGGGGAGGTGTTGTATTTATTGATGCAAGAGAAATGCCAACCGTAGATACCTTGTTTGGCAGAATCTATTTTTCTGTTTTTAGCAGGTAAGCGGGGGTAAAGTAAATTCCGGGTTTTGTTGGTTTTAATGTGTTAAGTACCGTACATACTATTTTAACGGATTAAGCATATGAAACTCAAAAACCTGAAAAAATATACAAGAGTAAAATATATCTCTTTTTTTAGTGCGATAGCGGTTCTTACCCTGGTTTTTAACCAGGCCATAGCCCAAAGGGCTACGGGCATACCCTACGATAACAACCCAACCGCCATGAACCCTTACCTGTTGTTTTTTGTAGTGCTGCCGGTAATGGCCATTTTGTTTTATTTCTTTTTCTGGAAACGCAGAATGTAGCGTGTTTATTAAAATACTGCTAGTTTTAGGTTTCTTTTAAACACAATACATGCAAACGTTAGATCAGCTGTTGGCCGGGCAGCTTGCAGGGGCTACACGTGTACAGTTAGCCTGTGGCCTTAAAGAGGTACCCAAGCAGGTAATAGAACTAGCCGATACCCTCGAAATACTAGACCTGTCAGGTAACCAGCTCAGTTCGCTTCCTCAAAGCTTTAGTACATTAAAGAAGCTTAAAATCCTTTTTCTATCCAATAACTGCTTTACAGAACTGCCGGCTGTTTTAGGCCAGTGCCACAGCCTTGAAATGATCGGTTTTAAAGCAAATGCCATACGCTACGTGCCCAAAGATGCACTGCCGCCCCGTTTGCGCTGGCTGATCCTGACCGACAACCAGGTTGAAGAACTTCCCGAAAGTATAGGCTACTGTACCCGTATGCAAAAGCTGATGCTGGCGGGGAATAAGCTATGCAGTTTGCCTTCCAGCCTGGCAAATTGCAAAAACCTGGAGCTGCTACGTATTTCTGCCAACCAGTTGCAGGCGTTGCCGGGTTGGTTGCTTACCATGCCCCGGCTATCATGGCTGGCCCTGGCGGGTAACCCTTTTAGTATGCAAGCGATACAACAGAGTGCCCTGCCTGTTATTTCCTGGCACCAGTTACAGATTTTAGAACAGCTGGGCGAAGGAGCCTCGGGTGTTATATCTAAAGCAGCCTGGGTTAAAAACGATACAGAGAAGAGTCCCACAGAAGTAGCCGTAAAAGTATTTAAAGGGCAGGTAACCAGCGATGGCCTTCCAGAAGATGAAATGGCAGCGAGTATTGCTGCAGGTACACATTCTAACCTGGTAGAAGTACTGGGTAGAATAGGAGAGCACCCTGAACATAAACAGGGACTTATTTTTAAACTTATACCGCCTGGCTATACCAATCTGGGTAATGCCCCAAGTTTTGAAACCTGCACCCGCGATACGTTTAAAGAGGGTACTGTATTTAGCTTAAATGTTGTACTGCAGGTGTTAACAGGGGTTGCCTCTGCTACTGCGCATTTGCATGCGCGTGGTATTTTACATGGCGACCTGTATGCACATAACATTTTGTACAACAGCCAGGCCCATGCCCTGTTTGGCGATTTTGGAGCAGCCAGCCTGTACGATACAGCGAGTAGTACAGCCTCTTATTTACAAAAAATTGAAGTAAGAGCCTTTGGTTGCTTAATAGAAGACCTGCTGGAGCATACGCGCCCCAATTATGGTAATAAGGAAACAGTAAATGCCCTGGTAGCGCTTAAAAACCAGTGTATGCAGGAGCAGGTACAGCGCAGGCCGTCCATGCAGACTATACACCAACAATTGGCTGCCATGCCGCTAAGTACTCAACATGCGTAAGTATCAGTAATTAAAATTAACTGCTTGTCTGCAAGGTGATTTGCCGGCTGAGCCACTGGCTAAGGTACTCCATTACCTCCTGCTTAGCGGTTGCCATCTCGTTGTGGGGTTCGTGCCGTAATCCACGCCATGCTTTAAAAGTGGCCTTAGGGCCTGCATTTTCTGCAAGTTCGCGCGAGGCTTCAGCAGAAGTAATTTTATCGGCATCGCCATGCATAACAAGCATGGGTATTTTTAAAGCAGAAGCATGCTGCAAAGCCCATAAGCCCTGCTCTACCATGCTTACATAAAGCCTGACCGATATACGCTTATGCACCAGTGGGTCCTGGGCATACTTTTTCTGCTCTACCGGGTCAGAGCTAATATCCTTAGGGTCCAGTCCGTTGGGTTGGGTTAAAGAAGGCAGAATGTTGTTCATTACTTTGGCCAGCTTTACCTGCCAGGCCGGCGGTTCAAAACTTAGTTTTAGCCAGGGGGCAGATAAAACGGCACCTGCCAGCTTCGATACATCTTTTTGCAGTACATAGTTTGCAACAATATTCCCACCCATGCTATGGCCATACAAAAAGAAAGGCGTGTCATCAAAAGCAGTGTACAGGTGCCTGAGCACAACTTCAAGGTCGCTTAACAGGTGTTGGTACTCGGGGGTATGGCCGCGTTGCCCACCAGACCTGCCATGGCCCCGCTGATCGTAAATATAAACGGCCAGGTTCTGCCTGCATAAAAACTCTGCTACATGGGCATGCCGCTCATACTGGTCGCCTAAACCATGTACCATACATAAAGCAGCATCGGGCTTGTTTTGTGGTAGCCAGGCGGCCCCTTTCAGGGTAAGGCCATCGTGGGTTTTTAATTGAAATTCCTTTTTTTGCATAGGTTAGCAGGTGTAAGCAAACAGGTGTACATAAATGTACAGAATTACCCATACACTTGTATACACCTGTATTAAATTTACTTTACACGCAAGCTGTGCGTTTAAAAGCCAGGTTATTTAGAAGTAAGCGAAATGCCGCTTCCCAGCATGATAGCATCTTCTACAAAGCCCAGGGCGGCATCGGGTACAGTAGTGTTTTCACCAAGGGTTTTGCGCAGGTAAAAGAAACCAAATGTAGCAGCTATTGCTGCAAGGCCACCTACCAGGGCACCGGTAAGGGCATCGTCTTTTGCTACGGTAAATACTGTAGCGCCAACCAGGGCACCCGAGGCACTGCGCATTGCCAAAGAGGGTAGGTCGGTGCGGTCGGGCACTCCCGGAATTTTGTCGGCCACAATTTCTCCCAGCGCCATAACGCTCAGGCTGGTAGAAACCGGGCCCATTTTAAGGTAGCGGAGCCGGCTGTTCTGCAGCACATCTTTAGGCGCTGCATTAAGCTCGTGGCTTAGTATGGCAGGAGCAGCCATCGATCGCATTCCGGCAACAGCGCCAAGGCCTATTGCTTTTAAATATAGTTTGGAGTCGCTTGTCATAAGTTTATATTTTGTCTTGCCAAGCTGGGCTTAGCTGTTTTTGATTGTATCCAGTTCCTGCATGTCTTCTTTGGTAAGCGCAATTTCAATGGCTTTGTAATTTTCATCTAGGTGCTTCACCTTAGAAGTGCCGGGTATCAAAAGAATGTTGGGAGAGTGGTGCAGTAACCAGCTTAAAGCTACCTGGTGAGCAGTGGCATTGTATTTTTTACCAACCTGGTTCAGCTTTTCTACAGCGGTTACATTGCCTGCATTAAGCGGGTACCAGGGTATAAAGGCAATATCATGTTCAGCACAATACTGTAGCTCGTTCTCCCATTTGCGGTTATCAACGCTATACATGTTTTGCACCGATACAATGTTTACATATTCCTGTGCTTTTTTGATCTGTGCAGTATTTACTTCAGAGAGGCCAATGTGTTTGATCAGCCCTTCTTCTTGTGCTTTCTGTAAAAACTCCAGCGATTTTTCAAACGGTACTTCCGGATCAACCCGGTGCAGCTGGTACAGATCAATCTTATCCAGCTTTAATCGTTTCAGGCTTCCTTCCAGGGCTTCTTTCAGGTGGTCGGGGTGTGCATTGATAGGCCATTGGTTGGGGCCGGTTCTCAACAGGCCTCCTTTGGTGGCAATTACCAGGTTATCCGGGTAGGGATATAAGGCTTCGGCAATCAGCTCTTCAGATACATGGGGGCCATAGCTATCAGCTGTATCAATAAAATCAATACCCAGTTCCACGGTCCGTTTTAGTACCCGTAAAGATTCTTCCCTGTCTTTAGGAGGCCCCCATATGCCTTCGCCTGTTATTCGCATGGCTCCATAACCCATTCTGTTTACAGTAAGGTCTCCACCAATAGTAAAGGTTTTTGAGAAAGAAGCAGTCTGTTGTGCCATATAGTGTTTGTTATTAATTTAAAATTTTGTTGCTGAATAAGTTAACGGTATTGCGAAGGCCAGGTTCAAATAGCGAAGCCGTACTCCGTGTTATTGCACCGGCTGAATAAGTGGGGGATATAAATATTCTTTTATAGATTTTGCGCATACCGGTAAGCCTTTCTATATTTAGCGGCCTGGTGCTTATACCTGGCCATTAAAGCATTAACTTTTTATGCCGATCCCCACAACCTACATTCTTGCGCTTGATCAGGGCACCACAAGCTCCAGGGCCATAGTATTTAACCACCAGGCAGAGGTAGTAGCGGTTGCCCAGCAAGCATTTGAGCAGTATTTTCCCCAACCTGGCTGGGTAGAGCATAATCCCGATGATATTTGGGATACGCAGCTGCAGGTAGCCCGCGATGCTATAAAAAAAGCAGGGATAGAAGCCAGCCGTATTGCAGCCATAGGTATAACCAACCAGCGCGAAACTACCCTGGTGTGGAACCGGAAAACCGGCAAAGCCATAGGGCCAGCCATTGTATGGCAGGACCGGCGCACATCCGCCCAATGCGATAGGCTGCGGCAGGAAGGCTATGCAGAAATGATCGCTCAAAAAACCGGTTTGCTCCCGGATGCTTATTTTTCGGCATCTAAAGTACAATGGATACTGGACCATACACCTGGGGCACGGCAAATGGCCGAACAGGGTGAGCTTTGCTTTGGTACAGTAGACTCCTGGCTGGTGTGGAAGTTTACCGGCGGTACCAAACACTTTACGGATGTAAGCAATGCCAGTCGTACCATGCTTTACAATATTCATAGCCTTCAGTGGGATCACGAACTGTTAAGGCTATTCAATATACCGGCCAGCATGCTTCCCGAGGTAAAATCATGTAGCGAAGTAGTGGCCGAAACCGATCCTGCCTTGCTGGGGGCAGCTATACCTATTGCGGGCATAGCCGGAGACCAGCAGGCGGCCCTGTTCGGGCATTTATGCCTGGAGCCCGGGCATGTAAAAAACACCTATGGTACCGGGTCGTTTATGGTTATGAACACCGGGAGCAAGGCAGTAACATCTACCCACAGGCTGCTTACTACCATAGCCTGGACCCTTAATGGTAAAATAACCTATGCCCTGGAGGGAAGTATATTTTCAACAGGAGCCTCTGTACAATGGCTGCGCGATGGGCTGGGAATTATAAAAGAAGCACAGGAAAGCGATGCACTGGCCCAATCGGTACCTGATAACGGGGGTGTTTATTTTGTACCTGCATTAACCGGGCTTGGCGCTCCTTATTGGGATCCTTACGCACGTGGTTTGCTTATTGGCATTACCCGTGGCAGCACAGCGGCCCATATCTGCAGGGCCACGCTGGAGTCGATCACCTACCAGGTATGGGATGTATTACAGGCAATGGTGGCCGATACGGGCAGGGAGGTAACTGCTTTCCGTGTAGATGGCGGAGCTACAGCCAACGGGTTTTTAATGCAGTACCAGGCCAATGTGCTGGGCCTCCAGGTAATACGCCCTGGTATGCCCGAAACCACGGCCCTGGGAGCCGCTTACCTGGCGGGGCTGGCAGTAGGGTACTGGAAAAACACAGAGGAGTTAATGCAACATAAAACCGGTGATGTTGCTTTTACGCCGCAAGCCAACCCGGGTACCGTACAAAAGGCCCTGGCAGAGTGGCACAGGGCAGTAAATAGAGCTACAGGGTGGGAGCAGCCTCCTCAGGCAAATATACAATAAAGGTGGTTCCTTTGCCTGGTTCGCTGATCAGGCGTATGGAGCCATTGTGACCCTCAATGATCTTTTTTACAAGGTACAGGCCAATGCCGGATCCTTCTACATAGGTACTTACCCTTTTAAACAAGGTAAATATTTTATCCTGCTGGTTGGCCGGTATACCAATGCCGTTATCCTGCACAGTAAGTTCTATGCCACCCGGTAGTGCTACTGCCTGCACATGCACGTAAGGTGTAGTGCCGGGCACATGGTATTTAATAGCATTGGTCAACAGGTTCAGTAACACACTTCGTAAGTCCTTTCTGGGAAAAAAGATTTCTTCCACCTCCAGCCGGTAGCTTATCTGTGCCCCGGTCACTGAAATAAGTCCTTCAATGTCCAGTTGCACATCTTCAAGCAGGGAGGGTACATGAAGCTTTTCTGATCTTGACAGGGTTAATTCTTTTTGCACATTGATCACTTCAGTAAGCTCCTGTATAGTTCTGCGCAGCCTTTTTACCGAAGTGTTCATCATGTCCAGTAATGTATTTTCTTCTTCGGCTACACCTGGTCTTATTTTCCGGTCTATCGCCATCATCAGTCCTTCCATATTGGTAATGGGCGACTTTAAATCATGCGATGCCGTATATACAAAAGTATCAAGGTCACTGTTAATGCGTTCCAGTTGCCTGTTTTTCTGGATCAGCTCTGCCGTGCGGCTTTGCACCCTTTCTTCCAGGGCATTATTGGCTTCTGTAAGCAACTGTTCATTTAGCACCAGGGCCTGGTTGGCATCGGTAAGCTTCTGGTTGGTTTTGATAATTTCTTCTTCAATCTTCTTGCGTTCTGTTATGTCTTCAGATATACCCAGTATCTGGCGGGGAACACCCTGGTTGGTATATTTAAAGATTTTTTCAATAGAACGGATCCAGCGCCATTCTCCATTGGCATGCTTTAACCGGCATATAATTTCTACAGGTGAGGTGGGCTTTTCGGTTAAAAACTTCTGATCCCTTGCCCGCACCATAGGTAAGTCATCCGGGTGTACCAGTATATCAACTATCCCGTTACCCATATTAGCCACCTCTTCTGCAGTGTAGCCCAACAGGGTAGTAACCTCGCGGTTTATGTATACATTTTTTTGCTCCTGCAAATCGTACACAAAAATAATATTGGGTACCGAGTCGGTTATAACCTGTATCAGTTGCTTGCTTTCTCTAAGCTCTTTCTCAACCTGCACCCTTTCTGTAATATCCTGGGTAATTCCTTTTAAGCCTATGGTTTTGCCCTGCTGGTCTTTTACCGGAATGCCTTTGCCAACAAGGGTTTTGTGTTTACCGGTGGGGGTGGTAATGCGGTACACCACCGTATAAGGTTGCCCGCTTTTATAGGCCTGGCTTACCGTTTCCCGGATATGCTCTACATCTTCCGGGTATACGTGTTCTGCAGCCCTTTCGGGTGACAGCGGGATGCTTTTATCGGTTTCAAAATTATCATACAGGCTCTCGGAATAAAATGAGGCTGCGGGGTTTTCAAAATTATATTCCCAGTGGCCAACCCGGGCTACAATCTGTGCTTCGCGCAGGCGGCTTTCATTTTGCTGAAGTACCTGTTTGGTATGTTCCAGTTCTATTATTTTTTGTGACAAAGCGTTGTTGGTTTCTTCCAGTTTTTGCTGCTGCTCCTTTAAAATCAGCTCTGCTTTTTTCCGCTCGCTTATATCGTGTGCAATACACAGCACCTCTGTTACCTCACCTTGTTTTTTATTATATAAGGGTATGGCATAACCATCGTACCAGCCATCAAACGATTTAAATTGCCTGTCGCTTATATACACCTTCTGGCCGGTAGCAAAGGCCTCCAGTATTTCATTTGATTCTTTGGAGTCCTTGTGAGCAGGGATCACTTCAGACAGTTGCTTCCCCAGGATATCTGCTTTCTTTATACCGCTTTGTCTTTCAAATTTTGCGTTCCACTCCAGTATTTTCAGGTCTTTGTCATACACTACTATACCGTGTTCGGAATGTTCGATCAGGCTGCTTAAAAAATCGTTTTTCTTATGGAGTTCTTCCTGGTTAATATCAAGGTAGGCCTGAATGAAGTATTTATGTGCCCGGTTAAAAACCCTTTCTATTTCCCTGTGTATAGCCGCAAAAATCGCAGGGTCAACAGTGTAATAAGGTAAAAACTCAACCAGTACCTGCCGCCTTATGTTAAAGTACAATATTATATCATCATCTTTTAAGGCTCCTTTCGGAAAGAGGGGATCTTGATCCTGTTTCCAGTCATCAATGGTTTTGGTTAGCCCTTCATAGGCTGTACCCTGCTGTAGCTGCTGGTAAAATGCTTTGATACGGGGCAGAATGAGTGCCGCCAGCTCTTCATCAGTAGTGTAGGCAAAGTAACCAAGCACCGATAGGTTGTGTTCTTTTGACAGAGCAATGCTTGTTAAGGCCGCTTCAGGAAGCTTATGCTCAATAAGAAACTGTGCATACGCTTTTACCTGGTAATAATTCAAGCCAACCTGTTGTTCTGTAAGCTCCATGGATTAAAAAAAGGAGAAATAGTGGTAGTAAGGATATATACTATGCTTTGTGGGAGCGGACTCAGTAAAAGTACGGATTATATATTAGTAAACGTGTTTAAAGATTAAAATTATATAAACTATCGATTGCATGCTACATATAGTACTATATTGTTTTTGCCTATAGTATAATCATGTATATGCAAATTATTGAATGCCAAAAATTTGTAATTCATAAATGTACAAAGCTCTTAAAACTAAAGCAATACTAAAATGTAAGGGTACAAGTAATAAACACTATATCTATGCAAAGGTTTGTAAAAATAGTATTTTGTGAATATGTCTGCCCCTGAATTGAGGGCGCTGTTTGGAAGGGGCATACGTATAGCTTGTATATTGGTTTTGTTCTTTTGTGCATCGCTTTCTATATGCTGCTGCCGCAGCAATTGCTCAGTGCAGGGTAAATAGAATTGGGCTGTATTGTACTTATAAAGATTTGTGTAATTTTGTGCATTCATGTATGCTTTCTATTTCCCGCACTAAACAGTCCTGTTATGAAACTGTTACGTTCCCTTCTGCTGGCTTTGGTATTCGTTTCTGGCTTTGCCATGGCGCTCTACGCGCTTTCTTATCTTTCTTTGAATCCGGATTGGGGTTTCCTGGAAAGTAAATCGCCATCTGTTAAATCAGGAGTAGTATGGCAGTTTTGTTTTTATGGCCACCTGCTGGCAGGTATAGTGGCCATTGTGCTGGGGCCATTTCAGTTTATACAACGCCTGCGCAAGCGTTATCCAAAGGCCCACAGGCTTGCAGGGGTTGTGTATGTGGGAGCCATTGTGGTGGGGGGCTTACTGGCCCTCTATTCAGCAGCCTATGCAGATGGCGGGCCTATAGGTAAATCGGGGTTTATGGGCCTGGCTCTGGCCTGGCTTATTACTACTGTTATAGCCTTTGCCAAAATCAGGCAGGGTAAGGTAAACCAGCATGAGCAATGGATGATCAGAAGCTATGCGGTAACCTGGGCAGCTGTTTCTTTCCGTATTCTGATAGGTGTAGGCATAGCGGCAGGTCTTACTTTTGATATATCGTACAGGCTTACAGCCTGGTTCTGCTGGCTCGTAAACCTGGGGGTGGCAGAGTTTATTATATATAAGCTCATGCAGGCCCGCGGGCAAAAAAAGCCTGCCTACCAGGAAACCATAACGCAATAAGCTGTAATTTGAGGCATAAGGCATTTATTTAATGTTTGCACTCCTGGCAAGCGTAGTAAATATACTTTTGCTTACTTAACGTATACCTGTGCAACCATTGCGCATTATTTATGAGTAACTCTACAACCGATCAGTTAAAACAATATTTTACCCTGTACCGCAGCCTGCAGGAGCGGGGAGGCCCCGAAGAAGATGAAGCACTTTTTGAGCAGTGCCTCCTTTTGCAGGAAGAAATTCTGGCTCATTTTGGTTTGCCTCCGGCAGACCGCTACCGGCAAATTTTCTGGAAGTTTACCGAGGCAGGCTCCTTAACTACCCGTTTGCTTGCACAAACCGAAAGCAGGCTTAAAAAAGCTGCAGAAAAATACCTGTCCAGGCCAGCCCAAACCGACCTGGAACTGCTAACACAAGCCCGCACAAAGAAGCTGGATCCGTTCGATGTTTTGCCTGAGCTGGGCCACCCCACCCACGATTATACTTTTTACCTCTACAGGGTGTTGCTTCTGCAGGATCTTGCCAGCCCCGAGGAAGTGCTGGAAGAGCTGAACCGCATCAAAGAAATAAATGCATATAAGGAAATTGCTACTCTCAAGTTTGATACAGAAGCGCCTTTTGATAAAAGTGATACCTACAGAAAGTATAAGCCATTGCTCCGCTACCTGGACGGGTACCTTGCCTATGAGGAGGCCGATGAATATGAAGAAGAGTAAGCCCCTGCCGGAGTATTTAACATTGCCAGATCCAGGCTAAGTAATGCTAATTTAAAATATAAATAGGATTACCCATTTATTAATCGTACCTTTATCATTCACTTAATAATATTATTTTGAATAAAGGAACCGTAAAATTTTTTAATGACCTGAAAGGGTTTGGTTTTATCAAGGAACAAAACTCTGACAAGGAGTATTTTGTACACGTTTCTGGTCTTGTAAATGAGATCAGAGAGAATGATTTAGTTACATTTGACATTGAAGAAGGTAAAAGAGGCCTTAATGCAGTTAATGTAAAAATTGCTTAGCCTGCAATTTCCATATAAAACAAGGGCCTTACACGCGGTGTAAGGCTTTTTTATTGCTTAACAGGCTTTGATTTCTGTAACAGTCATACCTGTTTTGCCTAAACCCAATACCTATGAACAGAAAATACCTGGTTGATACATCAACTCACGAATATATTTGTATAGCCCTGCACAGCGGTAAAGACTGGAAACCCAATAACCAGGGTTTTCTGCAGGAGTTTATGGACTCGCGTCCCAACAAAGCAGAAGAAGGTGAAAATGCGGATATCATTACCGGAGAATACAACGATAATAAATTTTTCCAGACATGGATTCGCAATGGTACTAACTTCGTAGTGAAGTAAAGCGGCCTATTCAGGCAATCTGTATTAATTACAGACTAATCGAATTAAATAACGTATATAAGGGTTATATATATAATTAAACTAGTTTAAGAACCAAAACACAATACATGGGCAGATCACAGGAAACCTTTAGTAAGAAAGAAAAAGAAAAGAAGAGGCTTAAAAAGCGCCAGGATAAAGAGCAGCGTAAAGAAGAGCGCAAAGCAAACTCAGACAGCGGCAAGGGCATAGATGAAATGATGGCCTATGTGGATGAATTTGGAAATATTTCATCTACACCTCCCGATCCTACAAAAAAGAAAAAAGAAGTTAAGCAGGAAGATATTCAGATCGGAGTTTCCAGACAGGAACCAACGGATCCCGAAGATCTTACCCGGTCGGGCAAAGTTACTTTCTTTAACGAATCTAAAGGTTACGGATTTATAAGAGACTCCCAATCACAAGAAAGCATATTTGTGCACATAAATGGACTGGTACACCAGATCAAAGAAAACGACAAAGTAAGCTTTGAAGTTGAAATGGGGCCTAAAGGACCTAATGCAGTACGGGTTAAACTTGTTTAATCCCTACGCTAGTTCCAGGCTTTAACCAGCATATAAAACAGCAAGAGCCGCCCGGTATAAGGGTGGCTCTTGCTGTTTACAGCTATTTTACTTTTTTGTAAGCCTCCATAATCAATAATTTCTGCTTTTTCCTTTCATGCACACATTGAATGTGAATTTCAAGGTATATTTACGCAAGGTCGCAAACCCAGTATCATACGGGGTAAACATACATTTTCATGAAAAGAAAAACCATCCTCATTCTTGTTCTTTGTATAGTTCTGTTGGCTGTACTTATGGCCGGTGCTGCCATAGGAGGGTTATACTATAACCAGAAACGCCTCACCCAAATGGCCATAAGCAAAATCAACGAGAGTTTTGTGGGCCGCCTGGATGTAGATGATAGTTACATTTCACTGTTCTCAGATTTTCCATATGTATCCATAGACCTGCATGGGGTGCGCTTTTTTGCAACCAAAGAAGGCAATACCAGGCCCATTTATGAGGCCGATGACCTGTATGTAGGTTTTGATATATACGATATACTGAACAGCCATTATTATGTAAAAAGCCTGCGCCTGCAAAACGGCCACCTGGATGTTGTGCAGCATGCCAATGGAGATCTTAACCTCCTGCTGGCCAAAGGCATTACCGAAAGCACAGAAGAAGAAAAGGAAAGTGACTTTCATTTTGAGCTGAAAGAAATACACCTGCGCAACTTTACCATTACAAAATTAAGCGAAAGCGATGGGCAGTTTGTTTCATTGCAGGTACAGGATGCAGATGTAACCTTCCGTATGGCGCCGGATCATATTTTTGCAAGCCTGGACAGCCGCTTTATAGCCGATGTAATACAAGGCGATAGCAGCTCATTCTTTAAAAATAAACACTTGGAGCTGCACACCACGGTAGATTATGATGAAGTGCGGCAACTGCTTACCGTATCGCCCAGCCAGCTAAGCCTGGAGGGCGCCAGTTTTGCCCTGCAAGGCACCATAGACCTGGATGATGACCTGAGCCTGGACCTGGAGCTCAACGGGCAGAAACCAGATTTTAGCCTGTTTGCCTCACTGGCTCCCAACGAAGTAGCCGAAGCCCTTAAACGCTACCAGAACAAGGGCAAGATCTATTTTAAAGGAAACATAAAGGGTAAAGCCGCCAATGGGCATCTGCCTTTTGTTGAGGTGCACTTCGGGGCCGAAGACCTGTATTTTCTGCACACCGAAGCAGCCCGTAAAGTAGAAGACCTGCAGTTTAAAGGTTATTTTACCAACGGTGCAGGGCATAGCCTCGAAACCTCAGAGCTAAGGCTGGAAAACGTATATGCCAAGCCCGAAGAAGGTATTTTTAAAGGCCGCTTCTGGGTACGTAATTTTGCCGATCCACAAATATCGGTAAACATGAATGCCGATCTGGACCTGGAGTTTTTAGCACAGTTTTTTGAGATCGAAGGCCTCGAGAACCTTAAAGGGCAGATTGTGCTCAACATGGATTTTGATGAATTGATTGACCTTGATAAGCCGGAGGCCAACCTGGCGCAGCTTAAAAAAGGGATAAGCAGTGATCTGAGCGTGCGTAACCTAAGCTTTAAGGCTCCTCATTACCCACATGCCATCCGCCAGGTAAATGCCCATGCCGAAATGGAAGCCGGTAAAGTAAGGTTAGACTCTATTGCTTTCCGCATAGCCGACTCAGACTTTTTCCTGAGCGGTACTCTTAATGATCTGCCCGCTATTTTCCACAAACAGTCCAAACCTGTAAAATTTGATCTAGTATCCCGTTCGCGCAAAATTGATTTCAGCCAGTTACTGGCTTTTGATAAGGAGCTGGCTAAAAGCACCAACGAGGTGCTTACAGATTTTGCTATAAAGCTGGCTTTCGAAACCTCCGTAGAAGATCTGCTCAGTGCAAGCCCTTTACCGAAAGGCGAGTTTTTTATCAAAGATTTTTATGGCAAGTTAAAGCACTACCCGCATACCTTTCATGATTTTGATGCCGATATCCTGGTTACCGACAAGGCGCTGAAAATAAAGGATTTCAGTGGAATGATAGATGAAACAGATTTTCATTTCAATGGCATGCTTACTGGCTATGCACTGTGGTTTGATGAGGTAAAGCGTGGCGATACCCGTTTTGAGTTCGACCTGCTTTCTGATAAACTAAAAGTGCACGACCTGCTGAGTTACCAGGGCGAAAACTACCTGCCAGAAGATTACCGCGATGAAGTAGTAAAAGGGCTTAAGCTGCATGGCCGCCTGGACCTGCATTACGACAGTCTTTTTAAATCTGCAGATTTTTACCTGGATCAGTTTACAGCCAAACTAAATATACACCCCTTAAAAATGGATCGCTTTGCCGGGCGCATCCATTACGAAGATGATCACCTGCAGGTGCAGAATTTTAAAGGGCAGATGGGCCGTAGCGATTTTAACGTAAACCTGGCCTACTATACCGGTACCGACAAAAAAGTACGCAAGCGCGATAATTATTTTGTGCTTAAAGCCAACCACCTGGACCTGGATGAGCTGATGAATTACCATTCCAGCGATCCTACCTCGCACGAAGATAGCTTTAATGTTTTTAAGCTGCCTTTTACCGATATAAGCTGCAAGGCCGAGGTGCGTAAAATCAATTACCATAAAATTTACCTGGAAGACGCCCGCACCAGCATGCGCCTGCAGGAAGACCATTACCTCTATATAGATACACTTAGTATGCGCACAGCCGGGGGGAGCCTTGCCCTTAAAGGGTATTTTAACGGATCCAACCCCGATAAAATTTACTTTAACAGCACCCTTACGGCCCATCACCTGGACCTGGACCAGCTCCTGTTTAAGTTTGATAATTTCGGGCAGGATTACATGGTAAACGAGAACCTGCATGGCCAGCTGAGCGGAACCATTAAAAGTACCTTCCGCATGCACCCGGACCTTACGCCCATCCTCTCTGAAAGCGATGCACATATGGACCTTATCATCAGCAAAGGCAGTATTGTGAATTTTGCGCCCATGCAGGCCGTAGCCAGTTATTTTAAAGATAAAAACCTGAACCACATTCGTTTTGATACCCTGCGCAATGCTATGGATCTAAAGAACGGAGTATTGCACATTCCGGCTATGAACATCAACTCTTCAATTGGCTTTATGGAGGTTTCGGGCAAGCAATCCCTAAACATGGACATGGACTATTTTGTGCGTGTGCCCTGGAGCATGGTAACACAGGTGGGAGCCAGCGCCTTGTTTGGAGGTAAAAAGAAAGAAGAAGTAGACCCCGGCCAGGTAGATGAAATAGTATACCGTGATACCTCGAAGCGGGTACGTTTTGTAAACCTCCGCATAACTGGCAACACCGATGATTTTAAGGTAAGCCTGGGTAAAGATAAACTGGCCGCAAAGCCGATATAGGTTTAAAAAAGAAAAGCTACGTTAATCGTAGCTTTTCTTTTTCTTGTCAAGTTTAGCAGCCTGTTTCTCCTTAGGAGTTTTGGCAGGAGCCTTTTTAACTTCTTTTTTTGCGTTTTGACCTTTTGCCATGGAGGTAATTATTTTTTTGTTAAAGATACAGTAATTTCTTTTCTGTAATTACTTATTGCTTTACAAAAAAAAGCAGGTCCTGGTTCAACCATATGCTCTTCTTCTATACAGGACAATAGCCCGTTCCTTTACATATCGTTTTGCTTTGCTGCCAAAAGAACACCTGTACCGAAACCCTGGTTTTTGCAGAAATATTTTTTTTAAAAGCGGGTTTAGCGTTCGCGAAAAAAGAATTAATATAAATTTTCTTAAATATATGGCTGTCAGCTTGTTATATATGGAATTTTATTATTAATTTTCGGGGTGTATTGTTTATACGCTTTGCTACGCTAATCTGTATTGAAACTGTTTTTTTTAGCGACAACCTGGTTTAGGCAGCAGCGTATTGATGTATACTATTTTTTCACTATTTTTTATAACTACTTTTTTATCTATGAAAAAAAGAGTACCCCTGTTGATAATCCTGCTTACGATGGCAGGCTTTATCCCCATGTTTGCGCAGCAAACCGTTACAAGTTTTACACTTGTTAATGCCGATACCGACAAACCCATACGCACTATGGTAGCCGGAGAGGTAATTGATTATGCCGCACTGGGCACCCGCAACATTAACTTTGTAGCCAATACCAACCCCGCTACCGTGGGGAGTGTGGTGGTTAGCGTAAACGGTAACTCCCGTACCGAAAACGTAGCTCCCTATGCCTATGCTGGCGATAATGTAACATCTACCGGTGTGGATTATAAGCCCATTAGTCCTGTTTTAGCAGCAGGAACCTATACCCTTAGCGCAGTACCTTATAGCTCTGCCAACAAAGGCGGTACCCAGGGAAAATCGCTTAGTATTTCGTTTTCGGTTAAAGGCAGCACTACAACCAACCAGCCGCCTGTGGTAAGTTCCGGAGGTAACAAATCGCTTACCTTGCCTACCAACAGCACCACCTTAAGCGGAACTGCTACCGATGCCGATGGTACCATTGCCTCCGTGCAGTGGACTAAAGTAAGCGGCCCCTCTGCTACCATGGCCAATGCCAGCACCCGTACATTAACACTAAGTAACCTGGTTGAGGGTACATACGTGTTTAGTTTCCGTGCTACAGACGATAAGGGCGCTTCGGCTACTGACCAGGCAACCGTAACTGTATCGGCTGCCAGCAGCACCGTACAGGCAGTAACCAGCTTTACGCTGGTAAATGCAGATAATAACCAGGATATCCGTACCCTTGGCAATGGCGATGTAATTAACTACAGCACCCTGCCTACCCGTAACCTCAACATCAGGGCCAATACCAACCCGGCCACCGTTGGCAGTGTGGTGTTTTCGCATAACGGAAAAGCTAAAAACGAAAATATAGCTCCATATGCCCTGGCAGGTGATGCCATAAGTGGCTCTACGGTAAATTACAATGCAATAAGCCCGGCCCTGGCAGCAGGTACGCATACGCTTAGCGCAACCCCCTACAGCTCTGCAAACGGAGGCGGCACCAGGGGCACTGCACTTAGTATATCCTTTACCGTTACAGAGGGCACCACTACCAACAAGCCACCGGTAGCCAATGCCGGAGCCGATAAAACCTTAACCCTACCTACCAACAGTGTAGTGCTTAATGGTTCGGGTACCGACTCAGATGGTACCATTGCCTCTTATGCCTGGACCAAAGTAAGCGGCCCCTCTGCTACTATGAGCGGTTCTTCTACCCAGAACCTGTCATTAAGTAACCTGGTAGAAGGTACCTATGTATTCAGGCTGACAGTGAAAGACAATGCCGGTGCATCGGCCTGGGACGAAGCTTCTGTATTTGTAAAAGCTGCTACCAGCGGGGGCGGGGGAGGCTCCTGTACCACCTTTAACGAGCAGAATGGCCTGGTGGTAATGGAAGTAGAAGCTATGCCTGTTACCAGCGACTGGAGCCTGCGTACTGCAGTGGGTGGCTATACCGGCCGT